>Ga0326513_10002908_pt1 | contig 12512 bp, 12 predicted proteins | sample 2_2465_0518_D_FD_203654 | JGI IMG/M metagenome (GOLD analysis project Ga0326513, IMG submission 203654) | Bovine rumen microbial communities from UC Davis, California, United States - 2_2465_0518 | ecosystem: Host-associated > Mammals > Digestive system > Stomach > Rumen | place: USA...
CGTTTCCATCGGCTCCATCTCTTCCCGGGGCTCCTATAGCCCCTTGCTCCCCTTGTATACCTTGGTCACCTTTGTCACCCTTGTCTCCTTTGTCACCCTTGTCACCCTTGTCTCCTTTTGCGCCGTTTGTGACCGTAAAGGTGGTAGGCTGCCTATTATCGTTGTCGTAAGTTATGGTATAGGTATCCACCAACCCCTCAGAAGACGTTTTGGTTATACTTTTGATCCCGTCGCCCGTCTCGCCGTATGGTCCCGACATATCCACCACGAATCTGAAGGTATCACCGACGGATGTTGGGCTTGCAAGCCATGCCTCATATGCTTCAGTCGCCTCCTCGTATTGCTCGGGCTTGTTATCAAGTCGGGTATATCTCAGGACTTGCCATGTTTCATCCCTTGTTATCTCCCAAAAATAAAGTACCCCTTCTCTATCTTCGTATACATAGTCACCTGTCATTGCTTCGGCAAGTATCGCATCTGGGATGTAGAAAAAATGGTCGGCTTTCGATAATCCATGTGCTGAACCATCCACGTTGAATGGTGCTTCGCTTCTTTCCCAAAAATACGGATGAGTAAGTTTCTCACCATTCTCCTTTATGTATAGTCTTCCGTTAAGCTTATCTTCTATGTCCGAGGATATGACCACGTGCTTGCCTAACGGCACATTAGCAATATCCCCATACATAGCGGTTATGCTGGGATATGATCTATACACATTAAATGCCTCACCGTTGCTCACATTAAATTGCTTTGCCGTGCCATCTTCAAATGTCATAGTATATGTGTCAACGAGGCCTGAGGATGATGTTTTTGTTACATTGCTTACTCCTGCTGCTCTCGGAATGAATAAATGGAAAATCGGGTCTGTGTTGGTGCCTGTATTGGTGACGTATGGTGCAGTACCATACGCAAGCATGGTAATATCTGCTATATTTACTGTTATTGATGCATCTATGCCAGAGTCAACAAATGTCTCTGTGGCGGTATCCCATACGTACCAATTTCCATTATTACCTATATACGGGGGATGCTTGGACAGCATTTCCATAGCATCCACCAAATCCTCTGCCTGTTCGAGATATTCCTGTATGTGCGGTACTACTTCAAGTACCTTATCAGCAAGCTCAACTACTCTGTCGTCCACATCACTGAGACCCTTGCTCATAGCGTTAAGATTGGTCTCATTAAGTGCCGGAGTAGTGTTGTTGTACCAAAATATTCGCTCGAATAATTTATTCATATTGCCCCCCTAAAAGATATCCAATGTGCCGTTAATATATGTGTCCTGCAAGTTTTGTATGCCGTTAAGATTGCGCTGTAGTATATACGACGTGTATGTACCATCCCTTGTGATGATCTCCAACTCGTCCCCTGTCTCTATGTATGGAAGACCAGCCGCCCACATTTCGAACGGAAACCACTTGATGTCTCGCATCTTCTCCACCATGGCATCTGCATACTCACCGACTTGCTCTGCCGTCCATATCAAGTTGCGAAATAGCCAATTATCTGACATGTTGTAGTCTGTAGTGCCATGAGTATTAACGGTTCTCTGAAGTGTAAAGTCTTTCTCTTGCTCATTTCCGCTCTCATCTACTTCGAGACCCTTGTACGTAATAATCAGATATCTGAATGTTTGCGTACCGACCGAATCCGTCCATAGTTTAGAGTATTGGCTCTTGAAGCTGCCCTCTGCTCCACCCTTCGGGTACAGTGTGTCAGATGGGTACAAGTCGTCTGCCGGAAGTAAGCGAGACCCGTTAAGCTCTACCCCACTGAATAGGTCTGTCTCACGGTCAAGCTTGCCGAATTGGCACACCGTCTCATATGTAGCTGACTGAAGCTCTCTTAAGGTTACATCAGGTATCTCTGTTGGTGATACCTGTATCAAGTCTGCGTCTGTGAGATTTAACACATTGTAAGTGGTAAACCAGTCTATATAATCTTGAACATCAACATCTGTACCGTCTGGCATCTTGGGTGTAAAATATTTTTTATATACATATGTTGACAACGTATTGTCCCAATATTCATAGTTCCTATTGGCTCCAGAAAAGCGGATTCGATTTTCGGTGTCATTTAATCCTTGTATACTTGGCATTAAGCCACCAGATAGCACTCCAAAGGATAGATATAACGGTTGTATAAAGTCTACAGAACGCACGTTTTCGAGTGTTATACTGTTGAGATCCTTGAATGTTCCATCTGCAAGCCCATTTTGATATAATGTTTTTCCATACTTTTTAGCAGTTCCATCTTCATAATTGACTTTGATCTGAAAAAACCATCCTGTGAGTGTGGTTCCACTTTGGTTTATCGTCATATTGAGTAGTCGGGATAGCATGGTCTCGACAGCGACATTTATATCAGCGTCTTTTAAAGATTGGATGACAAAGTTCAAAAAGTTATCATCAAGAGCGTCCAAATCCACGCTTGTTCTTATTTTTAGTGGATACGAAGGGTCTGTAATCGCAAAGCGTACTGCTGCGCTCCCTCTTATAGATATATTAGAAGACGTTGATACGTCTGCACCAAATATAGCGGGTCCCATAGGTCCCAAATCGCCATTTAATGACTTATAGCGATATGTTCCTGATACCGTTACATCATAATTCCCCCATTTTGACGGCTTAAAAGGAGTGGAAGATTTCTCGTCTTTGTCTATGGCATAATCACCGAGCATTAAGCTAAGCAGGTCACTCACATACACGCTATCCATGTGCTCAAAGTTATCTTGGATTTCTAAATTTGCCTTTGCATCAAGATAGTCGCTCTTCAGCTTGTTATAAGCCACAACCTTGATTATACCTGTAGAAAACTGCGTGGAACATTCCTGCACGTCGTAGTAGCCCATAGGTATAGTGTGCCAGTGCTTTACTGTCTCTTCCCGAGTCACCTCATGCGTTACGGTTTCCGTCATTTCCATCGGGGCTGTGTCATACTTCATATTTGATAATTGTATGATATCGCCCTCGCTCAAATGGATGCTGTATTCCTCCCAAGGATTGCCACTCAACGGAACAGGCCATGAGTAGAACACTTCATCTTCATTATGTATTACGTCTATCATTTCAAATGTATTAGTGTCATTAACTAACGGAAATACATACGTCCCCGTCTTTTCAATGGTATAAGCGGTGCTGGTAATCGTATAATGATTAGTGATATCTTCAGTTACAGTCTCCGTTATAGTTTCTATAGTGTCTTTTTCGTATTGCACGTCAATGAATGCTTGGATATTCTTGCCCCGAATATTCGGGTGGTTGAAATACTGAAATTCGAGGCTTGTACCTTCGCACAGTCCAAACTTAAGCCTATCGCCAGAGCACATACGCTCGTCAAATTTCACTGATTCCTTAACCAGTGAGGTATTATCAATAGTGAAGTCTGCCGCCATGCGTTCTTCTTGGGTGCGCACTTTAAGCTCTACGGGATTGGCCATGTTGGTTAGCTTAAGTTCATCCCCAACACGATATGATTTAACTTCACCGTTAGATACAGAATATCCTTGCGATCCTCCTGATGCTTGTGTTACCGTCACAAATGCAATTGGATTACTTCCTGTCGATGTGAACACATAGTTACCGTCTGTAGGGATACTAAAAGACGTAGAGTCTTCAAAGGTATGTATATCGGTGTCAACATTCACCATGTGCATACTTCTTACCACAAATCTGTAGTTTTTCAGCCTCCGTCCGTCACGGAGCGCATCTTTAACTCTCTCGGGTACTTCTATCATTCTTATCTCTCCGTAATGCTTATGGTCACTCGGTCGTAATAATCACCATTCAACAATTCGTGATGTGCTACACCGCTCATATCATAGTAGGCTTCTATAGCCTTAAACTGATTGTCGTTTTGGACAAATAATCCCATAGTTACTACCCCGTTATCTACAGCCTCATTCCAATTATCAAGAAATGCCTGCAAATCCATATCTTGATATCCATATACTGCTATCTCAAATGAGCCTGTAATTCTCTTCCGTACTTGTATCCTATGCTCAACGAAATTACCGTCCTGCCATGATTCAGACTCCATCTTGGAATTAACCTTGTAGGATTTTTTGTTTATGTATGGTGTGATGTCTATATCGTTGACCGTGACCAAATTCATGCGAATGCCTCCCCGGTAAGCTGAGTATTACGTTTTGCCTCTCTCTGCATTACTCTGAACATTTGAGCGGCATCACCTTCAAGCACCACTATATTGCCCTTATCTCTTATCTGCGTAAGCAGAGAGATTACTTCATTCATGGGATTAACCGCAGATGAAGAATTATAAGACCCACTAACACCGAATGCTACTTCCGGGGCATTTATCATGTTCTGGAAATCAAATACCCTTTCGAGCTGATCCGTGACAAGGTGAGCATTATCGCTGATGCCCTGTGCAAATAACTGCATCATATCCGGCATCCACTTATAATCGTCCGCCATCGGACCCTCTTTGGGATGTGAGTGACCGAGTACACCCTGTACAGTCGATGCTACAGAACTTACAGCGGCTTTAAGTGCGCTTATCTTGGATTTCACACCCTCTACAAAATTGGACATCATATCACTACCCCAATTCTTAGCTGCCGCTATTCCTTCTGCTATGGCTGACTTTACGGTTTCAATAATCTTTGCAGCCGTATTCTTAAGCTCACCAAATTTTGACTTGATACCCTCCATGAATTTAGTAATAAGCTGAGAGCCGAGCGTCAATATTTTGGATAGCAGATTGTTTACAGTATCCACAATCAACTGTAGTATCATGGTGGCAAGTTCGGTCAACTGAGGAAAAGTGTTCTGTATCGCCGTGATAAATGTGGACATCATAGTGCTTGCCGTAGTAGTCATGGCTTCTATCATAGGAGTAAACCCATTCTTTATGGATGTAGCCATACCAATCACCGCTGTAAGCACCGTACCTATTGAGTTGGTTATACCATTGGCAAACTCAGCCATCATATCGGGCGCATAGGTATCGAAATCAGCAAGCGGACCTTCATCGGGCTTGGAGAAATGGAGTACGCTCTTAATACCTTCTGCTGCACCAATAGCCGCGTCTTTTATCGAACCTACCGCCCCTTTTATGCCGGACACGAAACTGTCTATCATATCCTTGCCCCACTGAGCAAAATCAAAACTGAATATGGCACTCTTAAACTCTTCTATAAGCCTCGTAGCCGCTTCTACCATACGTCCGGCAAAGTCTATAATCCCAGCTTGCAGGGCACCGACTATCTCTATAGCAGCCTTTGTCAGTTCAGGGAACAGGTTGACTATACCTTCCCTGAGTGCTTCGACTATTCGGACTGCCGCCTCAAATAACTTGGGTGCGCCTTCTGCTATAGCCATCACGAGCTTTGCTATTATCTCTGGTGCCTTTGCTACGAGCACAGGCAGAGCATTTATCAGACCCATAGCAAGCCCCTCTATCAGCGCGATAGCCCCGTCTATCAGCTTATCAGCGTTATCTAACAATGATGTAGCAAGCGACATTACTATATCGACTGCCGCAGGTATCAGCTCCGGCAATGCCTGTCCGAGACCTTCAGCCAATCCACCAATAATGCTGGTGGCTGTTTCCATGAAATGTGATGCACCATCACCTGTTAGGGCTTCAGTAAGGAATTGAGCTATTTCTGCCGCTTTGCCAGCCCAATCAAACGTGGCAATGGCTTCTGACAGGCTATCAAGACCGCTCATTATGGCATTGCCTATCATGCCTCCTACTTCCACCAATGCGCTGAATATCTGCGGTGCATTATCTATCAAGCCCTGTCCGAGTGCGCTTAAGAGCTGCATTCCGGCATTTATCATGTCGGGGATCTTTTCCGTGACCATTGCGATACCGTCGGAGAGGATATCCCCGAGCGCATCCATAGCTCCCGATACACCACCGTCTTGGAATGCAGATGCTAATTTCGACATTCCGTCTGTGCCAAACTGTACAAAATCCCTTAATGCAGGAGATAAAGCATCTGATACTGCTATTTGTGCTCCCTCCAATGCAGACTTAAAAAGTGTTACATCCCCGGCAAGATTGTCGAGCTGTGTTTCAGCCATCTTGGCCGCTGCTCCATTTGCATCATCTATATATCCGCTTAACTCATCCCACCTGTCACCGTAATTAGACAGCATAGCTTCGGCAGCCTTAATGTCACGGGCATTAAAGAGTGTTGACAGTGTTTCCATTCTGCCAGCTTGCGTCATTTTATCTAATTCGGTGCCGAGATCGGCAAATACATCATTAAGAGGTCGCATATTACCATCTGCGTCAAATGCAGACACCCCCAACTCTTCCATGAGTCCTGATGCTTCTTTTGTTGGAGCAGTAAGGGACATGATCATGTTCCTTAATTTTGTACCGCCTTCTGACCCTTTTATTCCGTTGTCGGCAAGTATTCCAAGAGCCGTGTTCAGCTCTGTAGTTCCCCCGACAAGGTTCTTTGCTGTACCACCTACAGTCAGGATTGCCTCTCCGAGCTGTTCAACACTTGTATTGGATTTAGATGCTGTTTGCGCCATTTGGTCAACCAGCGTATTGGTCTCTTTAAAACTCAACCCAAGTGCTGATTGAGAGTCAGTCACCATATCGGATGCTCTTGCCAAGTCCATGGTTCCTGCCGCCGCCAAATTAAGGACATTTGGTAGCATATCCATGGACTGCTGTGCATCATATCCAGCGAGAGCCATGTAATTCAATGCATCTGCGGCTTGGGATGCGGAAAATGCCGTGTTTTGCCCCATGAATTGAGCGTAATCACGCAAATTCCCCTCGAAGTTTCCAAATGTGGTCTCTACTGACCCCACCGTGCTCTCCAATTCTGTCATGGACAGTCCGAGAGTAGCTGCTACCTGAGACATAGAGGTGTCGAAAGTAGCTCCTGCCTTAACAGAGGATGCCGCAAAGCCTGTCATGGCTGTGGTAGCTGCTCCAATAGCCGCTGCGCCGACCTTGGCTATAGTGCCAAACCCGGATTTGAGCGCACCACCGAAAGAGGACATTTTACCGCTTGCCGATGATAAGCCCTTATCGAACTCACTTGTATCCATTCCAAGTTTTGCAAGTAGTGTTAATACGTCCATCTATTCACCCAGTGCTTTCAGCTTTGTGAAAATCCTTGTCTTTATCTCTTCCGCTTCTTCTTTCGCCTTTTCGGTAGCGGTCGTCTCGTCTTCTTGGGGTTTTTCTATATCTACATACCGTGGCAGAGTGAGATTTCCACCGTGTGCGGTACTGTACATTTCCGTTATCAGCTTAAGTACATCCGTGATATACGTCTTGTACGCTTTCTCCTTGTATCTTGTACGCATCGAGGCTATGCAGTGGTCAATCACATAGCCCCGTCCGTACAATTGGAGAAGGTCGAAACGAATATCTTCTAAACATTCAAACCAAACGTCCGAGCCAGCTTCACCAACGATGTAAAAAAATCGAGCACGTCCTTATCCCCCAGCATTTCAGAAAATGCACCGAGATAGTATGTTACCTTACGGCTATCATCGTCAGGCTCCACAAAGCAGCAGAGCCTTATGATCTTAAGGGTTTCTTCGGGATGCTCTTCAAGCATGGCATCGAACATGGCATCAAGGTTTTCTTTTACCTGTTTTGCCCTTATGTCAGCATTCTTCTTCTTGATAAGTTCTGCCTGCGCTTTATCGGTTCCCTCGGGGATTGGCTTATACTGCGGTAAGCGTTTTCTTATATTCGCTATGTCCGTAGCGGTAAGCCATTCCTCGACAGCATGACGAATCTTATTTGTCTGCTTTAAGAACTCGATATCAGTGCAGTTTGCAAGTGTTTTGATCTCCATAGTTTTCTCCTGTTCGTATATGGGGGTTATACTCCGCTTTCAGCCGTAGCCGTGATTACCACATCACCTGTTACATTCGCAATGGATACCTTGCTTGTAGTAGCACTCCATGCGGTAGTAGTGATATCAACACCGTCCATGGTGACTGATACGGTGCCTACGGTGTAGTCAGTGTCAGGTGTGAGCGTGACATCAAGCTCCGCTCCTGCCGCTACTGTAGTCTCGGAGAAGTCGGATGTGATATGCTCGCCAAGTGTCTGCGTTACGCTGAACTCATCCGCTGCCGGGTCGATCGAGTAAAATACCATAGGTACTTCGCTCTGTGCATTGATTGACACGTGGCCTGTGATCTCCAATGTCACCTGTCCCTTTGCGTTCTTGCCTGTCTGAAGTGAGAAGCCACCCGTGGAAAGAGCGTTCTTAAGCTGTATCGCTACGCATCCGCCGTTAGCCTTATCACCTACCCACCAAAGATCTGTAAAGTCAGTCATTTTGATTGTTTGTCTTGGAACGACCTTTGACTCGCCTACGATATCAGCCACACCAAGTGCAAGTTTGATAAGGTCTGCTGATGTGCCAAGTCCCGTGGTCGCTATCTTACAATCCCAGCCATCAAGATGCTTGAACTCCATCATATTAAGGGGCACGTTATCAACGTCCTCACCGAAATCACTGTATGTGGGTACACAGGTAGGATTGACACCGCCTGTGGTGGCACATATGATATCCTCGTCTGCCGGAGCAGCCGGGTGTTCCGGATCAAAGTTCTTCAGAAGCACTCCTGCGTCCATCTGGAGCGCATCAAATGTGTTTTTAGGAATTACAGTAAATTTTCCCATTTCTCATACCTCCATCATAAATTCAAATGTTACATTCAAGACTTTCCGTCTTATCTTGTCGTTGTCGGGATCCCCCATATTCTGTGCAAATGTGGTATCTCCCACGTATACCCTGTATCTGCCTCCGTCCATCTTCGGACATCCCATCTTGCGTATATAGCGTTCTATCTCGTCCACTATTGGGTCTATCCTTGACCATGAGCTGGTATTGTCCCACACTGATGCCGTGATATATACAGGCTCGTCAAAGCCACTTGCCGCCGCTTCATATGTGATATATGGGAAGGTCACGTCCCGCAGATCAGGCACACTATTTGCTTCGTATGCTGGTACTCCGAATTGTGACCAGAAATTGTATTGAGCCTCCCACCTATCCATTAAGCGTGTACTCCTCTGCTGTTACTTGCCGCATATTGAGCACTGCCGATGCAGGTGTGGCTTTATCGTCACCGTCTGAAGTACACCTAAAGACTTTGCCGTCCCTTTCCCGTCTCAATACGTCGTGATACTGAAGAAGCACACTCTTGGCGGTAGTTATCGTATAGAGGGCTTTTACCCCCTGTGCCTCGGCTACCCTTGCCTGCATAGACGTATCAAGCACTATGGCTGCTTTTATCTCTGCTCCGTCTTCCCACGTGGTGATCACTCCGCCTCTGCCATCCGGCTGGGTCTTCTTGTCAATGATGGTGCAATCTTCCATTGCATCAAGTAAGAGACTCATATCTTTTTGTACCTCGCAAGTCTTGACCCAAAAGCTGAAGCCCATGCAGGACCCGACAATGCGCTTTCTGCGTTTCCACCGCTGGATTTGCTGTACGAATAGCCACCGAATGACTCCGAGTTGTACGGACTATTTGCGGTACTATCCACACCGCCGTACTTCTCCATCCATTCACTGATCTCACCTGTTATGGCTATCACATCCGTAGGAACTCTCATAAGCCATATAGCCCCGTCAAATTCCTCGTCAGCAAGCTCATCCGTACCGTATTTATACACACCATCTGACAAAATAGAGCCGATTATACGGAAATACTGACCGTCTGCTATCTCAATCATGGTATCCTCGCAAAATAAGACTCCGGCAGATATACGGATATTTCCGTAATGCCGTTCATCCTTGCGTGAAAACCAATTCTTAAGATAATTGCAAATTTCAGTCAGCATCCTTCTTTGTCCTCTTGCGTGTGGTGGCCTTTCTCTTCTTGGGCTTTTCTTCCTCGACAGGCTCTACAGGCTTTTCTTCAACAGGCTCCGCCTCGACGGGTTCCGCCGCTATGACGGGTCTGCCTCTCCTGTTTGCCGCACCCATTAACTCCATGAGCCTTGCGGTACTTACTTCCTTACCAGCACGGGGAAACGTGTCCCCGGCATGGTAACGGAAGTTGTTGTCCTGTAAGTCTATAAAATCCTCTATTGCCTTATACATAGGCTTATACTCCACCTACGGGAAGGATTGATGATGAGGGGATCACTACAGTACGTGTGTAGTAGGTCTTCGCACTATCAACCTCGGTATCCGTGGTTCTGAAGTAGTTATTGCTTGCATCCTTCTCGTAGAAGAGCTGTGCGGCAGGATTGCCAACAGGTGATGTCACTGCGGTAAACTGCTCGACTCCGACATCCACGATAGCTATGCCGTCAAGGTACTCTGCCCACAGCTTCATGCCCATGAGTGCCCATGCCTCACCGACTGCGTGTGAGTAGTTACCTTCTACGTGGAATCCGATAAGGTTTGTCTCGCCCTCTACGGTGTAGTCAAGACCGAGCTTTGCGAAGTCTGAATCGCCGGGATCAACATAGTACAGGTCGATATTCTCAACAGGCAGAGCTACTACCCTTCCTCTCGGTATGTCCGGCTCGGACAGAAGGAAGAGTGTGCTGTATCCCATGAAGTCCTTGATATAGGTAAGACCGAATGCGGTCTGGATCGTAATGTCTGCCGCTCCGAGATAGCTGTATACGTCGTTTACGTTGACGAATCCTACGATGTCGGTCACGGTCTTACGCATCTTGTTGAATTTGTCTATTACATTCCCCTTTGCCTTTGCCAAAGCCATCTTCCATGTAAGCTCTGCGCTGGTAAGTGATCCTGTGTTAAGGAATGAATAGAATGATGCGAGCACCCCGAGCTGAAGCTGATTAAGAAACTCATCATCTGTCTTCTGTACTGCTATCTCTGCGCCGTACTTGTTGACCGACTCGATAGACACTGCCTTTGCATACTTCTTGATCTCTACGTCTGAGTATGCGGTCTCTACGACTGATGCGAGGCTATAGGGTATCTCTTCACCCTCTGCCACATCACCACTCTGAAGATTGACGCTTGCAGAGTACGCTACCAGCTTTGTACCCGGCTGCTTCTTGATAGGACGCATGATGCCCATGATCTGACGCAGAGCGTCCCAGTTTTTAGTAAAGCGTGAGACAAAATCGACTTCTCTTACAGTAACGTCGATATTTGCCATCTTGGTGAGATTGTCTTTTACTGCCATTTTCTTATTCCTCCTGTGTTAAATATTCCCGGAGGGCTTTCTGCCTCTCCGTAGTGTCCTTTATCTTCATGATCTCTTCCTTGGTCATGCCTGTGCCGCCGTTATGAGCTGGCGGAGTTTCGGTTTTGGCTCCGCTGACCGTGGTAGTGCTGACAAGCTCCGACCATTCTTCCTTGACTGCTTTCATACGCTCCTTTGCGTCCACGACCTTGCCCTTATCGTCAAGCTCGATCTCGTCAAAGTTTGTGTATTTAAGCACCTTGGCTATGGCTTTGTCTGAAGTAATGCCTGCATCCTTTACGATTTCCATGAAAGCTGCCGATTTTGCCGCTTTGGTTCTCTTTGCCTCCACGTCTGCCTTGTAGTCCTCATACTCCTGCTTCAACTTGTCGTAGTCTCTGCCATCGGCTGTAGCATCCTTTAATGTTTGCAGTTCCTTCTGCACGTCAGGCAACTTCTCTGCGTCTGATTTGTAGGTCGATACCTTTTCTTTCAGTTCGCTTATCTCATCCCTTAATGCGCTTATGGAATCTGTGTGTCCGTCGATGATCTTGCTCACAGCATCGGACATATGCTCACTGTCTACTCCTGCCGTTGACAATATCTCCCTAACCTGTGCTTTAGTCAGAGCCATTTTTGAATCCTCCTTTTTCTCGTTGACGGTTTCTGTCTTTCGGATTGTTTGTGTGGGCGGTTTCTGCCCCGAGAAAATAGAAAAAGCCCATGCTTGAAGATGCTCTCCAAACAGGGCTTGTTTATTCGAGTAAGATAAGGTTTGGCTTATCAGTCGATGATCGGTCGGTGTCCTCGTAGTTATTCTATTTTCACACTAATTGTACACTATATCTTGCGGTTGTGCAAGAAAAATTGCATAAATATGTTATGTTGCAAGAAATATTTCAACCTTTGAGATAGGTTTCGAATATGCGCTTGTATTCGTCCACGTGATTCTCTACGGCTGGCTTGATGAACGGCTGTGCCTTCATGCGCTGGGTTCCCATCTCTACATACGGGGCATACTCCACGTTCGTGCCGATATACACCGCAATATCACCTTCGGCTCCGACCGTTCCCCCGGAATACCTGCCAACCCCTACTGACCCTGCGTTCTTTGCTGTTGCGGAGTATCTCTTTCCTTTGTTTTTGCCGGATTTATGCTTATTTGATCCATAGGAAGCATGGTATGAGGATGAGGACACTCCGTGTCCGCTCACCGCATGAGTGATGCTGTTTCTCAACAGCCCGGTGTCCACAGGGCAGAGCATCTTTGCATATCCCTCTGCCTGTAAGCCGACAGCCTCTAATGCTCTCTCTATGGCTTCGTCCGTAGCTTTTTTTACCAGGTCGGTATTGTCTACTATGCTTACGCTG
>Ga0326513_10002911_pt1 | contig 12509 bp, 9 predicted proteins | sample 2_2465_0518_D_FD_203654 | JGI IMG/M metagenome (GOLD analysis project Ga0326513, IMG submission 203654) | Bovine rumen microbial communities from UC Davis, California, United States - 2_2465_0518 | ecosystem: Host-associated > Mammals > Digestive system > Stomach > Rumen | place: USA: California...
TATCTAACGAAGAAAAACGAGATGTAGCCATTGTACTATGTGGCTACAAAGAACCTATGCAGAAGCTGTTGGATTTGAATCCTGGATTAGCCTCGCGTTTCCCAAATCATTTTGAATTTAAGGATTTTACTATAGATGAATTAATGAAAATAACACATCATCGCTTAAAAGAGTATGGTTATCACTTTACACGTGCAGCACTACATAAATATAAGGCAGTCCTTACTGAAGCATATAACATCAGGAATCCCCATAATTGGGGGAATGCTCGATTTGTTGCCAATCTATTGGAAAACATTTACCTCTTGCATGCAAAACGATGCATGAAAAATGGAACACCTCACGATATCAAGGCGTTCTTCATAATTACTGCCTCTGATATAAAGTCGATAGAAGTCCCTAAAGAAAAGAAAAAAATAGGATTTTAGACTATTAAATACAACATAGATATATTACAAAATATAGAAATCATCTTCATTTAATAGAAACATTCCCTCTTTCGGATTATCCTTAAAAAAATTGTGCAGTTTCTTCTCTATTTCCCTATTCCTCACTCTTTTCACGTTTGTATGAATCATTCGTGCAGGAATACCACCTATAAGGCTATTTGAAGGAGTTCCGGAGAAATCTTTATTTACCAAAGAACAGCTTGCAACAATTGTGTTATCAGGAATAATTGCCCCAGAAGTAATTGTAGAACTGTTGCATATCCAACAATCATCTCCAATCGTAATAGGATGTGCTTGATGAGGAATGACACCCTTATCTAAATATGCCACATAATGATAATCAGAGTCAAATATCTGACAACGATGAGCAATAAAAGCATGTTTACCAATACATATATGGGATTGACATCCAATAGATATTAAATCTGCTATTTTAAAGTCTTCACCAATATTCATCTTGGCCTTAGAATAGACACATATTTTGGTACCTGTACCTATACTCCCGCCTCCACCAAAAGTTATTGTTCCTGCATTGCAAAATTCAGACTGAACAGTCATTAAAGAAGGGGCCCACGGATCCATCTTATTTAAAGTTATCATCCCACTTGTAATTGTACTTTCGATAATAATTTCACCTGTTGTGTTCCATATTTTGGGCCTTCCATAAACGAATATGGGGAATTTTATTGCTGTACCAAATGGGAAACTCCTCAAATTCAAGTAAAAAGTCAAAAAGGGATTAAACCAATTTTTTGACAGAAAACGTTCAGTTCTTTTGAAAAAAGTACCTATCATATATATTAGTTATTCTTTAGTCGTTCAGTAAGAAATTTGCGATTTATTATATCGACTTTTCGATTCATATGTTCATCTTCCCATATATTCTTCGGTAATGGAAGAAAGGGTACACTGCTCGCGTTTATTGGCAAATCTTCCAAATTACCTTTAGTAATAACCATTAGCAATTGATCTAGTAAGATTGTTATACGTTTGATAAAAATTATATGGGTATCTCGCTCATTTTTTGAGACATAAGAATTCATATAATTCCACAATCGATTACATACATATAACAAATCACATGCTCTTTTACTCGTGTATTGAAACATAATGGATTTATCTCGTTTTATATATTGATATGCAATTATATTCGTGAAACAGATACGCTTAGATTGATAACAAGCTCTCACTATAAACTCTTCATCCTCATGAAAAATACTTGGAATGAAAAACAATTCACTAGATAACAAATAGTCCCTTCTGAAAACATATGCCCATGGTGCTCCTACCCAGTCAATCTGGGTGAGGAAATATGGGCCATCATGTGGTTCAAAAACATCGTGTAAAACCCAATTGTATTGTTTTATCTCACCCTCGATGTTCTGAATTTGAAAATTAAGACAAAGAACATCTAAATGCAATCTCAGACATTTTTCTATAATTAAACTAGCGGCATTATCAATTATTATGTCGTCACCATCTATCCACCATACATACTTACCTACTGCTTGTTTCAGACCTGAATTTCTTGCCCCACCAGGTCCTAGGTTGTTCTGGGTTACAATCTTTATCTTATGATTGCCCTGTCTCTCCTTAATCTTCTCCACAGTATGTGAAATTATTGTAACAGTATCATCTGTAGAACCGTCATCTACGATAACTAATTCATATTTATCCTTTGGGATCTGATGCTGCACGCAAGATAGAATACATTTTTCTATACAATCTTGTACATTATATGCAGTAATTACAAAACTCAACAATATATCTTCCATCTCTATACATCTAAATAAACAGGTGAGAAAGGCACACCACCAGTTAATGCAGCTCTTTCTGCAAATGCGCCTCTATACATTTGGCTTGTGTATCCTGTATAGGCTATTTCGGCCTTGGATATTAAAAAGAAGTCAACAAATGTTTTGTCAATTTGTTCTGTAATAAAAGCACTATTGAGGTGCTTTATTGGACCTGGGACGGTATACACAGATGACATTTTATTCGCTTCGTCTAGAAATTTATGGCTGTCAGAAGTTACCAATATCTTCTTATTAGCATGTCTTTGTTCTAATGAATGTACAAAATTTAGCATTATTTGAATTAGCCTTGTTTGTTCTAAATCCGACAGCGGGGTAAGAATGTCCCTAAAATCACCAAGAAGATTACAAAAACGAAAAGACGCTGATATGTAGCCCATGCCCAATTCTTTCAGGTGTGGCTCTAATTTGTTTTTTAAATACGAGCTTATTGAAAATAATTCATGAAAATCAGCATAATAATATTCATCATAACACAAGGTGTTAGAATAGATATGAATTTGTTTATCTGAAGAACATGCTCTTTCCAAAAAAAACCTATGCCTCATTATTTCATTAGGTTTCCCGTCACAAAACAATGTAATTGGTTTGCTAAGAGATAAATTATAAATAATCCTATCAGGATTAATTCTCCAATCATAACAATTGGGTATTAGGTAATTAGTCAATTCAAATGGGTGAATAAAATTCAGTTTAAAACCGCGAGATTGTGTTTTGCAGAAATGATAAACAGAAGAAATGCCCCTCAATCTGTCAGCTAAACCGCAATGATAAAGTCGGCCATCAAACATTGAAATAATAGTGTTGTCACATAACACTCCATCATTCATTTCCTCTGTATAATATTGGAACAAATTTTTATCAGAAACTACCATTCAATACAATCTTAATATAATCTTTCCAAAAAACCCACTTTAATCGCCAAACATAATGGCGCGCCATCATATTAGAATAATATATATTGGGGAGATCGAAATCTCTTACAATATCGTCTATATCAGAAACTATCTCTTCTGGCTCCCATCGGCAATTAAAACGTAAGTCCAAAAGAGCAAAAAGAGTCTGTTCCGAATATTTGCCACAATGCTCAGCCTGATAGCTAATAAAGGATAAAGATACATCATCTAATAATGATAGCCCCCCATGAATGAACACAACCCCACAATTAATTGGTTCTTCTGTGTCATATAGATGAGATAGTTTTAACTCTTCAATACCATGAGCATCATAATTATGAGAATTGTCTACGGATAATTTGAGTTTTGTTGAAACCAAATCTTTTGAATTTATTGGTGTGTCAAACCAAAGAACATCTGAATCTGCAAACAGAACAGGTGTATTATTGGAGAAATACAGAATTGCGGATAGTTTGCGGCCCCATATTTGCTTTTCAGCCCATTTCATTAACGAGGGGCATGTATCTTTAAATGCAAGAGCACAATCTTCCCATCGAAAAAAAAGCAAAGGTAAGGAATTTTTGGAGAAGAAAGAGGCTCCTTCAAGGACATCCCAGCTACCATCAGATACTATTACATACTTTTCTGGATGAAACGATGTATTCTTAACAAAGGAAAAAAGAGAAGCCTCTACCCGGTCAAGTTCTTCTATACTGCATATTGTAAGATATGTATAAGGATTGGCTGGTTTTATGAATTTATCAAATGGTTTCAACAATAATCGATTAACCAATCTCATCGCAGAGATATAGGCTCTCTGTTCTTCGATTCTTTTTCCTACTATGGTTTCTATAAAGCTTTGTTTCGAGATCATACCTTATATAGCTTAGAAAAAAACACATCCATTCTAACAAAGTTGCGCTTTAATGTATATTCCCTTTTGTATTGATTAAACAACAGCTGGGCTGATTTGTTTCGATAATTAATATCGTTAATTAAACGAAGCATTTTTGCAGATAACTCTTGGACGAACATTTTACAATTAAAATTGTCTTCATCTATGTCTAATCTATTCTCAGGAGTTATATCTAGCATTTCTTTCATACCTGTGGTGTTTGTAGACACAAAGGGTAAACCATGAGCCATCATTTCAATTGCCGTATAACTACATTGTTCATGAAAAGAGGGCAACACGCCAATGTCTGCCTTATCATATAATTTTAACAATTCACTTCTACTTAAACGTCCCAGAAAACTAACGCGATTCGTTAGATTTTCACATGACTTCATATATTCAGAATCCTTTGCATCACCTGCGATGTATAGTAAGGCATGGGGATGAGACTTTCGAACTTCCAAAAAGGAATTAATCAAAAGATGTACCCCCTTAACCAAATCTATTCTCCCTACGAACAGAATAGTAGGATGATTTGAATATTCATATTTTTTAGGCTTTTCTATACGGGGTTCTAATCCATTAGGAATGACGTCAATTTTATTACTGTTTACGCCAAAGTCATTAATCAGATGATCTTTGGCGAATTGACATAATGCAATTATTCGATCACATGCATTAAAACTGTTTTGATTCTCAACGAAGCCGCTATAGATGGTTTCTGCCCTTGGATGACAATCCTTGTTGCCATTAATTATTTCATGTAATAGCTTTTTATTCCCATTAAGGATAAAACACCAGCTAAAATAATGAACTGTACATATTATTTTTGAATATGGAAAAACTATTCTAAATAAATTTGCCCATTGTACGAGACCAAAAGGCATATTGAAATGGAATATAACTCTTTTATATGTCGGAATCAGGTTTTCTAGCAATGAGATTACATTCTGTTCCTCTATTTTTTCAAAAAAAGGGAGAACCAAATGTACATACGAATTATCATCAGTATAACTATAACATTGCTCTGCTGTTCGGCTTATCTCAATATATAACAAATACCAATTATTTTGTTTTATATATGAAGCCATATAAAACAAATAAGTGCCAACGCCATATGTAGAAGCTCTACTCTTGATATCTACCAAACAATATGCACATTCCATATGATTTATGAGTCTTTATCAATTATATAGTCATAATAAGCACGTACTAATGAAGGGCCAAGTTCCTTCAAATCACAAAACAAATCCCCAGTATTCAGCTGCTGTATTGCTTTACACCCACCTTGACAAATTGGTAGTATATTGCACGCGCGGCAATCTGGATTAGTAATATGATAATCTACAAAATCACTATAACAGAAATGATTTATATCCACCCCCTTAGAAACATGTCCAATTGAATAATTGTCATGCTGGGCAAAACGATGACACTTAAAAATATAACCATCAGCTGTAATACTCAGGTTTTTCACATTTGTGGCAGCACATGGTGATTTCTGAGGAAGAAGATCGAAAAGATATAATTGGTATTTTGAGTCTTTCTCTTCAATTTGATTATGTCTCCGATTATATAACAATGCGCGTATAGACAAATCTCTATATTCTTCTGGAGTTATTTTTTTATCACTTTGTGGTAGAGTTATTGCAGCCAAATATATTATATACAATTCCGGATCACAATCAGAGAAAATAGTTTCTAGTTTATGAAAAATTTCTATTGCATCGTCTAATTTCTGAAATAGATAATTGATTCGTATTGAAACGTAAATATTATTGTCAATCAGCATTTTGCAATTGTCAACAACCGTTTGAAACGCATTGGCTTCCGTCAAATCAATATACTTCTTTATTCTATAATAGTTTTCCCCAACATCATCAATTGTCACTTGAAAAGTCACTATTTCATAATTATCTTTAAAATAGTCTATTATTTCCTGCGTTAAAAGGGATCCATTTGACGTTATATGGGCTTTGAGAGTATAACCATTGTTCCTTAGTTCATCAGTAATAGTTCTAATTGCACCAAAATTATACAAAGGTTCGCCTCCAAACCATTTTATGGACAACTCCTTTTCTGGATAAAAATCTTTAATGAACCTAACTGTATCGAGAGCTGTTATCTCAGACATGTGGTGGTCGTTAATACCTTTCTCAAAACAGTAATAACAACGAGCATTACATCTGTTCGTAGAAAAGATTGTCACAACTTGTTCGTCTGTACGTTCTATCTCCTCTTTACGCATCAATTCAATTTCTGATAACTCATCAAGAGTATTACTGACAAGAAAACCTAATTCTTGTAATTGATTTACAGTTTCAGTGTCATCTAGAATGCTGTTAACAAATATTTGATTGTAGATAGATATAGGAATGACAATAAGTGAAGTAGAGAAAGTATTGTATATAATAACCTGATCGTCAGGCAACATAGAATAAATGTTGAATGTAGAAGCTTCCATCTTGTTTTATTGTTTGTTAAAGAGCTGAAACATGTTTGTTCCCACATTTCAGCTCATAAAGAGTTAATACAAGAGCTATGCAATAATTAATCTGCATATCTGCGGCAATGCCCATCACCGCAGCAATCTCCATTCAATTCAAACTTGCTCCTGCTTCTAAAAAAAACATTACGCATGTCTTTGCCTAAAAAGCCTTTTCTAATTACTTTTACCATAATTGAATTAAATTAATTAAGTGAAACTCTTTATTTTAAGTGGATTTGAGCTATTTCCACTGTCTTTATGAACGATAATATTAGTTTTACTGCTTGTTCCATATCAAAAACGGAGACTATTTCCACAGGGGAGTGCATATATCTACATGGAATGGAAAGTAAACAAGTATTAATACCCTCACCAACAATTTGGATTGTTTTAGCATCCGTTCCACTACTTGTTGGAAGTGCTTCCACCTGATAGGAAATACCTGCATCAATAGCGATATTCTTAATCAAATTTTGTAATTTGTTATTTACATTCGCACCAAAAGGGATGACAACACCTCCCCCTAAGCAAATGTCACCTTGTTCATTTAAATTAGAAGTTGGATAGTCTGTTGCAAATGTAACATCAACAACTATACATATTGTTGGGTTTAATCTATTTGCAGCAACAGCACCTCCACGACAACCAATTTCCTCCTGAGCAGAAGCAACCAAGAATATATCATAATCTGTAGAATCAATCTGTCTAAAAACCTCTTCAATTACTACAAGCCCCGCCCTATCATCTAATGATTTCCCAGAAATAAGGCCATTCTCAAGGGTAATTACTTTAGAATGAAATACGGCATAATCTCCAATAGAAACAAATTTCATGGCCTCCTCTTTTGAACGAACGCCAATATCTACCCACAACTCTGAAATCTTGTCAATTTTCTTTTCATGACAATAACAACGTCCAACAACTCCCTCTATTACTGTGCCATTGTGATATATATCTATATGTTGACATTCGACAATACTAGGTTCAATATGCCCAATACACTTCAAATAGAGAAAACCCTTTTCACTAATATTGACTATGATGAATCCCACTTCATCGGCATGGGCAACCATCATTATTGAGTGATTATTCTTATTCCTTTTGGTTGCAATAGCATTACCTATAGAATCAATGTTCACGTCTTTGCAAAAAGACAGCAAATCTTTCTTATACTTAGCCTGAAAGGAGTGCTCGAAACATGACGGAGCCGCTACCTTTGACAGTTCCTCTAACCTGCTTATTAACCTAGTATTCATAATATAAAGTAATAACTGATATAATCATTACAGAATTAGTCTTTAATAGCAACATTGATAGCATATTTCATTTTAGGATTCCTTTTATCCTGTTCTATTTCAAAGACAACATCTGCTTCATCATACAAATCTTCTTTTTTTGATTTGACAATGAACGATAGTGTCCTATCACGTCCTTCATATTCTACCACATTCCTTTTTTTTATGTACACTCCGCACAATTGCTCCTTTTTAGGAGAGATAGTTTTAGTCAAAGAAATAGACTTCTCAGCTTCTGGTAGACCTTCCCATTTGTTTATTGTATCAAGAGTTTCATGACAAAAGAATTTTGCAGTACTAATATCCTCTTCTGTAATATATTGAGAATTGTTGTGAGCATAAGGACGTCTCAAAACTATAAGAGTTGTAAACCTTTTTTGCCAGCATTGAAATGCATCTACTTGCGTATTATTCTTTTGTGCATCTTTTATGTCTTTTACAGTTGCTTTAAAAATGTTTGCGAATGCTACATTCCAATATTTCCTGATAAACAAATGATATAATTGCCCAGTTTCTGCAAAATCTATTATTGACTTATAGCCAGAATATATGGGTAAATCCTTATTTTCATAATAACGATTTTCCATACTGATAAATCTTCCAAGCCATTCATCATTGTATTTGTTTTCTTCTTTAATTCTAGAACACCATTCTTCTCCGTATTTCTGTGAAACAAATATTTTAACAATTCCGCGCAATTTGTTTTCAGTTTCTCCCCATAATGGCCAATATGGAGTATCCAATAAATATTTGGCATAGAAAAGACGCGAGAAGAAAGAACCGAATAGAATATATACATTATCATCATTGTCATCCTCAAAAGAACTCGCGCCCAGAATATTAGCCTTCTCTTTATTGGATACTTCTTTTATAAATCCCCATTCTTTCATTCTTATGATAGTCGTGTCAGGAATGTTCTCTAACAAGGGACCTACAACAATCTGAATGGCAGGCTTCAGCAAATTATCCCTTTCCAAAATAGAGATAATTTGACTAAATTCATTAAATAATTTAAGTTTAAGTCCTTGGTTAAGGATGTTGTCTTCTTTTTCGTTTGAATAATAATGTAGGCAACATAAATCTGTAAAATATGGATGCCCTCCAACCATGTCATTAATCTGTTTTTTTACACTTCCAGGGATACCGAGGGAATCCTCTATTCTAGACCAGAAAAAATCCAAATCATCTTGATTGTACATGCCAACATACATATGTTCGAAAGTACCATGAAAGTTCGAAATATGCGCATTAAGGGGTTCTATCTCTTTTATAGACTTTCTTGAAGTAGTCACTATGCATACACCAGAGTCCGGATTGTACGAAATCTCCCTTAACAATTGAAATCCTCTTAAAGTTAGGAAATCATGAACATGGTCAAATTCATCCAGGATAAGAATAATGCTATAGCCTGCAACACTTTTAAGATGTTTATAGAATGATTTAATAGCGTTATTTTCATCAGTCTGAGTTGTGGCCTTTTTATAGCTTTGGTAATCTTCTTCTAAATGAGTATCATATACCTTATTTATTTGAAGGTATTGTTTATTATTAACTAATTCTAAAATACAATTATATGATGCCGTGAAAAACAAATCAATATAATCCTTTTCACTTGACACACTACCCGTTTCACAAAAGACAGGAATCATGTAATCGTTTTCAATAACCTCTTCTTTATGGAACATAAAACATTGCCAAACAAGGCTTGATTTTCCAACACGAGGCATGCCCATAACTGCAAGATTGTCATTTAATGCTAAGACACTATCTCGCATTTCTGAAAGTAAATTATCACGCCCTACGAAACGATCCCCATAAACAATTTTTCCTGTTCTGTGGAACAATTTCCTTTTTATTTGCAACCTATCCTGATCCATAATCCTTTTTATTACGTCAATTTATTAGTTGGCTTATATGTACTAATCAAGTACTTTTTGAAGAGACCGACTTTAATTTTATAAAGATTCAAAACACCATTCTTCTTCATTTCAAGTACTTCTCGCAAACACAAATCTTCCAATATCCTATTTGCGGTATCCGTATCAGTTACTAAAGAATCACTATTCGCATAATTAAAAATGTCATCATCCGTACAGAAAGAGACGTTTTCTGTCAGAAGCGCAATTCTTATGAGAATTTCCATAATCATATTATCGCTAATACCTTCTAAATGGATCGAGTCTGCACTACTTTTCAAATTATCAAAAGAATCATCTTTACCATTTGATTGTCTAGTACTAATATCAGAAATCAATTTATCTACAGCTTCATTTACGTCTGCGGTTGTAGCAATAATTGCTTTCTTTGACAACATCTGTTTAACCAACTCATGACAAATCATCTGAATATAATATGGATTACATGCCGAATATTCGATAATTGATTCAATGGCACCTGTTGCATAACGACTATTACCATTCTTTTTGTCAAAAATAGGTTCATCAATTAAATCCCTTGCGTCTTTCTCATCTAAATAGCTCATCCTATATAAATCCATCATTTCAATTACATTTTTTGCATACTCTTCTTTAGCAAGATATGGTACTGCGTCTTGTCCCACGAGTACCGACATAAAACTCGTGTCTTCATTTTCAATAATCCCCTTCCACTGCTTAAAAATGGAATTATCCAACTTGTTTTCTTTTATTAAAGAATAGAGGTAGGTGAACTCATCTATCATGATCACGATCATTTTATCCTTCCAACTGGGAATTGCACGGCATGCTCTCTTAAACTCAGACATGTATATCCGGAATGCAAAGACAGGATTTGAGGGATTAATTTTCTCATACTCGCCAAGTGGTGGCAAATTGAACTCTGGCTTTTCACCATCATAGCTTTTAAGCGCATCATATATTTCGTACAAAATTTGATAGAAAAAAGCAATTGCCCCTCGCGGATCTCCGACAATAGTACTTAAAGAAAACGACACACAAAAAGCATCTTCTTTTTCCAGCCTTTTCTTTAACCAATATAATACCGACGATTTCCCGCTTCGTTTCTGCCCGTAAAACAGCAACTGTTGATTATCTGAAGTATGGAGGCTATTAACTAACAGGTCTATAAATTCGCCTCTTCCATAAAACATATCCTCCCTTTGAACGGTTTTTCCTGCGTAGAAAGGATTCTTAAAGGACTCAAATTCGTTTTCAGCATAGAGGCGAAGAGGAAACTCGCTTCGACATCTATCTTGTTCTCCATTAGACTTTTCATATGTACAGCTAATGACAATAGTTGTTACTTTTTCCTGTACAGCTTTGTCACTTACATGAACTTTCATATGGAAAATAATTTGTGCCTCCCCACCACGAATCATATCTGTATGTACAGTTTCTTCCCCTTTAAGGTAAGTTATGGTATCAGAATCTTCAATACTTACCATAATTTTGCTAATAGGCGAAGACTCTTTATGAGTTGATATCCCTACTTGTAATGATACGTGATTATTTGCGTCCCGAAGAAAAGAAGTTCCAAGCAAATTAATTATCACTTTAGGCACGCTCGATTCAACAATACTCTGCCATTCCTTCTCCAACAAACTCTTATAGTGATTAAGAAGAGGCAACAATGATTCATAGGTAAATTTCGTTGGTCTGTCGTTTATTGAATTAATGGATTTCTCTAATAATCTTATAGCATCTCCATAATTATCTTCTTTACTTTCAAATCCTGATGCCGTTATAAAAGACTGTATTTTAGGTATCAACTGATTGAACAATGAATTCAAACGATTCCGATCCCTGCTAAACATCCACGTAGCAAATCGAGTCTCTTGAGATAATGATTGCAAACTACCATTTAGTCTGGCAAGATTCTCATATCTTCTTGATTCGAAGGATATATAAAGGTTGTTCATTTGGCTATATCGATTGTCGCATAAATCGCGCCATGCATTTCCAAAAGCAGCAAGAGAGTCTTCTGAGTTTGAAAGCTTTTCCGCCACAACCAACCGGTTGGATGTTATTTGCCTTAAGGTGTCATTAGAATATAAAATATTTATGACTTTAGCACAGATAATCTCGTTATAAATTGATGGATGAAGTAGTACTTCCATCCAATCCAGATCATTTTTATCTTGTTCTCCATTTACAATCTGGAGAATGTTATTCTCAATTCTGCTTTCAATCTCTGACTCGGGAAGGATACCAAAAATATCATTTCTCCTTGAAGGAATAAATGTATCAAGATATTGGCCAAACTGTCTTTTAACTGCTCTCCAAGAAGCAGCAAGAGAGAAGGATTCCAAGAAATAAAATCTAACAACATCCCAAGGAATATTATTAGGATATTTTAGAATAGTAACACGAGCCATATCATTACAATACAATGCCAGGTCATGTTTGTCAACAGAATCTGTTTTATATATTTCCTTGTACAACTTCATTTTAGTCAAGAGAAGTTGGGATCGTGTAAGTGAATCCTTTTGAATCTCTTTGCCCTTTAGCTTATTTAATATGTATTGATAGTTCTCTTCAGTAAATAATCTTGTTTCGTCGCCTTTTACATAATTAAATACACCATAATACTCAGTATAGTTATTTATCCTATCATGCAACAAACTGCTTATTGGATTGTCAGAAACAGCAAAAAACTCATCGTCAATAGAATCAACGACTCCATCTGACTCAATTTGAGACAACATTTTCTTAGCCGTTACATTTTCTGAATCAAT
>Ga0326513_10002912_pt1 | contig 12508 bp, 18 predicted proteins | sample 2_2465_0518_D_FD_203654 | JGI IMG/M metagenome (GOLD analysis project Ga0326513, IMG submission 203654) | Bovine rumen microbial communities from UC Davis, California, United States - 2_2465_0518 | ecosystem: Host-associated > Mammals > Digestive system > Stomach > Rumen | place: USA...
AGCGCCAATCTCCCACCAGAGCATTTTTCCACAGGTGAAGTCATAGCAGAAAAGAGGTGAAAACCACATGGATTTAGCAGAAATCGCCGGAGCTGGCGACAATCTGGAGACGCTGAAAGCACTCCGGCAGAGACTAGCAACGGCTATTGATCGGACGGAATCCGGCAGAGATATTTCTTCTCTGGCACGGCAATTACAAATTGTTTTGATCAGAATTGAAGAGCTTGAAGAGGCAAAGAGACTCGATGCCGATGATCCGATCAGAGATATTATCAAGGACACTCCGAAAGTCAGAAGAGCAAACCGGAGACCGGCATACTCTAACGAGTTTGATGATTTCTCTGATGAATAAATAACTTGATAAATATTTTTTGCCATAAACAGATAATATTATAAGTTGTATACACAAATATAATATTATATAATATATTCATGGAATATTATGGCATAATATGCCTTTTTTTCAGATAACAGGAGATTAATAATATGGCAAATTCATCAATCGGAAAAGCTTATGTCCAGATAGTGCCGACTGCAAAAGGCATTACGAAAGACATGACGAACCTTCTTGACAAGGGTGCTGACAAGAGCGGTAAGGAATCCGGTAATACATTCGGCAAGAACATGGTCAGCACGATCAAAAAGGTCGTGATTGGTGCCGGAATTGCGAAAGTATTCATGGATTCTCTGAATGCAGGCGCGAACCTTCAGCAGAGCTTCGGCGGTCTTGAGACCTTATATGGTGACGCTGCGGCAACGGCGAAAGAATACGCATATGAGGCGGCGAAAGCAGGCATCTCAGCAAATGACTATGCGGAGCAGGCAGTCTCCTTCGGTGCAAGTCTGAAAGATGCATTCGGTGGAGACACAACGAAAGCAGCTGAAGCGGCGAACACGGCTATCATGGATATGGCTGACAACGCCGCTAAGATGGGCACGCCAATCGAGAATATCCAGAACGCATATCAGGGATTTGCTAAACAGAATTACACCATGCTCGACAATCTAAAGCTTGGCTATGGTGGCACAAAGACAGAAATGGAGCGATTGCTCGCAGATGCCCAGAAGATCAGTGGTGTCGAGTACAACATTGATAATCTGGGTGATGTGTATGATGCGATCCATGTTATCCAGACTGATCTCGGATTAACCGGTGTAGCAGCTGATGAGGCGGCGACAACGTTCTCCGGATCGTTCAATGCGATGAAAGCAGCCGCATCCAATCTCATGGCAAATCTGGCACTCGGTGAGAATGTCCTTCCACAAATGAAAATACTCGGACAGAGTGTTAAAACGTTTATAGTTGGGAACCTTCTTCCGATGATTGGTAATATTGTGAAGCAGATACCGTCTATCATGGCAGAGCTTCCGGCATTCCTCGAAGAGATCATTCCTGAAGTTATTCCGGCGATGGCAGATATGGTTGCAAGTATGGCTCATGGTCTGATCGACAATATACCGACATTTATTGCCGGTCTCGAAAGTCTGATGTCCTCAGCATGGGATTCGCTGACAAACATTGATTGGTCGGCAGCTGGTCAGATCATGGTTAGTTTGCTACAAACTGCATGGGATGGTCTAGGTGAAATTGCACAGACGATCTGGGATACGGTAGTTGGGATCTTCACTGGAGAGATCGAGTTTCCAGATATCTCTGAAGCAGCGAAAACCGTCTGGAATGCATTAACAACAAAAGCATCGGAAGTGTGGACAGCTGTTAAGACTTGGTTTACAAAGACATTCCAGTTTCCGTCTCTTGTGGAAATGGCAAAAACAGCCTGGAACGGTCTGACCACATTAGCGTCCACGATCTGGACAGCAATTAAGACATGGTTCCAGAAAACATTCTCGTTCCCATCGCTTACTAAACTTGCTTATGAAGCATGGTCTGGATTGACAACTCTGGCTTCTACAATCTGGGAATCGGTGCTCGGATTCTTCTCCAGTGCGATCTCGATTCCGTCATTGGATGCAGCTGCAAGAACGGCATGGAATACTTTATCCGGTATCGCAAGTACAATCTGGGACGGAGTGGCAAGCGTATTCAGCTCGATCGATATTGAATGGCCTGACTTCGGTGAGATGGCGAAGGGGGCTCTGGAAGGTCTGAAGACTGCAGCCAAGAATGTTTGGGACTGGGTCAAGGGTCTGTTCTCCGGAGATAGTGATGATGAAGCAGTTAAGTCCGTACAGGGCTCTACTTCCGAGATGGCTGCAACATTGGCTGACGCAGAATTGCAGATTTCAGCGGTCGATGTGTCGAGTATTACGGAAGCTAATGAATTTGTCAAACAGACAGTGCTCGGATGGATGAATATCTTCGGTGGTATGAAGAACTGGATGATTCTTCCGACGCCGGATACTAGTTCATTGCAGTCCACATCACAGGTAATTGCTTCGTGGATATCGACATTCAAGAAGCAGATGTCCTTTACTTGGAGCCTGCCGAAGCCAACTGGCAAACTTCCGAACATTACGGCAACAATGAAAACAGCCGGAAGTGGTAATACATCCGTTTCTTATCCGGAGCTGAGCGTGAGCGGTTGGAAATGGTTTGCTAAAGGCGGTATATTTAATGCTCCATCTGTAATTGGTGTTGGTGAAGCTGGAACAGAAGCAGTCGTTCCGCTTGATAAGATGTGGAAGCAGATGGACAAAAATTTTGATGAGCACTCAAACAAAGGAGCTGCTGTCTATCAGACATTTAATGTATCAGGAGCACAAGATCCTGACCTTTGGGCAACCAGTGCAGCTCGAACACTCAAGAGAGAGTTGAGAATGGGCTGATCATATATGGGTAGCGTAATACCATTTAAGCGAATGCGATTGGCATGGAATATAATGATCGCTGATGATGTTCCTGTCGGCATATATGGCTTGGTACAGGCTGAGGAAGATCTGATCCTTATTAGAATGTTTGCACGTTCCTGGGAAGAAGCTGAGGAACTTCGGATAGCTGCCGAAGAAGCGGCTAAAGCATTCGGTTTGCCGATGACCAAAAAGAGATAAAAAGATTGCAATCGGAAAAGCAATAGTGGGCACGCACGTTATATGCTTTGCCGTTGTAATAAATAATACTGATACTTTTTATTGTGTAGTTGTAATCTCTGTTACCAGTTTTTTCGATTCCCCTAATGATATTCTTTCGTTAGTCGGAAGAACAAGTCGGATCGTTGGTTGTAATGATCAGCGGTCCGATCTTCATAAAAAGCGATGATCAATCATTCTTCCGGAAGTTGATCTCAAGAGTATGATTCATAAGGCTCAGTATTTTCTGAGCATCCTGAAAACCAAAATTCTTTTTTGTCAGAAGTCCATGCACACTCTGGCGAGTGATGCCTAAACGATCAGCAATATCCTGCTGCGTGATCTTCTCTTCTGACATGAGTTTCTTCAATTCATTAACCAACTGATCATTCGAAGTATATGTAAACATGATCTTCATATCCTTTCGATTTTTCCCAAATTATACTGTATAGCCAAATCAATGTAAAACAAAATACCTTACGGCATATTGAAAAGTAAGTCTATATGGCTTACAATGTTCGAAAGTAAGTCGATATGGCTTACATAGGAAAGCATGTGCATAGTTAGGAAAGGAGATAAAAATGAAGATGAAGCTTCCGGCAGGAGTAAGAATCAATAGCAATGGTAAATATGAATGCAGATTCACCATGAATGGAAAAAGATATTCTGTTTATGGGAATACGGTCAAAGAGGTTAGAGCTAAGGAATTAGCAAGACGCAAAGAGATTGAAGATGGTACTTATGGTCTTGGTAAAAAGCAGACTCTCGATGAGTTCTTCCGGAAGTGGGTTGATGGTCGAGACAAGGTTGTGAAGGGAGCAACTTGGAAAGGCTATTATGTGACTATGAGAGCATTAAAGGCAATCAAGATCGATAAAGCAGGACGATCTGTATTTGATTTGAAGCTTGAAGAAATAGAAGTGCAGCATATTCGGAAAGTCCAGAATGAACTTATTAAGAAGTATGCTCCATCCGTAGTAAACAAGCATATAGGATTGATCAAGCAGCTCCTGACTGCTGCCATGTATGAGAGACTTATCAATTGGAATCCTGCTAAACCTGTAAAGTCAATCAGAAACGATAAGAAGAAAGCCAGAGAGACTATTCACAGAGCATTAACTTTTGATGAGACAGAGGCATTTCTGGAAGCAGCAAAGGATGAATGGAATTACAATCTGTTTATTTTCCTGCTTAACACTGGAATGAGAATCGGAGAGGCAGGAGCGTTAAAACCTTCAGACATATTAGGAGATTCTGTATTCATTCACAGGACGATTGCTACAACAAAAGAAAAGAGTTATGAGATTACAGATAGCGTAAAGTCGGCAGCAGGTCGGAGAAATGTGCCTCTTACAAGTGATGCTCTAAAAGCAATCGAAGATCAGCAGGATCTGAATAAAGAGTTATTTGGTGGTGGGAATGTGACGGCTTTTCCGGGAGCCGATGTTGATGAGAAACCGATCTTCAGGTCAATCAATGGAAAAGTGATCTCAACTTCTCAGGTTGATTACCGGATAAAGGTTATATGCAAAAGGGCAGGTATAGAGAGATTTACAGCACACTGCTTCAGAGATACATTCGCTACCAGAGCGATTGAGTCCGGTATGGCTCCAAAGACTCTTCAGGAGATCTTAGGTCATTCAGATATTTCCATGACAATGAATCTGTATGCACACTGCATGGAAGAAACTAAGCACAATCAGATGATGGTGGTAAAGGTGCGTAAAACATCTTAATCATAGAAAAGCAACTTGATCTAATTGATTATAGGAAAGGAGTAACAGATGAGAAGAGACATTCAGAACTTTGTAGAGCGTGGGGAGAAGATAATTAGGATGAATGAGAGATGTGATCTCACTATTGGAGAGTTCCATCAATTGCTCGATAATTTCAAACGTGTAGAAGCAGAAAAAGGAACTTTCGATGCTGTATGGGAAGCGATTGTGGATTCCTTCCTGATCGGTGTTGCAGTAGGAGCTGGGTGTGAGAACAAAAAACAGGCTAAGAGAGTGCGGTGCTCCAGAGATACACAGCAGAGAGAAAACACCTTCCAAATTGAATAAGATCATCCGGAGCTGCTACAAAGCAGTCAGAGGTGGCAGATAGGTGCAGCAGGATCGGCTTCCTGCTGCATTCTTTATCTTATGAAATGCCCCACAGAATACCCCATTTTTTACCCCACAGATTCATGTTAATGATATGAGATTCTAAGGATTCGGATAAATCGATATAAACAGGTTAATTAGTCATAAATCCTATAAACTCAATGAAAAGAGGGATTGATATAAATCGGATAGGAAAATAATGGTAGACTTCACAAAAAATGAAAATGAACTTTAGAGGCAACTGATTTTTGGCTTAAATACAGCATTTTTCAGAGGTTGGTGGTCGGTTATACCCCAATTATTACCCCATAAACAAAAAAGAGGATCTCAAGCTTATTAGATGAGGCATGAGATCATTATCCTGTATTCTTCAGAATGGCACTAAAAAGGCTGCTAAGACCGTTTACTGACATAGACATGGAAATTATCGTCTATACCGTTTCTGGTCATATAGCAGCCTTAGAATCTGTTCTGAGCAATGGTTGCAATATTTAATCATTTCTATAAGCAATACTAAGTTCCTGTCGTTCGAGAATACCCATATCTCTTTTCTTCTTTGCTCTTACTGAGTATTTCAATTCCATCTGAAGGAAATCAAAAACCTTGTCTGAAATAGCTGCAAGCTCCCATGTTTCGAATTCTACACCATTGTAGTTTACAGTCTGATTGCGTCCTGGATCCATTTCTCGATATCCAGATACATAATGTTGGATAGCATAAGCGGTTGAATCTCCATCCCATTGGAGACCGCACATAGACATCATAGAAGCAACTGCAGTATGAATAGCTTTTCTGTCTCGTGCCGGTTGTGCTAGCTCTTCCCAACGAGCTTCGAAAGCAGCTCCTTCTGTCTCGTAATCATCATATCCAAGAAGCCATGATAAACGAAATGGACAATTGGGAAAAGCAGCAAGAATTTTCTTCGCCATCTCTGGCTGCAGCTTTGCTTTACCATTTACAATTTGCGACATAGTTTTTTCATTTACATTGATAGTGTCTCCTTGTTTTGTGCGTCTACGAGAAACTAAACGTGAACAAAGCTCGGTTTGCGTAATGCCGTAATACTCCAGAACTCGTTTTACATTGTTTCCGGTTTTAATGTAAAGATTCTCTTCTTTTTTGGCGTTCGTCATAATCTCTTCCTCAAAAAGTATACAAAAAGTCGTTTTTCTAAATTGTGTACGTGGTACGTAAATAAATCTACAATTAGTATACGTACAAAGTAAACCACAGTCAATGAAAGACAAAATACAAAGCGAAAGAGGGTGATGAATTGAACAGTAAAGAAATTGATGTGAAGCTTTGTCGAGAGCCAGAAGTCATGCAAAGGTATCGTTTTAGTCGATCTAAAATGCGTGAGATCGGAGAGGCTGCAGGTGCAGTTGTGAAGATTGGACGAGCTCGCCGATATGATATTGAAATTCTGGACAGGTACATGGACACACTAAGACAGACAGGGGGTGGGATCGAATGGATAGAAAACAGGAAAATGTAATTCAGCCTCGTTTAGTTGGTATTGCTGATTTCATGGTGTGGACTGGTCTGGGCAGGAACAGAGCAAAAGAATTTGGAGAGCAGATCGGATGCCGGAGACAGATCGGTGGTCGAGTTCTGTACGATCTGAAAGTTGCATCACAGTATCTTGATTCTCCGGACAATAACTTATGACGAGGATCCCAATGATGCAAAACAGAAACGGATTGCCGGATGCGATTCTGGAAGAGAAACGATTCTTCGAACTTCGTGGATCTGGGAAAGAAGATACTCCGGCAGGTTGGAATAATCCAGAGAACTGGAAACACTTGGATGATATTCCGGAAGATAAATACTTTGGATTCGCAATCGGAAACAATAGTAATTATCTGCTGATCGATGGTGATCATGTGAGAGATCCTGTCACAGGGCAGCTGGATCCATTGGCAGCTGAAGTTTGTAAACGGATAGATAAGATTGCTCCGACCTATTCAGAAATCAGCATGTCCGGAACTGGATTCCATAAGATTGTTGATCTGGGTGAATATGGCGATTGTTTTGAACCGGAGACAAACAGTGATATCCAGAAGATTGTTGCTATGGATCCGGTGAAATATGCAAATCTTCCTGAAGCTGAAAGAGATCATACTCCAAAGATTGAGCTGTTTTATCATGCTCGTGGTCGGTATGTGTATCTGACTGGAAAGCATACGAATGATGCAAAGCCGAAACAGGTTGCCAGAAACGAAGATGCAGCAGCCATATTCACTGAGCTGATACGGTTCAGAGAAGAACTTCATGCTAAGTATTCGGAAGGCTTGCAAGTATCGGTAAACAATTCCGAGAACAAGAGACAGCTCGATGATGCCACAAAAGAGCGGATCATGGCAGCACTTCCATTCATTAGTGCCAGAGAGCGTGAGACATGGGTGCGGATCGGAATTGCACTAAGCAATTGTGGTTTTCCGTTTGAGGTGTGGAATGAATGGAGCCAGTGGGATGATCAGCGGAAGCGGATCCGGTGCGATAAGTATGATCTGAAGGATGCTCAGAAGGTCTGGAAGTCATTCCGAAATTGTAAGTCACGATGGAATGAAGGGACGATATTCATTGAAGCTCGGAAGAATGGATACCATCAGAGCGGAATGGATAATCAGAAAGATGATTCCAAAGAGTCAATTGCTTCTCTTGAGAATAATCCGGAGACAGAAACCCTCGTAAGCATATTTGGCTCAGATGCAGTGATTGATGTTCTCGCAGATCAGAGCGAGCCGATACCAGAGAAGGAATGGGTTATTGAGGGAATTGTTACCAAAGGGGAAAGCGGTATTCTCTCAAGTGCTTCAAAAGCAGGTAAGTCATATCTTTCAACTGATCTATCAATTGCTATGGCTTCCGGTCAGACTTGGCTCGGAAAGTTCCCATGTGTAAGAGCTCCGGTTCTATACATTAATGGCGAAAATGTCAAAGACGATGCTCGGAGAAGATTCCATGCTGTTTTCGAAGCTAAAGGTGTTGATCCTGCAGATTGTGAGCCCATTACTCTGATTTGCGCTGATGGTCAGAATAAAACGATTCAGGATCTCCAAGAGGTCATTACTAACGAGATCCGGAGACATGATTATGGTCTTATCGTTTTAGATCCTTTATACACTTTTTACTCCGGTTCCGAGATTGATGAGGTTGATGCGAAAAACTTTGTCTGCTGCGTTAAGACTATTTGTCGAGAAACAGGAGTTGCAGTGATCGTCATTCATCATCATTCAAAAGCCGGAGCTGCGTTCTATAGGAATGCGAGTTCCAGAGCGAGCGGCTCAGGAATGCTGCAACGTGCGTTTTCAACATTGCTTGATCTGACAGAGATTACTGGTGATGATGTCGCAAAGCTGCCGCCTGGACAACGTGCTTTTGAGTTTTCAGGTCAACCAAGACAAGCTGCTGAATTTTCAGTAAATCTGATTTTCGATTTTCCGACTTGGAGAACCGATACGGATGGAGTGCTGCCGAGTAATGCTAGGAATCGAGGGCAGACTGCAGCAGCTAGGGCAAATAACAAGAATCTGCAAAAAGCAGCCGATGTCCAAAGGAACTTGCCGGAGATGCTTAAGAGGTCGTTCGAATCCAGAGCAAAAGCGGATAAAGATGGTGACTATATAACTCTGGGAGATGCTGTGGCTGAGTTCGAGAATATAGGAATCAGCATTTCTGAACGATCAATCAGCCGGAGAATTGATGATGGAATCAATGGATACATAAGAGATTCCAGAGCAGGGCAGAGACGAAAGATCAGAAGAGTGGAATTTGTTCCTGCAGCAGAATCGATCACTCCAGATATATGGCTGCCGGAGCTGACGGATGGTGAGCCGTAACAAAAGGACGGAAAATGCCGTAATAATGGGACTGACAATTGCGGACAATTGTGGCGATTGTCTTATATATCAATTGTCAACAATTGTCTGTCCAGCGGTAGTACCGCAGGAAATAGCGGTACATACCTGCAGACAGAGACTCCGGACGGTTGCGGACAATCGTTGTCAATTGTTGGACAGTTGTTTGTCAATTGTTAGCGAGGCTCAAAGACAGCAGTGTATATGATGCAGAAAAGAGGATTATGTCACAAATGAAACATTGGAAGAACGAGTATGCGTACCAGAGGATTCTGGAGATTCTGGAAGCCTATTGGCTCGAAGAACCAGAAGAGATGGAAGTGGTTGTCGATATGCATTTCCTGAAGGCAAATGGTGAGACACAGGATAAGCATATCGTGTGGAGAAATCAGAAATATCAGAAGTCTCCGGATGAGTCAAAACCGATGTAGCTAACTGCAATGGACATTCTTATGGAAGAGAGGTGATGTGATGTTTATCAGGAGTAAATGTAATGACTATGTTGTGAACAGTGATCAGATCAAGTGCCTGTCTGTTCAGTGGGAAGCTCCATTGACAGATGAGGATTACGAATATGGCATTATCGCTGAGATGGTAGACGGTGAAGAAATATGGCTAGACTGCTCAAATGATGAAAATGGGCTAAAAAGAGAACTGGTAAGGCTTACTGGAAAAATCAACGATCATCCGGTTCAGATGTATGGAACAGTTAATGCTTACCGTTGTGATTGAATAGCCAGTTAATGAAAATGTATGCTTCTCATAATGTCACATATAATGTATCATATATAATGAGTGATGTTTAGAGGAGCATACCGATGACAAACGAACAGCTCATTGAAAAGATCAAAACCAGTCAGGACGATAAACAGGAGCTCCTGCTGCAGCTCTATGAGCAGAATAAACCATTGATCAGAAAAGTCATACAGCCATATCTGCGAAAACATGCTGCGATGGATGAGGATGACCTGATGCAAGAGGCATACTTTGGCGTCATTGAAGCTGCAGATCGTTATGATCCGGATAAAGGTGTGCTGTTTGCAGGTTACATGACCTACTGGATTAAAGCTGCAGTGAATCGACCATTTTACAGCATGAGCCGTACAGAGAGAATGCCGGAGCACATGGTACAAAGACTGATTGAATACAATCGGATTCTCACACAGTACAGACAGCAGAACGGTGCTGATCCTTCAGACCGTGTGCTTCGGACTAGACTACATCTCTCACAAAAACAGCTTGAGGAATTAAGGCAGTTTAACCAGAGAGGTCGAGTTATTTCCTTATCTGAGCCGATGCCTGGAACTGAAGATCTTACGCTTGGAGATGTGATTCCGGATCGGACTGATAAGATCAGTGATCTCTGCGATCAGATCGATGCTGAGAGGGATGCTTGTGAGCTGTGGCAGGAAGTCGACAAACTGGATCCGAGACAGGCTCAGATGATCCGCACTCGTTTTCAGGATGATTTGTCAGTCAGAGAGGTTGCAGATCAGATGCAGCTTACTCAAGGGAAAGTCCGTGATGGAATTGATCGAGGCTGCCGGAAACTGTCGAGAAAACGGATAGTCAGACGGATTGCAAGAGAGCATGGTTTTTCCTCATGTGATCTTTTTGGTGGTTCTCTTGGAAGGTTCCGGAACACTGGTTTTTCTTCAGTGGAATGGGCAGTAATCCGACAATTGGAACCTGAAAGTAATGATAAAGATGAAACAGAGTAATTATCAATTCCTTAGTAAAGGAGAAAAATACAATGACAGTATTACAGAAAACACAAGAAAAAATGCAGGCATTGAGGGAACAGAGGGCAGCAGAACTGGCAGAGATCCAGAAGAAGCAAGATGAAGCTGAAGCTCAGAAGATCGCAGCAGAACAGAAAATGAAGGCAGCCACGATTGATATTAATGTAGACGAATATGAAGCTGCGAAGTACGAAGAGAACCGTGCTCGGATTGCCATTGAAATGCTCGGAGCTAGGTATGGAATGATCCAGAAGAAGGAGCTCATCAGTGAGGCTGATAGTGATGCTATCATAGATGATCTTCTGTCATACGAGAATAAACTCTCCGAAGATTTCAAGGCTGCAATAGTTAAACCGCTGCGAGTCCTGGCTGATCTTGATGAGAAGTATATGAAGGAAATCCGTGATACGGAAAACACTCTGAGAGTCTGGCAGCAGGATATTCATCCGAATTTTCGGACATTCGGAGTAACCATGTACAAAGATCCGGAGACAGGAGAAACAACAGATCGCAGCTCCAGACCAGTGCCAGTACATCAGATTCCGTATACCGGATGCGGTGAAGCGGAACTTCTGAGAACCTTTATGAAGAAGCTTCCGGCTAGCATGTTTGAGGAATGAAACTATGCAGCAGCGTATCAATGTAAACAAGCCAGTAAAGATAAAGGCAATATTCCTGAAGGGAAGCAATAAACCTTTACGAGATCGGATTGCATGGATTGCTGTTAATTTTCTGGTGGTAGCTCAAGATGAAAACGATCAAGCTCCTACTTGGTACAATGTCGACCAGATAAACAGACTTGAAGGTGTGGAGATCATACCGGAACAGCCAAAGAATTTGCGGATATGGTCATTATGAAGGAGAGATATATATCATGACTATTGAAGAATTGAAGGAAACTATATCAAAGCGCACAGGAATGCCTGTCAATATTCTTTCAGGTGAAACTGAAGAAGAAGTTTTTTCAAGGGCAAAGAGTATACTGGAGTTTCAGCAGAAGGACGGACAGCAGCCAAAACCAACTAATGAACAGTTTTCTGATTATATGCACGATATTGGATTTGTGGAAGGCGAAAGAACAAAAGCTCCGGCTGAGGTTTTATCGGACATTGAAACAGAGCTTCATCCACCTTATCCCCAAGTATCTGATGGGGGTGAAGTGGCGATTCCACCTACATCAAAAACGAATAAAGAATTGTTTTCAGATTTCTTTGTTAATCAGTATGGCAATGGTTTTAATGCGTGGAATTGAGGATGATATGGCAACTAATCCAAGATACTCAAACGGAGCATTACGCAGGAAGCATCGTGCTAGGTTCAAAGCGATGGATGCCCCATGTGGGATCTGTCATGGTGCTTTAGGTCCGATTCATTATGATGAGCCATCAGATGGCAAACATCCGTTGTCATTTGTAATTGATGAGATAAGACCTGTCAGCAGATGGAAGTTTTTTGGATACCCATCCCCAGAGGCAGCAGCTCAGGACTGGAATAATCTTCAGGCTGCACATAGATGCTGTAATAGCATGAAAAGTGCAAAGATTAATTACACTTTTCCGAGACAGATAAAAACTCATGAAGTTGCTGCGGATGGCAAATGGTAATGATAATCACTAAGATATTATTCTCGTGAGAACTGTTAGGGGGAACAGGATCCGGAAGTTGTAAACAATAATCATTATTATAAATGACATTATTGATTGCCATCTTAATGATCACTGACAGCTACGGAGACCCCCAGGGGGGGGGACCCCCCCATCCCCCCAGAGGCGAC
>Ga0326513_10002913_pt1 | contig 12508 bp, 8 predicted proteins | sample 2_2465_0518_D_FD_203654 | JGI IMG/M metagenome (GOLD analysis project Ga0326513, IMG submission 203654) | Bovine rumen microbial communities from UC Davis, California, United States - 2_2465_0518 | ecosystem: Host-associated > Mammals > Digestive system > Stomach > Rumen | place: USA: California...
TCTCGTTGTTGGCGTACATAATGCTTACAATAGCGGTAGTGTCCTTAATGGCACTTTCAACGTCCTCAGGGTGCACAATGCCGTTTTCATAAACATCAAGATATGTTACCTCAAAGCCCTCTTTTTCAAGAGCCTCGCAGGTGTGCAGAATTGCGTGGTGCTCAAATTTAGAAGTAATGATGTGATTTTTGCCCTTGCTTCTCAGCGCGTGAGCCGCGCCCTTTAAAGCCCAGTTATCGGACTCGCTGCCGCCGGAGGTAAAGTAAATCTCGCTCGGACGCTTAGCCCCAAGATTCCTCGCAATATTTTCTCTTGCCGCCTCAACAGCTTCTTTTGCTCTGCCGCCTATGCGGTAAAGGCTCGACGGATTGCCGTAAACCTCGGTGAGATAGGGCATCATCTTTTCCAGAACAACAGGCGAGAGCTTTGTGGTCGCCGAATTGTCCGCGTAAATCTGTCTCAAATATATCTTCCTTTCTTTATATAGCTTATAAAAACTATCTTTTACATAGGAAAAAGAGAATTTTAATTGTCAGCAACGCCCGCCCCAAAACAGGGGAGAGAGCCGCTGACTGAAATCAACTGTACTGCTGCGCCGCGGCAACCGCCAAACGGTCGCATCTTTCGTTTTCGGGATGACCTGCGTGTCCTTTAACCCAGTTCACCTCAACCTCGTGAACCTCGCACAATGAAAGCAGCTTGTCCCAAAGCTCGGGATTAAGCGCCGGATCCTTTTTATTTCTCATCCAACCCTGAGACTTCCATTTTTTAGCCCAGCCCAGCTTGAGCGCGTTGCAGACATATTGCGAATCGCTGTAAAGAATAATCCTGCACGGTTCCTTTAAAGCCTCAAGCGCAAATATAACGGCAGAAAGCTCCATGCGGTTGTTGGTGGTGTTGGCCTCACCGCCCGAAAGCTCCTTTTCACGTCCGTTGTATCTCAAAATCGCGCCCCAGCCCCCGGGACCGGGATTTCCGCTGCACGCGCCGTCAGTAAAAACTTCAACCTGTTTCAATAATGATTCTCCTTTTTCAATACCTATTATAATACTAAGTTTTGTGAAATGCAATACTTATTACTATATTTTGCCATAAATTAACCATAATAACAATAGCCAAAGAGAAAAAAGCAAAATAATTCTTATAATTCTTTTATCATATTGACACAAAGGTGCTTTTTGGGTTAAAATATATTAAATATGTATGATAGGATAGGTGTATTAGCCCTCGGGCATTACCTTAAATCAATATACAATCATGTGAGGTCTGCACATGTCAAAAAATAAATGAACGGAAAAATATCAGGAAACACGGAGGTTTATATTTGTGAGTACAAAAAAACAGCATAAAAATTCCAAAGCGAATAACAACAGGTACTCAGCCAACAGGTTCAACAACCACAGTCGCCAAAGCTTTGACAGAATAACAAAGAAGAAAGGAAAGCAAACTCAGCCGAAGCAGGACAACAAGCCGCCTGTAAAGATATCATTTTTGGGCGGACTTAATGAAATCGGCAAAAACATCACCGTTGTTGAGTGTCAGGACGATATGATCCTTATTGACTGCGGAATGGCTTTCCCGGACGGCGATATGCTTGGAGTTGACTTGGTAATACCCGATTTCAGTTATATCGAGCAAAATCAGGAGCGCGTACGCGGAATCGTCCTCACGCACGGACACGAGGATCACATCGGCGGACTGCCGTTTTTGCTCTCAAAGGTCAACGTACCGCTTTACGGCACGCCCTTGACGCTCGGACTTGTAGAAAACAAACTTCGTGAGCACAGCCTTGTAAACAAAACAAAGCTAAACGTGGTAAACGCAGGAAGCACAATCAAGCTCGGCTGCATGGAGATAAAGTTCATACATGTTAACCACTCGATCCCGGACGCCGTAGCGTTCGCAATAAAAACTCCCGGCGGCACGATCGTCCATACTGGCGACTTTAAAATTGACTGTACGCCGATTTCAGGCGACATGATTGACCTTTCAAGCTTTGCGCGCGTAGGCGACGAGGGAGTTCTGGCGCTTCTCGCGGAGAGCACAAACGCCCAGCGTCCCGGCTATACAAAAACCGAGCGCATGGTATCCGAAAGCCTTGACAATCTCTTCAAAAAAGCGGAAAACTACCGTATAATCATAGCCACCTTCGCTTCAAACGTTAACAGGGTGCAGCAGATAATCAACTGTGCCGAAAAATACGGACGCAAGGTAGCCTTCTCGGGCAGAAGTATGGTCAACTATATGGACGTAGCAAAAAGGCTCGGCTATCTTAACGTGCCTGAAAACATATTAATAGATATAGACATGCTCGGAAAATTCATGCCCCAGCAGGAAGTGCTTGTTACCACAGGCAGCCAGGGCGAGCCGATGAGCGCGCTCTCAAGAATGGCATATTCCGACCACCGCAAGGTAATGGTAGGCGAGGGAGACTTCATCATCATTTCCGCAAATCCTATTCCGGGCAATGAAAAAACCGTCGGAAACGTAGTTGACGAGCTGTTAAAACGCGGCTGTAAGGTCATCTACGAAAGCATGTATGACGTACACGTTTCGGGACACGCCTGTCAGGAGGAACTAAAGATCCTGCACAGACTTGTAAAACCGAAGTATTTCATCCCCGTGCACGGCGAGCAAAAGCACCTCAGAAAGCACGCCGAGCTTGCCGAGTTCCTCGGAATGGACAGAAAGAACATCTTTATCGGCGACATCGGCAGCACCGTTGAAATCACCGAAAACAGCCTCAAGGAAACCGCAAAGGTTCCCGCAGGCAAGGTATTCGTTGACGGTCTAGGGGTAGGCGACGTAGGAAGCATAGTCCTGCGCGACAGAAAGCACCTAGGACAGGACGGTCTTATCATCATCGTAGCCTCTCTCGATGTTTACGACGGCCATGTGATCAGCGGTCCCGACATCGTATCACGCGGATTTGTATATGTGCGTGAAAGCGAGGGTCTGCTTGACGAGGTAAGAAGCATGGCACTCGATATCCTCGAGGACTGCGCCGAAAACAATATTCACGAGTGGGGTATAATCAAAAACCTCATAAAGGACGATATATCAAAGCTGATTTCCCAGCGCACAAGAAGATCCCCGATGATACTTCCGATTCTTCAGGAAGTATAATAATCCCGACAGCGTAATTAATACGCGGAGTAACTGTAATGAGAAAAAAACACTGGATGCTCACTCCATGGTTCATAATATTTTGCGTTGTAATGCTGCTAATGTCAACATTCATGGTCAATTACAACACAACCCTGTTTTATGTTGACCTCGGCTTAACGGTCGCGTCATTTGCGGTAGTGCTCGTGCTCACGCTGAGCTTCCGCAACTACATAAAACGGACAGTGCGCGGCACTGCCGAACGAATCAAGGACTTTAATTCTGAATATCTTGAAAAATACAAATATCCCGTTGCCATCGCAGGCGAAGAAGGCGACATAATCTGGTGCAACGCGCGTTTCAGAAAGCGTCTTAGCAACAGCCGCAGCCCTGAGGGCGACGACATGAACGCCTATCTCTCGGGTAACGACGTCTTTGAAATTGCGGACGGCGAGGGCGTTGAAATTGCCATAGACGGCAAGGAATTTACCGCCTATTGCATTTCCACGGGCGACGGCTCTGTAGTGGTGTGCCATTTTATAGAAAACACCTATTACAAAAATATGGTTCGCGAGTACAACGCAAGCCTACCGTGCGTCGCGCTCATAACCTTTGATAACGCCGAGGATTTCTACTCAGGCTCGGACGAGTCATTCTCCACGATAATGATATCGGTTGAGGCTCATCTCCAGCGCTGGGCGCTCGAATACAACGCGCTGTACAAGAAAATCAGCAACAACCGCTTTATGATCATCTTCCGCGACACCGACGTTGACAAGATGATCGGACTGAAATTCCCGATATTAAAGGATATCCGCTCAATCAGCTCAACAAGGCTTATCGCCACAATTTCGGTAGGACTGAGCCGCGGCTGCAAAACTGTAAAGGAGAGCGAAGCCAACGCCCGAAAAGCGCTTGAAATGGCGCTCGGAAGAGGCGGCGATCAGGTTGCAATTATCAAGGATAACAGCTACGAGTTCTTCGGAGGAACAGCCGCAGCGACCGAGAAAATCAGTAAGGTTCGAATGAGAGTAATCGCAAACGCAATCAGCCGCGCGGTAAACGATTCCGATAAGGTCTACATCATGGGACACCGTTTTTCCGACCTCGACTGCGTAGGCGCTGCAATCGGACTGCAGTGTATCATGGAAAAATCCTTCAAGCGGTACAGTAAGGTAGTTGTTGACCGTCTCAGCTCAATGTCAAATCAGCTGATTGACTACACCGAAAACCGACTTGAAACAAACATCTTTATATCACCCGAGGAAGCGCTTAAGGGAGTAACCGCCCGTTCGCTTCTGATAGTAGTAGATACCCATATCAAAAATTCTCTTGAAAGCCCCGAGTTGTTCGAGAAATGCAAACGCTGCGTGGTAATCGACCACCACCGCAAGTCTGTAAATCATATCCAGTCCGCGCTTGTATTCTGTCACGAGCCGTCAGCGTCATCAGCGTCGGAGATGTGCTCCGAAATCATCAGCTACATGGACGATTCTCAGCTCGGCTACGTTCAGGCGGACGCGCTGCTCAGCGGAATCATGCTTGACACCAAAAACTTTGTTCTCAAAACAGGCGTGCGCACCTTTGAGGCGGCGGCATACCTGAGAAGAAAGGGCGCAAACACTCTGACCGTAAAGGAGATGTTCTCGGGCAGCATCGACACCTACCGTGAAAAGGTAGAAATCGTGTGCCGCAGCGAAATGCACCGAGGCTGCGCTATATCTAAAACAGATATAGTAGCAGAAGATATCCGCCTTGCGGCAGCGCAGGCAGCAGACGAAATGCTCACACTGCAGGGAGTAAACGCGTCGTTTGTGATCTTCACAAACGGAACGCAGATAAACATCTCCGCGCGCAGCTACGGCAGAATAAACGTTCAGCTCATTATGGAAAAACTAAACGGCGGCGGTCACCAGACAATGGCGGCTGCCCAGCTTCAGAATATAACTCAGCAGGAGGCTTATGTACGTCTTATCAGGGCAATCAACGAGGTAATCGACGAGGCCGAGGAGGACGCGGTTAAGCAGGCAAATAATTAACTCCCGCGCAAGAAAGGAAGAAAACACATGAAAGTAATTTTACTGCAGGATATCAAATCGCTCGGAAAAAAGGGCGAGCTCTGCGAGGTATCCGAAGGCTACGGCAGAAACTATCTATTGCCCAAGAAGCTTGCCAAGGAGGCAAACGCACAGGCAATGAACGAATATAAGAACGCGGAAAACTCAAAGAATTTCAAAATAGCTACCGCAAAATCCCAGGCAGAGGACTACAAAAAGCAGCTTGAGGGCAAAACCTTCAAGATGACAGCCAAAGCGGGCAAGGGCGGAAAGCTTTTCGGAAGTATCACCGCAAAGCAGGTTGCCGACGAAATCAAAAAGCAGTACAACATTGCCGTTGACAAGCGCAAGGTAGTGATCGACCGCGACATCAAGGAATTCGGAACCTACAGCGCGGAGGTAAAGCTCTATACGGGCATCTCTGCAAAAATCGATATTCAGGTCAGCGAATCATAAAACACCGCTCAATGAGAGTACAAACAGGTAAGCTATGGAAAACAATAACAATCTCGGCGAGTTCGGCTCGTCGTCAATGCCCTACAGCCCCGAAGCGGAACAGGCAGTGCTCGGCGCAATCATCAAGGACAACGGAGTCTTTGACAAGGTGCTCGACCACATAAAAACGCCCGACTACTTCTATGTAGGTTTGCACAAGCAAATCTACGCCCAAATGCAGGACATGATGAACTTTGGGCAGGCAATCGACTATGTGACCCTGCTCAACAAGCTACAACTAAACAATACCTTTGACGAAACAACGGGCAAAACCTACCTGTTTGATTTGGTAGAAAACTGTCCTTCAGTGTCAAACGCCGAATCCTACGCCAAGATAATCGAGGATAAGTACCGACTTCGCAGGCTGATTCAGGCGGCACGCGAGATGATAGACGACGCAACCTCAGCCGAGGACGAGCCGTCGATCCTAATTGACGCCGCCGAGCAAAAGCTTTTTGACATCCGCAGCGGAAGCGAAAAGGGCGGACTTGAGCGCATAAGCTCTGTAATTCTGCAGACCTTTGACCGACTTGACTCACTCAACCGAGAGGCTGACGACAGCGTCAGACCCGTATCAACGGGAATCGGCGACCTTGACCGTGTAATCACGGGACTTAACCGAAGCGACCTTATTATCTTAGCCGCCCGACCGGGTATGGGTAAAACCAGTTTCGCACTCAATATCGCGCGCAACGTAGCGGTAACGGGCAAAAAGACAGTCGCGTTTTTCTCGCTCGAAATGTCGCGAGAGCAGCTTGCAAGCCGACTTTTGTCCTCAGAGGCAATGGTAGGCGGTACAAAGCTAAGGACAGGCAGACTGAACGACGACGAATGGAACCGCCTTATTCCCGCAAGCGACGTACTTAAAAACGCGGATATCTACATCGACGACACCCCGGGCATGACGATCACCGAAATGAAGTCAAAGCTCAGACGTCTGCGCACAATAGACCTCGTTGTAGTCGATTACCTCCAGCTCATGTCGAGCACAAGGCGAATCGACAGCCGTGTAAATGAAATTTCGGAAATCACGCGAAGCCTTAAAATCTTGGCCAAGGAGCTCAACGTTCCCGTAATCACGCTCTCACAGCTTTCCCGTGCTTCCGAGCAGCGTCCCGACCATCGTCCGCAACTTTCCGACCTGAGAGACTCGGGTTCAATCGAGCAGGACGCCGATATCGTACTTTTCCTCTATCGCGAGGGCTACTACGACAAGGAGGGCGGCGACGACCAGGCGGCGCCTCAGACCGACGTTAACTCGGGCGAGTGTATCGTAGCAAAGAACAGACACGGCGAAATGAGCACCGTCAAGCTGCACTGGCAGGGCGAGTTCATGCGCTTCACCAACGTGGAGAACCGCTATGGTTAATCGCGTTCTCAGAACAAACAAGAAGTTTTCACTCTTTGAAAACGGCGATAAAATAATTGTAGCGCTGTCGGGCGGAGCGGATTCTGTCTCCTTGCTCCATGTTCTTAATTCCTTAAAAGAACAATACGGTTTGACATTGTACGCCGCTCACCTAAATCACGGAATCCGCGGAGAGGAAGCCGACCGAGACGAGCGGTTCTGTAAAATTCTTTGTGAGAATTATAATGTTGAGCTATTTACTGCTCACCGTGATATTCCAAGCCTTTCAAAGTCACAGCGAATCAGCGAGGAGCTTTGCGGTCGGAATGAACGCTACGCATTTTTCAAAGAGCTTTCAAAAAAAACAGGCGCAAAAATCGCAACGGCTCACACCGCCAGCGATAACGCCGAAACTTTGATTTTCAATATAACGCGAGGCGCGTCAGTATCAGGAGCGTCCGGAATTCCGCCAAAGCGCGGCAATATAATCCGACCTCTGATTGAACAGACAAGAGAGCAAATCGAAGCCTATTGTCTTGAAAATAAGCTGAGCTATGTAACCGACAGCACGAACCTCAGCACCGACTACACGCGCAACAAAATCCGCAGTCAGATTATTCCTCTGCTCAAAACACTGAACCCAAGCTTTGAGTCAGCCGCCCTGCGTTTTACGCAAAGCGCGGCAGAGGCAAAGGAATACCTTGAAATTTCAGCTGAAAAGGCGATAGAGGAAAGCAAGACCGACTACGGCTACGATATAAATATTCTGGAAAAGAATTATAAAGCTGTTCTGCACGCGGCATTGGCAAAAATATGCGGCGGCAGCGCGGAGAATCACCATATAGAAGCAATCACCGAAAAGCTTTCAACAGGCGGTTCGGTCAGCCTCACGGACGGCAAAACCGCTGTGTGCACTCAGGGAATTCTCCGAATCGTTGAAAAAACCGAAAAATCACAAATTGATTTTTTATTGGAAATTCCGCCGAACGGTGAAATTTCTTTTGAATTTGGCGACACTAATGTGTGTGCCGAAATAGATTTAACAAAAGCAGAAAATATAAATCCGGTTTTCCGCACAAGAAAAAGCGGCGACCGCTTTACATATCCGCGGCGCAATATAACAAAACCGCTCAGAAAAATGATGCACGAGCAAAAAATCCCGTCCGAGCAGCGCGATAATACGTTGCTTCTCTGCTCACAAAACACCGTGCTGTGGTGCATGGGCGTAGGATATTCCGCGCAGGGCGAGGCTCTGCAAAAGTCAGCGGGATTAAAAATCAAAATAAACTATGTCACAGGAGGTTATTATGCACAAGAACGTTGAGTCCATACTCATATCGGAACAGAAACTTGAAAAAATTGTGAATACGCTTGCAAAACAGATTGAAAAAGATTATAATGACAAAGAGTTTATTATGGTTGGACTCCTCAAGGGCAGCATAGCCTTCATGGCTGACTTAATGAAAAAAATCGACCTCGACTTTAAAATCGACTTCATGGTAGCTTCAAGCTACGGAAGCGGAACAGAAAGCTCGGGCAAGGTCAAAATCAAGAAGGACACAGGCTACGACGTAAAGGACAAAAACATTCTCATCGTTGAGGATATCGTCGACTCAGGCAACACACTTAACTTTGTGTGCAACTATCTTGTAAGCCGCGGCGCGGCTGAGGTAAAGGTAGTTACCTTGTGCGATAAACCCTCGCGCAGAAAGGTGCCCTTTGAGCCCGACTATGTAGGACAGGTAATCCCCGACGAATTCATCGTCGGCTACGGACTTGACTACGATGAATTATACCGCAATCTTCCGTATATCGGCGTTCTCAAGCGTTCGGTATACGAAAAATAAAAAATTCAGCTAAAAAGCTTTTATATAGAAACTATCAGCCAAAGGGAGTGATATTTGTTGGATAACAAAAAGAAAGCACGCAGTTTGCTGCTTTATTTAGGTATTCCGATTTTATTGATTATTATTGCCGCAGTGTTTCTGAGCACGCGTCAAAGCGAACCGCCCAAAACCTCAACTCTTGTAAAGTATTTCCAGGAGGGTAAGGTAGAAAGCTACGCAATCAACTACGGCTCGGGAGCAATTGAGATAACCCTGAAAAAGGGCGAGCAGGCATATCCAGCCGACAATCAGAGCGAGAATTCGCTCAAAAATCCGCTGACCGCACCCACCCAGGGACAGAATACAAGCGCAGCTAACGCAGCGGGAAAGGTGGTTGTCAAGGGACAGCTTGCCGACATAGAACGCTTTATCGACGATATCAAGCCGTATCAGGCAAAGGCGACGGGCGACGAGGCAATAACCTATAATTATATCCGCGCAAGTGATAATTCGCTGTTAATCGACCTGATACCGACTTTTATATTAATAGTAATATTCATCGGCGCGTGGGTGTTCTTCATGAAGCGCATCGGAGGCGGCGGTCTCGGCGGCCGTGAGATGAACTTCGGCAAGGCAAAAATCAAGAACACAAACGACGAAAAGCGCAAAACAACATTTGACGACGTTGCCGGCGCAGATGAAGAAAAGGAAGAGCTTGAAGAAGTAGTAGAATTCCTGAAATCACCCGAGAAGTTCAACAAACTCGGCGCAAGAATCCCGAAGGGCGTACTGCTCGTAGGACCTCCCGGAACAGGTAAAACGCTTCTTGCCAGAGCCGTAGCAGGCGAGGCAGGCGTACCGTTCTTCTCAATTTCGGGTTCAGACTTCGTAGAAATGTTTGTCGGCGTAGGTGCTTCGCGTGTACGCGACCTCTTCGACCAGGCAAAGAAGAACTCACCGTGCATTATATTTATAGATGAAATCGATGCCGTCGGCCGTCAGAGAGGCGCAGGCCTTGGCGGCGGAAACGACGAGCGTGAGCAGACTCTTAACCAGCTGCTCGTAGAAATGGACGGCTTCGGCGTAAATGAGGGAGTAATCCTCATCGCCGCAACCAACCGTCCCGACGTACTCGACCCCGCGCTTCTCCGTCCGGGCAGATTTGACCGTCAGGTAGTCGTAAGCTATCCCGACGTTAACGGACGTGAAGCAATACTCAAGGTACACGCGCGCAAAAAGCCGCTTGCACCCGACGTAAAGCTTAAAACAATCGCAAAAACAACCGCCGGTTTTACAGGCGCAGACCTTGAAAACCTCCTCAATGAAGCAGCGCTTCTTGCCGCAAGAGCGGACAAAAAGGCAATCACCATGAAGGAGATCGAGGAAGCCACAATCAAGGTCGTAGTGGGAGCAGAGAAGAAGTCAAAGGTAATGAGCGACAAGGAAAAGAAGCTCACCGCCTACCACGAGGCAGGTCACGCAATCCTCTTTGACGTTCTTGAAACTCAGGATCCCGTTCACGAAATCTCAATCATTCCGCGCGGAATGGCAGGCGGATATACAATGCCGCTTCCCACCGAGGATAAGTCCTACAACAGCCGAAACGAAATGCTCGAGGATATCGTAGTATCGCTCGGCGGACGTGTAGCTGAGGCTCTCATTCTGGACGACATCTCAACAGGCGCGTCAAACGATATTGAAAAGGCAACAAAGACCGCACGCGACATGGTAACCAAATACGGTATGACCAAGGAGCTCGGCTGCGTCAACTACGGCAACGAAAACGGCAGCGTATTCCTCGGACGCGATTACGGCAGAACGCAGGATTACAGTGAAGCCACCGCCGCAAAGATTGACGAGCTGGTACTCAATATTGTTAACGAAGCTTACGCAAGAGCTGAAAAGCTACTCAGCGAAAACATCGACAAGCTTCATGAAATCGCCGCATATCTTATCAAGCATGAAAAGATGGGCAGCGCGGACTTTGAAGCAGTTATGAACGGCACCTATGTTGAACCCGTAGAGGTTGAAGAAGAGGAAGCCGAAGAAACGGATAATATTTCCACAGAAGAATAATAATCAATAAGGCAGGGCAAAAGCTCTGCCTTATTTTTGCAGTATTTTCGAACTAATTTTCGAAAGAAATCTTGATATTTAAAAATGAATGTGGTACAATATCTTTATATCAACAATCAAGAGGAATAATTATGGCACAGGATAAAATCATCGTAAAAGGTGCAAAGGAGCACAACCTGAAAAACGTAGACGTCGAAATCCCGCGCAATGAGCTTGTTGTAATCACGGGACTTTCAGGATCGGGCAAAAGTTCTCTCGCGTTTGACACAATCTACGCCGAGGGACAGCGCCGCTATGTCGAAAGCCTGTCAAGCTACGCGCGTATGTTTTTGGGACAAATGGATAAGCCCAGCGTAGACAGTATCGAAGGCTTGTCGCCCGCGATTTCAATCGACCAAAAAACTACCTCAAAGAACCCGCGTTCAACAGTCGGAACCGTGACAGAAATATACGACTACCTTCGTTTGCTTTACGCGCGAATCGGAATCCCGCATTGTCCCGTCTGCGGACGTGAAATCCGCCAGCAGACGGTTGACCAGATAGTCGATAAAATAATGAGCTATGAACAGGGAACAAAAATCCAGGTAATGGCTCCCGTAGTGCGCGGCAGAAAGGGCGAGCATGTAAAGGTACTTGAAAAAGCCTCAAAATCAGGTTTTGTACGCGTGCGCGCCGACGGAATAGTGTATGACCTGTCAGAGAAAATTCCTTTAGAGAAAAATAAAAAGCATAATATAGAAGTTATTGTCGACCGTCTTGTAATCAAGCCTGAAATAACCTCACGCCTTGCCGACAGCATTGAAACCGCTTCAAAGCTCGGCGGCGGTCTAATTATGGTGAATTTTGGGGACGAGGACGTGGTGTTCTCACAAAAATACGCCTGCCCTGACCACGGAGTAAGTATTGAGGATCTATCGCCCCGAATGTTCTCGTTCAACAATCCGTTCGGAGCATGTCCGAAGTGTACGGGACTTGGCGTGTTCCTAAAAATCGACGAAAACAAAATCATACCCGACCGCAAAAAATCAATTCGTGACGGCGCAATAAAGGGAAGCGGTTGGGCAATGGAGGGCAGCCAGATCGCCGCAATGTATTTTGAGGCTCTTTCAAAAAAGTACAAGTTCTCGCTGTCCGAGCCTGTAGAGAACATTCCCGAAGATGTAATTAACGTCATCCTTTACGGCACAGGCGACGAAGCTCTTACAATCCACCGCAAATCCGCGTACGGAAGCGGCACATATCAGCACAAGTTTGAGGGAATAATAAACAACCTCGACCGCCGCTACCGCGAGAGCAGCAGCAACTGGGTAAAGGATGAAATCCGCTCATATATGGCTGAAATACCCTGCGACGAATGTGGGGGAGAACGTCTTTCAAAGGAAAGTCTTGCCGTAACCGTAGGCGGAATAAATATAGCCGAGCTCTGTAAAATGAGCGTAGTATCCGCTCTCGATTTTATTTCTTCATTAGAATTAACAGAAAAAGAAGCCGTTATCGGTGAAGAAATAATCAAGGAAATCAAGGAACGCCTTAACTTCCTGAAAAGCGTAGGACTCGGCTACCTTACACTTTCCCGAAGCTCGGGCACACTGAGCGGCGGC
>Ga0326513_10002914_pt1 | contig 12506 bp, 11 predicted proteins | sample 2_2465_0518_D_FD_203654 | JGI IMG/M metagenome (GOLD analysis project Ga0326513, IMG submission 203654) | Bovine rumen microbial communities from UC Davis, California, United States - 2_2465_0518 | ecosystem: Host-associated > Mammals > Digestive system > Stomach > Rumen | place: USA...
TGCACGGCTGTGCCCTGATGGACATCGGACGTGCGCCCGAAGCCCTCCAGTCCCTATACGATGCCATCAATCGTGCCGACACGGTGAACAATCTGCCGGCCTGCCACATCCTGCGCGGCATCTATGGCCAGATGGCCGACATCTTCCACAAGCAGAACCTGCCGCAGGATGAGATATGGGCCATGAAACATTATATTGAATATGTAAGGAAGACTTCGGGAGAGGTGGACTATATCATAGCTAAAAACCAAATGATGAGTCCGTACTATATCTTAGGTGCTATTGATACTGTTCTTCTGATAATTGATGAAGAGTATAATTCCTTTACTCAATTAGGGTACAGCCAAAAAGCGGTATCTTCAATGGGGATAGCTGCTCATATTTATACTGACCGCGGACAATTATCAGAGGCCGAAAGGTGCCTGAATATATTTGAACGCGAGTCCGGTGCCTTCGATAGCTTAGGAAATATTTCGGCAGGGCGTGAATATTATTATTACACGAAAGGCAAATATGAGCTGGCTATAAAGAATATTGACTCCGCCGAGAAGTATTTCAGAAAGGCAATCAAGTACGGTTATCTTTCCGAAGGATGCAAAGGGTTGCTTCATGTTTATCGGGAGAGGGGAGATATGGATTCCATCGTTCATTTCTCTGAAATGTACGAGGCCGCACAGGACACTTTGCATGACAAGATGCGAACCGATGCCATCCACCAGATGGCATCCCTCTACAATTATACCCGCAGCGAGAAAGAAGCGGAGATGGCAAGAGAGCAAGCCCAAAGAAATAGGGTTTTGCTCATGTGGGCAGTTTTAGCCGCAGCTATAATTATCGGCACTCTGTTTTTGGTCTTCAAAAGCGTATCCCGCAAGAAGAAACAGAGAATAGCCAAATTAGAGCGCGACTTGAACCTCGCACAGGATTCGCGAAACGAAATACAGGAAGAGCTCTTGCAATTGAAAGCTCAAGATTATGAGGCTGTTATCGCAGCAAAAGAAGTCCGATTGGCAGAGTTGTCCGAAACCATAGAACAGCTGCAAGCCGATAATGATGCCTATAAAGCAGGTACTATAACCCTTAAAAAAGATAATCCGGATTCTTTCAAGGACAGCGAAATTGCAAAACTCTTCTTAAAAAAAGCGAACGACATTAATGTAAAAATCAATACGACAGAGAGAGAATGGGAGCAACTGCTTGTGCGTTTTCAAAAGGACAATCCAGTTATCTACGATAAGTTCAGGTCTGGCAGATCTTTGTCAAAATTAGAAATGCGTATTTGTATACTTCTGATATTGGATATTTCCGAAACAGCCATTTCCCTTATAACAGAGACAGCTGCCTCGGTTGTATCCAATTCGAAAACGCGAGCAAATGAAAAACTCTTCGCCCAGAAAGAAGCCTCTTCGCTGAAATCAAATCTCTTTCAATTCCTGCGAAATTCTATTCGACCAAATTAGCTGTGCTACAGCTATTAAATTCTGTATTTGATGAATTTTGACGAATTTTGGTGAACTTTTGATGAAGTAATTTTTTTCTTCACTGTATCGCAGCCGTTTTTAAGGGTATTTGATGAATTTTTGATGAACAAGTTTTTGTCTAAAAATTTGTTCATTTGGTTTATTCTTCATATCTTTGCGCCACAAAAAATCAAAGAAAATGAAGAATTTAATCTTCTGTCTATCATTCACTTTATTGACTTTTTTCAGCAACGCCAATGCGCAGTCAGAATGGAGTCCTTTGGATCTTCAAGTAAGGAGAGAGGATCCCATTAGTCAAGGAAATCCGCGCCCCAGAACACCTATTGTTAAGCCGTCTATTTATATAGATGGATACAGTATTCTATTCGACACCCCTTGTGACGGCTGCACCCTGCAGCTTGTCAACGAAGACGGTGAGATCGAATACTCCGTTGTCATTCCGGAGGGAACTGAGACCCTGGCCTTGCCCTCTGATTTATCAGGGGAATATGAACTCCGCATTATCCGCGGGCAGTTCTGCTTCTGGGGGTATATTGACTTGTAAACCCGTTATAATGCGTCAATTTACCATATATATAATAACGGGAATCTTGTCTCTCACGTTCATATCTTTCGCCGCCTGCCAAAGTGGCGAGAGCGATGAACTGAGCCGCGCATTGAATCAGGCGGGAAAGAACCGACTGGAGTTAGAGAAGGTGTTGGCTCACTATCGGACATCAGACGACCCGAGGAGACTGGAGGCTGCGGAATTCCTGATTCGCAACATGCAGTATCACCGCAACTACCAGTCAGCGGATTACGACGCGTACTATGCCGAGATTGATTCCGTCAACCGCCTCACGCCGACACGCTGGAAAATCTCCCGCGAGCAGGATTCCCTGTACCAGACCCTCCTCAGGCCCCAGGAACAGCCCGGGCGATGGCGGTGGGACACGCAGGTCACGGATTCCGCGTTCCTCGTCACGCACATCGAGGAGGCCTTCGCGGTCTATGACAGTTCCGAATGGTGCCGCTACATCCCGTTCGGGGATTTCTGCGAGTACCTGCTGCCCTACCGAGTGGGGCACGAGAGAATCGATTCCTGCTGGATATCCTACTATAGGAACCTTGTCCACAAGCGCATCCGTCGCGTCAAACTGGACTCTATGTCGGGATTCGACCGTCTCCAGACCATTCTGAAACGGATGCACGACAATTACCATATCGAGATAGAGTACGACAATATCTATGAGTTCGGCTACCGCAGCTGCTACCTCGCCAACCTCAAGAAAGGCACGTGCACCAACTACTCCGAACTGGCATGCCTCCTGTTCCGCTCCGTCGGCATCCCCACGTGCATGGACTTCACACCGCTTTGGGCGAACCGTAGCATGGGACATGACTGGAACGTTCTGTTGGTGTCGCCCGCCTCGGTTGATACCATAGGCAACCTGGACTATTGTTTCTCAGCCCACACAGAAAGACCCGGCTTCCACGTCAGGAACCGCAAGGACCGGGCTTCGAAGATTTACCGCCAGACATTCAGCCCCCAGCGCACATCTCTTGCCCTGATACACGGCGATGAACCTGTTCCCGCCTACTTCGAGGATGCCTTTATGAAGGACGTCTCTCATCTCTACGGACTTACAAGCACTGTCAGCATAAAGCTCTCCTCCGAGGAACGTGACAAACGGTTCTATTATCTCATGACTTTCGACAACAGGGACTGGCAGCCCGTAGCATGGACGGAGCGGCGTGGCGATTCCCTGCGTTTTGAGAACGTGGGAAAAGACTTTGTGTGTCTGATTGGCAAATACGACAACAGCGAGATGCTACCCGTCTCCAGTCCGCTGTTTATCCATGAGGACGGAACCGTGGAATCCTTTACTGCAGACAAGAAGGCAAAACAGACCGTTCGTGTATTCAGGAAATACCAGAAGGGGGACAACATCCGACGCTACAGCACCCTGCTGAAAGGCGGAAGGATAGAGGCCTCCAACCGCCGCGACTTCCGTGGCGCGGTCTGTCTTCACGTATTCGAGGATTCCACGTCCGTCAATTTTCAGACCATCCCTCTCAAAGCCGACCAGGCTTGGCAATACTATCGCTTCGTGGCCGACGATGGGAAATACGGCGGCGAGATAGCTGAGTTCGAACTGTATAATTCCGAAAGCAAGGCTATAAAAGCTACGCCCATCGGCAGTCCGGAGTATGAGAAGAAACACCCGCTGAAAGACGCCTTCGACGGCAAGGTGCTGACCTACGCTAAGACCACCGCTCCCGACGGCGGCTGGTGCGGCCTCGACTGCGGCAGGCCGGTCGCCGTCAGCAAGATAAAGATACTGCCTCATAACGACGACAACTTCATCCGCATTGGCGAGGAATACGAGTTGTTCTACTGGGATGACCTCTGGGTCTCCCTCGGCCGCCAGCAAGGCACCGAGAGCCAGTACCTCGACTTCCCCGATGCCCCGCAGGGAGCCCTCTTCCTCCTCCGCAACAACACCCGTGGCAAAGAGGAGCGCATCTTCCTCTACCAAGGCGGTGAGCAAATCTGGAGATAACCAAATTATTAACAATAATATTTTAGCAAAATGAACAAAATCTTCCTTACATTAATTGCATTGGGTTCTATCTTCAGAGCGTTTGCTTCGCCCGAAGATGAGAAGGCGAAACTGGCAGAACGAATGCATGTTCCGATTGAGTATATGAGTATCAGTGACCAGTTTTACGAGGGAATGGACTTCGTCTATGAAAAGATGAAGAATGCCGATGACAGTGTGCGGCAAAATGGCAACTACTTCCAACAGATTCAGCCGGAACTGAACGAGTTCTTCAAGTCCAAAGGTGCTGAACTGCCAACATGCATTTACAATCCACAAGCACAGGTTTCAGACCCGGATGTAAAATCCTATCTGGACAGACTCCGCAATGTAAAACCGACTTCCGTAAAATCTTTTGATTCATTCATAGATACCCTCGGCGTTATCAATCTGGAAGCCAAGGCAAACCTGACTGAGTCTCAGATGCAGATAGTCTATAGCGCATCATGTGTTAAGTTCGCCTCAACCGTCTATTGGATGACAAATATCCAAAAGTGGTTGGAGTTGAAATCCAAATAAAAATATATAACCTCAAATGAACAGACTATTTAGAAGAGCGGGTTTAATGGTTCTGAGTACTCTGATGCTGCAAACATCATGTCAGGAATTCGATGAACCATTATACACAGATAATTCAGAATTATCTCCAATACTGAGAGAAATTAAGGATATTCCGGCTATCACCGATGGAAGTCTTTCTTTGCCTGATGTGGTAAATCGTTCGGAACGGATGGTGACTCCCAGGAACTAACACTCTCAAACGGTACTTTTGACATAGACTGGAAAAGCGCACGCTTTGAGGAGACAAAGAAATATCAAATTGTACTGATTCCGCTTCGGTTAAATACAGCCGTCCTGTTTCAGCACATGACATCCGTATATGGCCGAACGAGCAAGGGAATGAACAAGATTTCCCCATTCCTCCTAGTCAAGAAATCAAAAGATAATGGAGTCCTAAATGCATCGGTAATGTGTTATGCGCCTGACAGAAATTATTCCAAATCTCATCCGCATTTTGCTGATACAATAAGTTCCAAACCAACTGGCAAATCGGACTATTCCGGATTTTATATAATGTCTGGTCTTGACGGACAATTAAAATATGCCCTTCGCTACCGTAAAGGAATCAAGCAATTCCGAGTACGCCCCGTGACCTCTTCAACCCGGTCATCGGCATCCTCCAAGTCGGGAGATAAAGACAACCGTATTCATTCATTATTCACGCTTGTCATTAAAGCGCAAACTCGCTCCACGGGAGGTCACTATGGCATTGAGGCAGGCGAAGGTGAATGGAAATGTCCATTTTGTAATGAAATCTTTGAGGAAGACAGTTATGAATTCTATAACCATGAATGCGACGGTGCAGAGTGTGAAGAAGATCCCGGAGATGACGAAGACGATGAACCTGACAACGAAGACAGGCAAGAGAAAGAAGATGATGACAATGACTCTGGCAACCATGGTGGAGGCGGCGGAGGGGGATCTGGAAATGGCAATGGAAGTTCTTCAAATACGAATCGTCATAAATCAGGTGAGCCGTATTCCTATTCGATAAAAGATATAAGGCTGAAGAATCAAAAATTTTCCGGATATATGGATTCGCAATCCACCAACAGGTCATGCTTTGTATGCAATATTAGAAATTTATGTATTATTTATGACGAATATAATACGTATAAGTTCTCCGAGATGAGTGAAAAATCTTTTATACAACAAATAGCAAATTATGACAAATCTGCAATCTATGATGATGGAGCTGTTCCAACACAATACATACCAGACATAGCCGGTATTTGGTTTAATTACGAGGTATGGGATAATAATAGCACAAAGCTAAACTTCATAGTGGATGCTATCAATTCCGAGTATCCTGTATTAACCTATTTCCCGACGCTTGATGATTCAAATCATCTTATTTATCACAACGTAATAATCATTGGATATAATCCTGACTATTATTATTTGGTGGCTCGAGATCCGAATACGGGAGGGTTGTGCTACTATAATGTGAATGACTTAAATTATGCTAATTACATTATTAAAATTAAAAATCTCAAATGAAACAAGTTCTTTTTAGTTTATCCGTCGCTCTCATCCTTATGATGGGCATGCCCTTGTCCGCACAAACGTATTCGATGGATGACTTGGTAAACCGTGAGTGGAAGCTGTTCGATGACGTATTTTTTGACGTATATGATATGTCGATAGTAATGACCCCGACGCAATTCTCCACCACTTTTAATTTCAAGGAAAGCGGGGACCAAATTTCCGGCGGAGATCCTTTCTATCTTTCTGTTGAGAAACCAACAGTGTATGATCCAGATATGGTGGGACAAGCCACCAATGGGAAATATATCGTTCTGGATACAAGTCACACCCGGTCTGATGGAACAGTGAAGCCAGGAGAGTTCATGGTATTTGAAATTACAAAGCTTACTTCAACAGAGTTATATCTGAAAGGAGAAAGTGGGCATACTCGCAAATACAGGAAAAAGTAATAAAATCTTTGGGAGGTAATTCATTTATAAGCCCAAGCAGAATTGAAACAACTCACAACCATACTTTTGCCCTTTTTGCTATTTTGTTCTCCATTCCTTACTCTGTTAATAGGAGTGGAGAACAATTATATGCTTTTTGCCTTGGTGGGGCTGTTATCTTTCATATCTATTTTGGTATGCGTACATTCTATAAGAAAGATTCAGCTTGCAAATATTGATTTGGCATTGATTGCCTGGGGATTTTATCAGATATGCCGTATCATTACAACGGCTGATATGGATTTTGAGAAAATCGCCGGTTCGTTGCTTTGGATTCCTTTCTATATTTCCGTGCGCTGTATGCTTGCGGTAGATTCGACATCATATCGACCGTTTCTGCTCTCAATCATTTTGTCGGGAGGGACACAATCTATTATTGTGTTGCTCCAGTTAGTCGGTTTTCTCCCCTCTCTACATCCTGCTTTTTCGGTGACTGGCAGTTTCCTTAATCCCGGACATTTAGGTGGTTATCTTTCGGTTACGGCAGTAATTGCGATAGTGCTTCTGTATTCGCAATGGAATCGTATTAACAAGCTCCGCAGATGGACGTTAATTGCCTTTGCTGTATTAATGGCGACGGCTCTTATATTATCGGCATCAAGAACAGCGTGTCTTGCTTTCCTTTCTGGAATAATCACTGCTGTTGGAATAATTGATCGGCGTAAGAGGCTTGCTTTATATCTGACAGGAATTTTGGTTCTTTTAATTCCTCTTCTGTACTTCATCTTTCCACCATCGGCCGATGGTCGTATTTTAATTTGGAAAGTCATTTTAACGGCCATGCCTGAAAATTGGCTGACAGGCTATGGCGCGGCATCTTATCATGCGCACTATATGGAATGGCAGGGAAATTATTTCGCCCAACCGTTGCGGCCATTATCCGAGATTATGCTTGCCAGCGATGACCCGCCGCCCTTTTGTGAAATCCTTCGATGCCTGAGCCAATACGGACTGATTGGAGCAGGATTAATCATCGCTATTATGCTGATGATAGTACGAGATATAAAACATATGTCTGACGACCAGCGCTTAATGTTATGCGGATTATGCGTTATATTTGTTTATTCATTGGCATCCTATCCTCTTGATATTTTTCCCATCTATATCCTGTTGATTGTTCTGCTTGGAATGACAGTTCCCTATACGGGACAGAGTTTCGCTTTCTGTCTTAGTCCTTTAAAACGGGGTATCATTACCACCTTGTCGGTATGTGTATCCCTTTTAATGACGGGAGGTGCGTTTGGCATTTGGAGAATTCATAGTATCCTTGAAGAATTCTACTTAGAAGAAAATGAATCGGCGGAGTACAAACTGTCGGAATGGTTTTCCCAATCCCCAGGCAATGTGTCCTGCGTTGATGCGTTAGCTGATATTTTAATCTCAAAGTCAATGCATACAGAAGCAATCCCGTGTCTGCACCGTGCCATCACGTTACATTCCACTGGCCATAAGTATATCCGTCTCGGAGATTGTTATCTGGAATCCGGAAATCAGAGACAGGCTTTACAATACTATAAACGGGCTGCGCATATGCTCCCTGCTTATGCAACGCCGGTTTTACATTCTTTATGGGCATACCAAGATCTGGAAGAATGGGGGCAAGCTGATTCTTGCGCATTCCAAATACTATCAATGCCTGTTAAAGTAGAAAATGGTTCAATTCAATATATGCGAAAGACAGCTGACCGGTATTTAAGAGAAAGGAACCATTCCTTATAATAAATGCCCCCCAATTAAAGCATTTGTCATAGATATATTCGCTAGTTCAGATAATAAAATGCCGCAACCGAAACCGATGAAATTTAAGGAAAAACTGAAACAAGAAACTGAAGTCGACGAAAAAAAACGAAGTTTCAGTTTTTTCGGCTTCGCCGCTGTGATGTAAAAAAAAATTCATTATCTTTGCGGCATAAAACAGAGAACATCATGAACCGATTCCTTATTTTCCTCTTTCTGCTGTCTATGACAGCCAATGCCTATTCCCTGTCGCATCTGTTCTTCGGTCAGCAAGGAGATATGGGTCGGGAGAAAATCTACCTCACCCTCGACCGCCCCTACTACGAGGCCGGAGACACGGTGTGGTTCCGAGGCACGCTGGTGTCGGCTGAGAACCTTTCCTATATGGTGAAGACGAATTATATCTATGTCGAGTTGCTGAATCGTGCGGATCAGGTCGTTCTGCGCCGCAAGGTTCTGCGTGAGGGTCTCTGCTTCGCCCACTGCCTGCCTCTTCCCGCGGGTCTCGCCTCGGGAGAATACAGCCTCCGCGCCTACACCTCATGGATGCGCAATTTCGATGCAGACTTTTTCTTCTCCCGCAAACTGACGATAGTGAACACACGGGTCACGGCTCCTGAGGACAGACAACAGACTGACCTCGACTTCGGACTCTCGTTCTTTCCGGAAGGCGGTGCCCGCATCAAGGGCGCAACACAGCGTATCACCTTCAAAGCCGAGGGCACTAACGGACTGCCCGTCGAGATAGACGGCATAGTAAAGGATGCCACCAACCGGAAGGTAGCTGAGATTCACTCCACTCATGACGGCATGGGAGTCTTCACCCTGCCCGCCTCAACCGGCTCCGCCATCCTCTTCGCCGAGGTGAGAGTCCGCAATTACGCGGACCGCTACGGGATGCCATTCGGAAGGACGTTCCCGCTTCCGCAGGTCTCCAACCAAGAGGTTGCGCTCGCCGTCGATAAAATAACCCCCGATTCCATCCGCTGGCACATTCTGGGCAAAGAGAAAGAAGGATTGGTACTGATACTGCACAGCGGCTCAAAGCTTGTCTCTGAGCTGGAGGTCACGGCCTCAGAGGGCAGCCTCTCTTTGGCGGGCTGCCGCGACGGAGTCTCCCACCTCGTGCTGGCCACACGTGACGGCATAGGTCTCTCCCGCCGATTACTCTTCAAATACAATCCGGACAACGTGATTTACGGTGACATACGTCTTACGGAAGGCAACCTGCGGGAGCCGCGCGAACTGACCACATGGAGGCTTTCCCTAAGAGACAGGCAGGGTCACCCCATGCGGGGCGATTTCTCCGTCTCTGTGCTTGACCCCGGCCTAGTGAACTGCGAATTCGACTCCCTGCGCGACAACATCGTAAGCAATCTTTTGCTGACAAGTGATTTGAAAGGATATATCCACAACGCCGGCTGGTACTTTCAGGACACCATCCCCGCAGCCCGCCGCAGCGAGGCGCTTGACCTCGTGATGCTCACGCACGGCTGGTGCCGTTTTGCGACGGACACGCTTCGCGTCAGGGAACGCGATTTCCCGCATCCCCTGGAAGAACGGGAATGGCTGTCGGGCAAGGTGAGGGAACTTTCGTCGCGCGACAAGGATAAGACCATCCCCATCACGGTGATGGACACCACGGGCAAATCCTACGGCATGGGACAGCTGGACAGTCTGGGAAATTTCTTTATCGGCAATCTCAACTATCCCGATGACGCACGTCTGCACATCCGCGTTCTCACGCGCGGCAAGCGTCCGCGCTTCATCTTCGACAAGCCAACTTTTCCTGAGATCGGACATAAGGAGCCTTTCCGCCAGGACTTCAAGATGTATATGGAAGACACGCTCAACCTGAGGCGTTTCTTCATTGACAGCCAGGGGCTTCGCACGCGGACGCTTCAGAACGTGGAGGTGACAGAGAATCGTGCCCGAAGGGACTCCGGCAAGGTGGTTTTCCATCAGAATCTAGGATATGAGCATCTCCACGACAACTACGACCTCTATGTCTATGACCGGGCTTTCGATGTCGTGAATGCTGTCATACGAAACGAGTGGTATAAATATCTGGAAGAAGTGGAAGCTTTCGAGCCCATCAAGACGAACTATATGAAAGACGATCCTCTCCTTGACGGATTCCATAAGGACCGGACGCATTTTGTGTCATATACCCCGAGGGTGTTCCTGATTGACGGCAAAGGAAAGAGAACCCGCAACCAGCGTTTTTTGGAATTGGCTCGTGCAGAAGACATTGACAGCGTGGTATGTATGGTCACCCGTCCTATCACATTAGGGATGCATACTGAGAAGGAACGTATCGGCACGAAGACTATAAATGTACAAAGACTGGATTATAATTATACTGGCGATGTCCGCACGGTGTATGTCTATCTGAAGAGAGGCGTCCAGGTGGATGAGTTCATCAAGGACCGCCGTCGCACAGCCCACTATACCTTCGGCTACACTCCGCCTGTCGATTTCTACAACCCGTTATACAACACTCCCGAGACGAAAACGTGGCCTGTTCCCGACCTCCGCAAGACGCTCCGCTGGATACCCTCCCTCCAGACGGATGCTAGGGGCGAGGCGATGTTCCAGTTCTACAATTCCGACCATCCCGGACCCCGCCTCTTCGTCGTGGAGGGCGTGACCTTCAGCGGAAAACCGTTCAGAATTGTAAGATGTTACAAACAAAAATAGAGATTCTCTGGTTATCTATTTATTTATTAACTAACAAAATCAATTTAACAAAATGAACAAATTCATTAATTTCATTTTCGTAGCTGTTGCTATGTTTTGTTTGTCAGCCTTTTCATTCCTCAATCTCTTTGCGGTAACTGAGGACGAAAAGTCAAAGTTAGCCGAGCGGTTGCATGTGCCGGTCGAGTATTTGAATATCTGTGAGATGTTTTATGATGGAATGGACTTCGTCTATGAAAAGATGAAGAATGCCGATGACAGTGTTCGGCAAAATGGCAACTACTTCCGACTGATACAGCCGGAACTGAACGAATTCTTCAAGTCCGAGGGCCGGGAGTTGCCGGGGTATGTATATAATGCCGATGCCCAAGCCACGAATCCGGAGGTAAAGGTCTATCTGGACAGGCTTCGTAACGTAAAACCGATGAATTTGAAATCATTAGATTCCTACATTGACAGTCTCGGCATTGTCAATCAGGATGCAAAGGCCAATTTAAGTGAATCGCAGGCTAAGATAGTCTATGGAGCCTCTTGTGTGCAGTTCGCATCTACAGTATATTGGATGGGAAACATTCAGAAGTGGTTGGAGTTGAAAACTAAAAAATAATGATTCCTTACGGTACATGAGTTATATGCCTACTCATGTACCGTATAGTTCTAATTATCCCATAAAGCAACATGATTAGATATAAGACAGGTATTCATACTTTCATATTGTATATCAGTAACTTACGAAGAATTGGCAGGATTTGAAGAAGAAGATCATGATGGTCTTTGGTGCTTGCAGCGGTTGGCAACAAGCTGTTTTATTACACCCGGCTCAAGGATGAGACCCATAGTTATGAGATTGAACGAGGCGTATCCAGCCAAGGGAGTTCATCAAGGAATACTACCCGGTTTCCGGCCAATGCGGTTTTGGTGTCAAGTAGTTCTTGCAACATATGGAAGGCTTCGAACCAATCTGCCGGAATCGGGTTGTGGGCGGAAAGTCCGTAGGCTCGCAGGGAATAGTAGAATTCTTTTTACTGAATTTTCAGCAGATTACGCTTGGGAACAAGATTGTCGTTTAGCGGCGAAACTGCCGTATGTTTGAATGCATATGTATTGCGGAAAAACTCATTTACCAAAAATGTTTTCCCACTCGGCGACGTCCATATACTACGATGAACTGCGCTCTGTCTTTCTCTATAGCTTCTTGCAGAAGCTCTTGTTCTATTTTTCGGCCGATCATAAATTGCTGTTATTTGGCCACAAAGATACTATTTTATTTGTTTTTGGCCAATTATCGACGTTGAATTTTATTTCCAATGACCATTTTTGGGATCTTTTTGTATCCTATCTTCAATCTCTGCCTGTCAATATTCAGTCCCAGTTTCAATATTCAGAAACCTTACACAGATCGCTAACTTCAGCCCACAAACTATGGGTTGAAGTCTCGCCCTGTGTAAAAAGTTTCCCTGATTTTTGCT
>Ga0326513_10002916_pt1 | contig 12502 bp, 11 predicted proteins | sample 2_2465_0518_D_FD_203654 | JGI IMG/M metagenome (GOLD analysis project Ga0326513, IMG submission 203654) | Bovine rumen microbial communities from UC Davis, California, United States - 2_2465_0518 | ecosystem: Host-associated > Mammals > Digestive system > Stomach > Rumen | place: USA...
CGCAATGCTCCATGAGAGCATTCTGGGGCGCGCGGCGAAAAAGGGGATTCTGGATCTTCGATGCACCCAGATCCGTGACTATACCGAAAACAAACAGTGCCAGGTGGATGATTACCCCTATGGAGGAGGCTTCGGCTGCGTCATGATGGCCCAGCCGCTGAAATCGTGCCTTGAGGCTGTCCTGTCCGAGGGGGAAACACATCGGAGAGTGATCTATCTCTCGCCCCAGGGAAAGCCCTTTACCCAGGAGACAGCGAGGCGCCTGCAGCGGGACTATGACCATCTCGTATTGGTCTGCGGTCACTATGAGGGAATTGACGAGCGCTTTATCGAGGCCTGTGTGGACGAAGAGATCTCTCTGGGCGACTTCGTGCTGACCGGGGGAGAGATCGCGGCCCTGGCGGTGACGGATGCCGTGTGCCGGCTGGTGCCGGGCGTCCTGTCCGATCCCCAGTGTTACATCGGTGAGAGTCACTGGGACGGACTGCTTGAGTATCCCCAGTACACCCGACCGGAAGTCTGGGAGGGGAGAGCGGTGCCGGAGGTGCTGCTGGGCGGCGACCATGAGAAGGTAGGACGCTGGCGGCGCCTGAAGCAGCTGGAACGGACGAGAGACAAACGGCCGGATCTGTTTCGCGCCTTTCAGCCCGAAAGCGAAGAGGACAGAGAACTGCTCAGAGAGCTTGAACGGGCGGAACATACCGTCCGCCTTACCGAGCCGGTGACCTGCCGTCCGGCCACGGAAGAAGACCTGCCGGAGATCCTTCGCATTCGGGAAGAGGCGAGACGAAGTCTCAAAAAGCTCCGCGTGGATCAGTGGCAGGGGCGTGAGCCGGACGAAGCGCGCTTCCGCGAGGAAATCGGGCAGGGGGAGTGCTTTGTGCTGCTGCACGGAGCGGAGATCGGCGGCTTCTTCACACTGAGCCAGAGACCGGAGCCCTGCTATGAAGATATCCGCGACGGAAAGTGGACCGAAGTGCCGGCCAGCGCGATCCTGCGCCATGCCGCGGTCTCGGAAAAATACCGCGGGAGCGGACTTGCCGAAGCGCTGATCCGCGCAGCGGAGAACGAGACCCGGGCGGCCGGACTTCGCTGCCTGCGAACGGACACCCATCGCAGAAACAAGCCCATGCAGCGGCTTCTGCGGGATACGGGATTTCGCTATCGCGGCAATGTGGACGTGGAAACAGAAGCGGGGCATGACCCCGCACGCCAATGCTTTGAAAAACTGCTGAAGGAGAAAAAGGCATGAAACGGACCCAAATCTTCACCCTCGTTATGGCCATCTTCTGGACGCTTGTCGGTGTACTGGCCCTGATCCTGGCGGCGCGCAGCACGGGCCTGGACACCAGCATGAAAATCGTGCTGGCATTCCTTGCCTTTGTGGCCATCGCCGGAAACTGGCTCCGGTGGTACCGCAGCCGATGAGCAGGCTTACCGATCCTTCCGAGATCCGCCGTCTGCTGGATGCCTACGGTTTTCGGTTTTCCAAATCCCTGGGACAGAACTTCCTCATCGACGCGTCCGTGCCGGAGCGGATCGCCGACAGCGTCGGCGCCGACCGGGAGTGCGCGGTGCTGGAGGTCGGGCCGGGAATCGGCTGTCTCACGGCGGAGCTTTCCAAACGTGCCGGACAGGTCCTGTCTGTGGAACTCGACCGCAGGCTGCAGCCCCTTCTACGGGAGACGCTTGCTTCCGCCGACAATACGGAGATTCTGTTTGCGGACATCATGAAGCTGGACCTGAGGGAACTTGCATCGGAGCGTATGACACGGACGACGAAGCTTGTCTGCGCGAACCTCCCATATAACATCACATCGCCTGTCCTCACCGCCTTGATCGAGGCGGACTGCTTCGAGCGGATCTGCGTCATGATCCAGAAAGAGGTGGCCGAGCGCATCTGCGCCGGGCCGGGAACGAAGGACTATGGCGCGTTCGGCCTGTTTGTACAGTGGTTTTATGAACCGGAACTGCTGTTTACCGTGCCGCCGCACTGCTTCATGCCGCAGCCGAAGGTTACCTCGGCGGTGATTCGCCTGACAAGACGCGCTGTGCCGCCGGCAGAGGTACAGGATGAGAAGCTGCTCTTCCGCGTGATCCGCGCGGCCTTCAACCAGAGACGCAAGACCCTGGTCAACGCCCTGAGCGCCGCGGAGCCCCGGCTTTCAAAGACGAACTGTGAAAGAATTCTCAAACTTTGCGATTTGGACACAAATATTCGAGGTGAAAAGCTGAATCTTGTGGATTTTGCAAGAATCAGCAACGAAATAGCCAATTTTGAATCTATCGATTTGTAAGTAAAATGCATTGATTTCAAGGCTTGTTTTGTGTTACATTATGCCTTGGCCTTAAGTATCTTATTTTTGATTATTTCATGTAAGTGGAAAGGAAAAAGACAATGAGCAAAAAGTATGTCTATCTGTTCTCGGAAGGCAATGCGAACATGCGTGAGCTGCTCGGCGGAAAAGGTGCCAACCTCGCCGAGATGAGCAACATCGGTCTGCCGGTTCCCCAGGGCTTCACCATCACCACCGAAGCCTGCACCCAGTATTATGCCGACGGCCGTCAGATCAATGACGAAATCATGGCGGAGATTATGAAGAATGTCGCCACCATGGAAGAGATCAACGGCAAGAAGTTCGGCGATCTTGAGAACCCGCTGCTGGTTTCCGTTCGTTCCGGCGCCCGGGCCTCTATGCCGGGCATGATGGACACGATCCTGAACCTCGGTCTGAATGACGATGTCGTCGCCGCCATGATCAAGGGTAACCCCGATCCCAAGTTTGAGCGCTTTGTCTATGACTCCTATCGCCGCTTTATCCAGATGTTCTCCGACGTCGTCATGGAAGTCGGAAAGAAGTATTTTGAGCAGCTGATCGACGAGATGAAGGCCCGCAAGGGCGTCGTGTACGACGTGGAGCTCACTGCCGCAGACCTGAAGGAGCTGGCAGAGCAGTTCAAGGCCGAGTATAAGAAGCAGATCGGCGAGGACTTCCCCTCCGACCCTGTTGTCCAGCTGAAGGAAGCCATCCGTGCCGTATTCCGCTCCTGGGACAACCCGCGTGCCAACTACTACAGACAGCAGAACGACATCCCCTATTCCTGGGGCACTGCCGTCAATGTCATGCCGATGGTCTTCGGCAACCTGAACGAAAACTCCGGCACCGGCGTCGCCTTTACGCGTGACCCGGCCACCGGTGAGAAGAAGCTCATGGGTGAGTTCCTCACCAATGCCCAGGGCGAAGACGTCGTCGCCGGTGTCCGCACCCCGATGCCCATCTCCGAGATGGCCAACAAGTTCCCCGAGGCCTATGAGCAGTTCGTCAAGGTTTGCGCCCTCCTGGAGGATCACTACCGCGACATGCAGGACATGGAGTTCACCGTCGAGAACGGCAAGCTCTACATGCTCCAGTGCCGCAACGGCAAGCGCACCGCACAGGCCGCGCTGAAAATCGCCTGCGACCTCGTTGATGAAGGCATGATCGACGAGAAGAAGGCCGTCCTCATGATCGAGCCGCGCAACCTCGACACCCTTCTGCATCCGCAGTTTGACGCGGACAAGCTGAAGGCCGCCACCCCGATCGGCAAGGGCCTCGGCGCCTCTCCCGGTGCCGCCTGCGGCCGTGTCGTCTTCTCTGCGGAAGATGCCAAGGCCTGGGCCGCCCGCAAGGAAAAGGTCGTTCTGGTCCGTCTCGAGACGAGCCCCGAAGACATCGAAGGCATGGCTGCGGCACAGGGCATCCTGACGGTCCGCGGCGGTATGACCAGCCACGCGGCGGTTGTCGCCCGCGGCATGGGCAAGTGCTGCGTTTCCGGCTGCGGCGAGATCCTGATGGACGAGGAAGCCAAGCAGTTCACCCTGGCAGGCAAGACCTATCACGAAGGAGACAGCATCTCCATCGACGGTTCCACCGGCAACATCTATGACGGCATCATTCCGACGGTTGACGCCACCATCGCCGGTGAGTTCGGCCGTATCATGAGCTGGGCCGACAAGTATCGCCGCCTGGAAGTCCGCACCAACGCCGATAACCCGCACGACGCCGCCAAGGCCGTTGAGCTGGGCGCCCACGGCATCGGCCTGACCCGTACCGAGCACATGTTCTTCAACGCCGACCGCATCGGACCTTTCCGTGAGATGATCTGCGCCGATACGAAGGAAGAGCGCATCGCCGCCCTGAACAAGCTCGAGCCGATGCAGCAGGAAGACTTTGAGGGCATCTATGAGGCCATGAAGGGCTATCCTGTCACCATCCGTTTCCTTGATCCCCCTCTGCATGAGTTCGTCCCGACCGAGGAAGAGGACATCGCCGCCCTCGCCGAGGCCGAAGGCAAGACCGTGGAACAGATCAAGAACGTGATCTACAACCTGCATGAGTTTAACCCGATGATGGGCCACCGCGGCTGCCGCCTGGCCGTTTCCTATCCGGAGATCGCCGAAATGCAGACCCGTGCCGTCATCAAGGCCGCTCTGGTTGTCTCCGCGCGCCATCCCGACTGGAACCTGCGCCCCGAGATTATGATCCCGCTGGTGGGTGAAGTCAAGGAACTCAAGTTCGTCAAGGACGTCGTTGTCGCGGCCGCCGACAAGCTGATTGCCGAGTCTGGCTCCGACCTCAAGTATCTGGTCGGCACCATGATCGAGATCCCGCGTGCCGCGCTGACCGCGGATGAGATCGCGAAGGAAGCCCAGTTCTTCTCCTTCGGCACCAACGACCTGACCCAGATGACCTTCGGCTTCAGCCGTGACGACGCCGGCAAGTTCCTGCCCGCCTACTACGAGCACAAGATCTATGAGAGCGATCCGTTTGCGCGCGTCGACCAGATCGGTGTCGGCAAGCTCGTGAAGATGGCCGCCACCCTGGGCCGCGCCACCCGTCCGGACCTGCACCTCGGCGTCTGCGGCGAACACGGCGGCGACCCCAGCTCTGTGGAGTTCTTCCACAAGGCCGGTCTGGATTACGTCTCCTGCAGCCCGTTCCGTGTCCCCATCGCCCGCCTCGCCGCTGCTCAGGCCGCGATCAAGGAAGAAGAGGAGAAGGCAGCCGAAGTGAAGGCCGCCGAGGAAGAGGTCAACGCCAAGGTCGAGGCCGCCAAGGCCGCGCTGAAGGAAGCCACCGACAAGCTCTCCGCCGTTGCCGTTGACGCCAGCGCCGAACTCAAGGACTTCGCCGCCGTCGCCTTCAAGAGCCTGAAGGCCGGCTGGGATGAGGCCAAGAAGACCTTCGACCAGGAGAAGAAGTAAGTCCTCCGGGCGGAAACCTGATCCGTAAAATATTGAAAAGCACGTCTCGTGAACCGGGACGTGCTTTTTGCGCGATATGGGTGAGAATGGAAAAGAGGGCAAGGAAAGCTGCAGAGAATCACGCGGCAAGAAAGACTCTTGCCATGCAGCCAAAAGTATTGTAAAATAACAAGGATGATGACGGAAAGGGGGAAAACGGGTGATGAAACAGCTTACCATGTTTTATCTCGATGACTGCGGCTACTGCGCAAAAGCACGCAGAGCGCTGGAGGAGCTGTATTCAGAGAATCCCGAATATCGGGACGTACCGATCCGGATGATCGAAGAATCCCGGGAACCGGAGCTGGCAGATCAGTATGACTATTATGCGGTACCCAGCTTTTTTGATGGAGAGAAAAAGCTGTTTGAGGCACATCTCTTCATGAGCTACGAGGACATCCGGGAGGAAGTCCGACGGGTTCTTGATTATGCGCGGACGGAGCTGCCGGACGATTTGAGCGCATGATGCATCCGATTGCACATTTCCGTACGATCACGGAGCACCGACACCTCGTCTGCCGTTACTGCCTGCGGCTTGGACTGATCCGACAGGGTCTGACACATGACCTGAGCAAATATTCTCCTGAAGAGTTCTGGCGCGGGGCGCGGTATTATCAGGGCTATCGCAGTCCCAATGATGCCGAGCGGGCGGAAACGGGTCTGTCACTGGCCTGGCTTCATCACAAAGGCCGGAACAAGCACCATTTTGAGTATTGGATCGACTGGCAGTTGAACCCGGAAGGCGGGGTCTTTTATGCCGGAAACAGAATGCCGATGCGCTATGTGGCCGAGATGTTCTGTGACCGGATTGCCGCCAGCAAAGTGTATCTGAAAGAGAATTACACCGATGCCAGTCCCTATGATTACCTGATGAAAGGACTGCCGGATCTGATGATGCATCCGGATACGCTTGCGGAGCTGGAGAAGATGCTTCTTGTTTTAAAAAACGAGGGGGAGAACGCGGCCTTCCGATATGTACGCCGGAGACTGAAGGAGAGCAGGGAAGAGAACATCTTCTGAGTCCCAGCAAAGCGCAGAGAGCAAGAAGCATTCCGTATGGAAACAAAAAGCAAGACGCCGAAAGGAGACATGAGATGAAAAAACTGGTAGTATTGACCGCTTTGATTGTTGCCGTCACAGCCGTCGCAATCGGTGCCGCGTCCTTTCAGGGGCCGTGGATGACAGCCGATGCGACCAAAGTGAGCGACTATGTTCCGAATGTTGTGGATCTTTATCTGCCGTCCAATCCGACAACGGGCTATTCCTGGACCTATGAGATTGAAGATCCTTCGATTGTCTCCCTGCGCGACGAGTATTTTTCACAGAGCATGGAATCAGACCTGGTCGGCGCCGGAGGGACCCACTGGTTCCATATCTCCGGCGAGAAGCCGGGAATCACCAGTGTGACCTTCCGATACCTCAGAGCCTGGGAGACGGACGTCCCGCCGGTGGAGCAGACGACTTACCGACTCAGCGTGAACGATCAGCTTGATGTCCTGATCTGGGGGGTAGAGGTCTCGTGATCACGGCTGCTTTGCAGCCGCGGCTTCAATGCCGCCATGTGACTCAGCGGTGAAATAAAAAAACGCCCTGCCGAAAGGCAGGGCGTTTTGCATAAACAGAATCAGTCGGTCACGTAGGGCAGAAGAGCGACCTGACGGGCGCGCTTGATGGCCTCGGTAAGCTGACGCTGATGCATGGCGCAGGTACCCGTGGTACGACGGGGAAGAATCTTGCTACGCTCGGAAAGGAAGCGGCGAAGCTTCGCAGTGTCCTTGTAGTCAATGAAAGTGGCCTTGTCCACGCAGAACTGGCAAACCTTTCTGCGGCGGCGGGTCTTCGGATTGTTCTTGTCAAAAGGCACGGTAGTGGAACCTCCTTCTTTAAAAAATCAGATGAGTTCAGATCAGAACGGCAGCTCGCCGTCGTCCTCCAGCTCTTCATAGGGGCTGGGAGAAACCTGCGGCGCGGGAGCGCTCTGGGGAGCGGTGTTATAACCGCCATAATTACCGGACTGGCTGCCGTAGCTGCTCTGGGAGTAGCTTCCGGCATCGCTGTCACGCTTGCTCTCGCCGAAATAGACGTTATCGGCCTGAATGTCCCAAGCGGTACGGTTGTTGCCCTCGCGATCCTGGAATCTGCGGGACTGCATCCTGCCGGAAACGATAATCATGCTTCCTTTATGGAAATACTTGCTGACAAACTCGCCGGTCTGACGCCAGGCAGAGACATCGAAAAAGTCAGTCTGGCGTTCACCGCCGTCACGTCCGCCAAAATCGCGGTCAACAGCTACACTGAAGGATGCCACGTTCACACCGCTCTGGGTGGTGCGCAGCTCCGGCTCTCGGGTCAAACGGCCCATGATGACGATGTGGTTAAGCATAGGAATGGATCCTCCTTATTCTGCACGCAGGGTGATCAGACGGCGAAGAATCCCATCGGTGATGCCGAGAATACGATCGAGCTCGGCGGGGAAGTCGGGACCGCTTGTGAACTTCATCAGCACATAGTAGCCCTCGGAAATGTAGTTGATCTCATAAGCGAGCTTCCGCTTGCCCATTTCCTCCAACTCATCCAGAGTACCATTTGCTTCCACAAGTGCCTTGAACTTTTCAACAACCGCTGCGGTCTCCTCCTCGGAGAAGTTCGGGTTGATGACGTACATTACTTCGTACTTGTCGGTTGCTTTTGCCATGGTTGCACCTCCTTATGGTCTATTGGCCCCCGTCCAGAACGGGAGCAAGGATTATGCCTGACTGCGCAGGCCTTACTATTATATCCATCTTCCCGAAAAAGTCAAGGAAAAATTCCCGTAATTGGGGTCAAAAGCCCGAAAATTCACAATAAATTGCCTTGCAGGGCGTATTGTTTCGTGATATCATAATCTTGGCATAACAGGAGGCGAAAACATGCGCATCATGGCAGTTGATTTGGGAGATGCCAGGACCGGCCTTGCGGTTTCGGATCTGCTGGGGATGCTCTGCGGAGAGGCCTGGACCGTAAAGGAATGGAACATGGAACGAATGGCGGATCTGATCTGCGAAGAAGCAGAGAAACGCGATGTCGAGCGGATTATCCTTGGCCTGCCGAAAAATATGGACGGGACCGAAGGACCGCGGGCGGAAAAAAGCCGCGCCTTTCAGAAGCTTCTGAGCGCCCGGACCGATCTGCCGATTGTTCTGTGGGATGAACGGCGGAGCAGTGTCGAAGCGCATCAGATTCTCCACATGAACGGAAAGCGGGAGAAGAATCATCGCGCGACCGTAGACGCGGTTGCGGCAAGCCTGATCCTGGAGGGATATCTCGGCTCCAACCCGGGATGAGCGATGAGGGGACTCCGGCATGAGCCTTCGAAGAAAGCTTTGAAGCGGCAGACCGCAAGTCATCATTCAGTCATATAGAATTGTGTTTAATACGGAAGATTACAAAGGAGGGTTCCTTCGTGAAGAGAAACCATACGAATTTCAGGACAAGCCTGGGCTCTGTGCTGCTCGCGGTGCTCATGCTGCTGGCTGTGAGCCCGGCGGCTTCCGCGGCAGGCCCGCTGTTTCATAATCGCGCCTATCCGGAGTTTCAGCTTCAGCCTATCCTGCCGGAGCCCACGATTGAGGGACTGGCAGAGGCCAACGCTTATGATACCCTGCTGGAGAAGTACGGCGGCTTCGGCGTGGAAACATTTGCCAATTCGGCTTATGTTGAGGCCGACAGCTACAGCTTTTTCTATGGAACAAAAGAGTATGATTTCTTCTGCAATGCCGTCGACAGCGGAGATCAGCCGGATTCCGCAACCCTGCTCACCGAGACGGATTCCTTCCGACTGACGACGAATCAGGACGGAAGCAGAGAATTCGGTATGAGCTGGTCCGCGGTACCGGGAGAGGAGCCGTCATATTATGATCTCCGTGAAGAAGCCATGGCACTGGATGAAGAGTCTCTGCGCGGCATGGACATTCTCTCTTCCGAGGACAACGGCGACGGCACACTGACGCTCGTCCTGGGAGAGCCGGGCACCGAAACCGCTCTGACGGAAGATACTCGGAGCGCGTTCGAAGAGACGGCTCCGGCATACCCCGTGGCCCCCGCTGCGGATGAGTTCGTGGCCGGGGACGACTGGGGCTATCCCGGTGAGTTTGACTACGGTTACGGCGATGACGCCTGGGCTTATGAAAACAGCTGGGTCTACGACGATGCCCTGGTTTATGATGACGCCTGGGATTATGATGATCCCTGGGGCTATGATGACAGCTGGGGCTATGACGATGCCTGGCATGATGACGGCTGGCACGGCCGCGGCGGCTTTGACGGGCCCCGGAACGGCGGATTTGATACCGGCCGTGATTTTGACCGGCAGAACGGCGCTGTCCTGGAAGCGGATCCCTGGGGAGCCGGATCGGATGTGTTCTACGACGAATCGGACAGCTGGTATGACATCCCGGCCGAGGAGGAAATCCCGAACGACACCGTGGTGGAAGAACCTTCCGACTGGACGATCGTATCCGCGGACAGCGAGCCGACCATTCTCACCAAACTGACCGTGGATGCAAGGACTCTGGAGATCCTGAAGACTGAGCAGAGCCTCGTGACGGAAGACGGGAGCGAAGAACTTCTGATGGTTCAGCTGATGAGCTACACCGTGCCCGAGCACGCGCTGTATCAGGAAATGACAGAGCGCACCGCGCCTTATCTTGAGGGTGTACTGAAAGACCCGCGCACGGTTACCGTAATCTACAATCCGGGCACCGAGGAAGAGGCCGTCTGCACCCGTATGGCGGAAAAAGGAGACCTGCTCTATACCAGTTTTGCCGCCGGGTACCAGATCTGTGCCGACGAACAGGGCACTCCGTTTGAAGGCAGTGACGGACAGAGCGATGTGACCATCTATGCCTTCCCGGAGGGAAAAGTATTCACGATTCCGGAGACGGCTTCGGATCAAGAGACCGTTGAACCTGAGACGGCGGTTCTGCCGATGTCGGTGATGGAACCTGAAGAGATCGCAGAAGAAACTGCAAGCGAGGAAGATTTGCCGGCCGTGGTCGTGGAGGGCTCAGAATACGTTTCGGAAGGAGCCGGTTCTGAGGAGACGGGTTCCATTCCTGAAGAAGCGATGAAGGAAGAACCTCTGCCGGAAGAGCTTCAGGAGAAGTCAGATCTGTCATTTGACGAGGCCAATCAGGCCATCTTTGAGGCAAACCGGCTGGATGCGCTCCTGGACCGCCATGAGTCGGTGGAGTACAGACAGATCTTTGGAACCGAAAATGCGCCGGAGTGGCCATATTATGTTTATGAGACACGGGATATGGCCTATACCGAGAATCCCAGCGTTTCGGCCTACGTCGGCAACGGCAGATATTATGAACTCATAGAGAATGCGGCGGGATCGGAGTTCTGCTATGTCTTTGACTTCTGCCACCATTATGACCCGTCTGCCAATATCGGCTATGAAATTGTCCCTCAGACCTATGAAGAATGGTGGGACGAAAGCCTGGAGACCGCGGCGGACTGCTATGTGGAAGGAAATGAGATCCACCTGCTTTCGGTTATGACGCCGGAGGGCAGCCGGGAGATCCTGGAAGATTATCTGCAGATGCCGTACAACGGAGAGATAATCTCGGCGGAGAGGATTGCGGATGCCGAGACCTATGAGCTGCACCGCTTTATCTTCCGCATGGAAAAAGACGGAGAGATTACCGAGCCGCTGATCTATGAGGTCGCGTATGATGCCGCGGAGCCGCGCGCCTGCCGGAATCTGCGGGCGTTTGCAGAGCGGGATGCCGCTCAGGTGGCCACGGTGCGTCTGGTGCTGAACCCAGGCACTGAGAGCGAAGAGGAACAGACCATGGTGGTTCCCATCGGCAGCAATGTCGTGTACTTTGCAGATGAGCAGATGGAAATGTTTGAGGATCCCGAATGCACCGTGCCGGCACAGCAGTGGGACAAAGTCAGTGACCATACCTACTACATGCGGCCTTACGGTGTGAGCAGATAAACCCGCGAGGCGGGAATACATAAATCGGATACAACCCGGTGGGACCGGCCTGTGTTCCACCGGGTTGTACCATGAAAGATGAGGATAACGGGATGATTGTACTGGTTACCGGTGTGAACGGACAGCTCGGCCACGATATGATGCTTGAACTTGCAAGACGGGGCCATGAGCCGATCGGGTCCGGAAGCGGACCGGATTACCGGGGAACGGACTGTGTCGCGGCAATGCCCTATGAACAGATGAACATCGCGGATGTGCAGGATGTGCGCAAGGTGATGGAGAAGGTACATCCGGATGCGGTGGTTCACTGCTCCGCCTGGACCGCAGTGGATGCGGCGGAGGAAGAAGAAAACCGGGAGAAGGTTTTTGCCCTGAATGTCTCCGGAACGAGAAATATTGCCGAGGCATGCCGGGACACCGGAGCGAAGATGGTATATCTGTCTACGGATTATGTGTTTGACGGGCAGGGGACGAGACCCTGGAAGCCGGATGACGACAACTATGCACCCCTGAATGTTTACGGGCAGAGCAAGCTGGAAGGAGAATGTGCGGTCCGGGAGACGCTGGAACGTGCCTTCATCGTCCGGATTGCCTGGGTTTTCGGCAGGAATGGAAAGAACTTTATCCGCACGATGCTGAATGTCGCGAAAACACACGATACCGTCCGTGTGGTGAACGATCAGATCGGGACGCCGACTTATACGGTGGACCTGGCAAGGCTGCTGACGGACATGATTGAGACGGAGCGCTACGGCTGCTATCATGCCACGAATGCAGAGACCGAACCGGGGAAGTATATCTCCTGGTATGACTTTACCTGTGAGATCTACCGGCAGGCAGGCCTGAAGGTGAAAGTCATTCCGGTGAGTACGGAAGAATATGGCCTGAGCCGGGCGAAACGACCGTTCAACAGCAGACTGGACAAGAGCAAGCTGGAGCAGAACGGCTTTCGGCCGCTTCCGGACTGGAAGGATGCGGTTGCCAGATACCTGAAGGAAATCGAGGGAGACTGACAGCCGAAGGCGGATGCCGGCAGGCAGAAGGCCGGGAAACGGACAATCGAATGAATAAAATGAAAGCATCTGTCTCTACTTGAGACAGATGCTTTCGCTTTAGTGCGCCCGGCGAGCGCACGTTCTAAAGGGTGAAAGTCCCGAGACCGCCCGGCAGTGGGAAGGTCATAGCCAAAGCCAAGGGTGTCCGCTGCGAGGCGGAATCTGAAGGAGGGCAGC
>Ga0326513_10002917_pt1 | contig 12502 bp, 11 predicted proteins | sample 2_2465_0518_D_FD_203654 | JGI IMG/M metagenome (GOLD analysis project Ga0326513, IMG submission 203654) | Bovine rumen microbial communities from UC Davis, California, United States - 2_2465_0518 | ecosystem: Host-associated > Mammals > Digestive system > Stomach > Rumen | place: USA...
GCACTCCAGAAGCGGCCGGATGATCCTTCCGTTTACCGGCAGCATTCCGCGAAGGCCGGTCAGCCGGCTGCCCCGCACCAGGTTAAAGAGCACCGTCTCCGCCTGGTCCTCCATGTGGTGGGCGACAGCGATGTGGCAGAAAGATCTTTCAGGCCTTCCCTGTCCCAGGCCGTCTGACAGCAGCTCATCCTCCCACTTCCGGGCCGCCTTCTCAAGCTCCTCGTAGCGCAGCTGCCTCGCGGCCTCTTCCACGCTCAGGCCGCCTGCGGCCGCATATCCCGCCGCGTCCACATAGACGGCTTCGAAGGGAATGCGTGCGGCCTCACAATACTTTGCCACATAGGCGAGATCCCCGTCCGCGCTCTCGCGAAGACCGTGATGGACATGAAGGACCCTCAGTTTAAGGCCCGCGCGCTCCTGCAGGATCCGCAGCGCCTCGAGAAGGCACATGGAATCCGCGCCGCCGGAAACAGCCACAAGAATGTGCCCTCCCCCGCCGGCCATGTCATAGCGCGTCATATATCTGTAAATTCGGTCGATCATGCTGCCGTTTCCTTCACTTCCGTTTCCTGCGCCCGATGCCGGCCCGCAGCGTCATCTGCGCCCGCTGCCGGTTCGCAACAAAAGAAGGCCGCCGCCCGCCGGCGACAGCCTTGTCATTCCGAAGTTCCTTCTTTAAAGATCACTTCTCCTTCGTAGACCAGCCCGAGCTTCTCTCTGGCCACTTCCTCAATATACTCTCTGGTCTGCGTATATTCCTTGTACTCCGCGATGTCCTCGGCTCGCTGCTCTTCCTTGAGGATCTCGGCGTTCAGCTCCTCGATCCGCTCATTGTTTGCATGGAGCCGCCGGATCAGTCCCGCACAGGCTACCAGGATCACAACGACCAGGATTCCGACGACCAGTGCGGCAAGCCACATGCTGAGTCTGTTCTGCTCACGGTTTCTTGCAGATCTCTCAAATGTCATTGGCTCCTCCTATTACTCTGTCTGTTTCCGGTAAATCTATACACAATCTTACCCCTCTTTTTCACGCCGCGTCAATGCGGTGCGGCAAGAGTTTAGAAAGAGTTCAGAAATTGCGTTTTACATCGTTTTCGTGCGCCGTCCTCCGGCGGATCACTCATCCCCGGAAGCAGTCTCTCCCGCTGCCGGAACATCCGCTGCCGGAACATCCGCCGCCTCTGCGGGCAGATAGCGGAACATATCCGCCGCCGCTTCCTTGCGCACGTTTTCCTGCACGGCAAGGACCTCGACTTTCGTCTCCCGGTTGCCGAAGGCGATCCCTATGATGTCTCCCGGCTTCACATCCGCGGAAGCTCTGGCGACCCTGCCGTTCAGCGTGACTCTTCCGTTGTCACAGGCCTCGTTGGCAACCGTGCGCCTCTTGATCAGCCTTGAAATCTTAAGATATTTGTCAAGTCTCATTGCGTACTCCCTCCGGAAAAAGTAAAGCCCGGAGAATGCACTCCGGGCTGTCTGCTATTGACCGATACTGAATTAACACGCTGATCAGTTGATCGCGTCCTTCAGAGCCTTGCCGGCCTTAAACTTGGGAGACTTGGAAGCCTCGATGTTAAGGGGCTCACGAGTGTGAGGGTTAATGCCTACTCTTGCAGCTCTCTCGCTCACTTCAAAAGTACCGAAGCCAACCAGCTGAACCTTGCCGCCCTTAGCGAGCTCCTCAGCTACTGTGTCTGTGAAAGCCTTGAGAGCCTTCTCTGCATCTTTTTTCGTAAGTCCAGCCTTATCTGCGATTGCAGCGATCATATCTGTCTTATTCATGTTAAATCCTCCTGATCTTAATTGGGAGCTCCTGCCCCCATGAATACCTATTAATTATATATAATAGGTTTCTATAGGTTTGTCAACCAGTGACATCCATACATTGTATCGTCTTATTGCGAATTATTTCTCGTCATTACGAATCGTTCCACTAAATATTCCTTGTCGTTGTGCTCCGGAACATTCAGCACATCTTCCAGCATCTGCGCCAAAATAGCGCCCACCTCTCTTCCGGGCCTGACGCCCAGACCGATGAGGTCCGAACCGTTCACTGCCAGCGTCTTGAGGCTGAGGCAGTCGCCGCGCTCCACGATCCCCGCATAGATCCCGCAGAGAGTATTGAGCATTTCCTGCTTCTCTTCCCGCTGGTAAGTGCTCTGGGCCAGCATGTCCGCCCGCTTCACTTCCAGAAGGAGCGGGAACAGGTCCTCGCCCACCTTCACGATCATTTTGCGGACACCGGGCTCCGTCATGCGGATCTGGCTGTCGTGGTATTTGACCAGGGTCACTACCTGCCGGAGCGTCGCATTGTCATATTTGAGCCTTCTGAGGATGGCGCGGGCCATCTCGCTTCCTTTATCCGCGTGTCCGTAGAAGTGGTCAATACCCTTCTCATCCGTCGTGCGGCAGGAAGGTTTTCCCATATCGTGCAGAAACATTGTGAGACGGAGCACCTTGTCCCTGCGGACCAGGCTGACCGCCTTGAGCGTGTGCTCACCGACTGTATAGCAGTGATGGGGATTGTTCTGCGCAGTCTCCATGCACTTGTCAAACTCGGGAATGAATTCTTTGGTGATCCCCGCCTGCCAGGCCGTCCTTAACAGATCGGGCCTCTCGGAAACCAGGGTCTTTTCCAGCTCTTCCCTGATCCTCTCCGCGCTGATCTTGCGAAGCGTGGGAGCCAGCTCCGAGGCTGCCCGCAAGGTCGCCGGTTCGATCTCATACCCCAGCTGCGCGCTGAAGCGGATCGCCCTCATGATCCTCAAAGCGTCTTCCGAAAACCGCTGCAGGGGGTCTCCGACCGCCCGGATGATCCCGTCCTCCAGGTCTTTCCTGCCGCCGAAAAGGTCGACCAGTCCGCCCGAGCCGTCATAGGCCATCGCGTTGATCGTAAAATCCCTTCTCTTGAGGTCCTCCGCAAGGCTCGGCGTAAAAGTCACTTCTTTGGGATGGCGGCCGTCTTCATAGACGCCGTCCACCCTGAAGGTGGTCACCTCATAGCCTGTTTTGCCGCACAGAACGGTAACGGTCCCGTGCTTGAGGCCTGTGTCGACCGTTCTGGCAAACACTTTTTTGACCTGCTGCGGCAGCGCCGAAGTCGTGATGTCCCAGTCGTGCGGTTCCCGCCCAAGAAGGGCGTCGCGGACACAGCCGCCCACCGCGTAAGCCTCGTAGCCGGACTCATGGAGCGCTTCGAGAATGCTATGTACTTGTTCCGGGATCCGGATCTTCACCTGAGTCTCTTCTTGCATGCATTCACCTCTTCCGATCTCTCGAACCATCCTGCACGCGGTCACCTCCGGATCTGTATCAGATCAATAAGCTCTGCCCCAGTAGACCATCTTGGTCGCGGGCTTTCCGCAGCAGACGCAGACATCGCTGAGCTTCTCCTGCTTGTAGGGGATGCAGCGGCTGGTCACGGAATAGTCTTCCTTGATCTTCTCCTCGCACTCCCTGCTGCCGCACCACATAGCCTTGACAAAGCCGGGTGTCTCCTCGAACAGCTTCTCGAAGGTCGCCTTGTCGGGTGCGTCGAAGGTGTGCTCCTCAAGATGCTTCTTGGCTCTCTCGTACATATCCTTCTGGATCATGGGAAGGAGCTCCGCCACCTTCTCGGGAAGGGCTGCGATGTCGCAGGTGATCTTCTCGCGGGTGTCGCGGCGAACTACGACGCACTTGCCTTCCGCGATGTCCCTGGGACCGATCTCGACGCGGAGCGGAATGCCTCTCATCTCCTGCTCGGCGAACTTGAAGCCCGGGCTCTTGTCGGTCTCGTCGACCTTGACGCGGAAGTCCTTCAGCATCTCCTTGATCTCAGCGGCCTTCTCGAGAACGCCGGCCTTTCTCTGCTGGATCGGGATGATCATGACCTGTGTGGGCGCGATCTTGGGAGGCAGCACGAGACCGGAGTTGTCGCCGTGTACCATGATCAGCGCGCCGATGATCCTGGTGGAAAGTCCCCAGGATGTCTGGAAAGCGTATTTAAGCTTGTTATCCTTGTCTGTGAACTGGATGCCGTAGGCCCTGGCAAAATCGTCACCGAAGTTGTGGCTTGTGCCGGACTGCAGGGCTCTGCCATCGTGCATCAGTGCCTCAATTGTGTAGGTAGCGATCGCGCCCGCAAATTTCTCCTTGTCGGTCTTGCGGCCTTTGATGGTGGGGATCGCAAGGTCTTCCGCGCAGAAGTCCGCGTAGACGTCGAGCATCAGCTCTGTTCTCTCCACAGCCTCTTCCATGGTGGCGTGGACAGTGTGTCCCTCCTGCCACATGAACTCTCTCGAGCGCAGGAAAGGTCTTGTCTCCTTCTCCCAGCGGACAACGCTGCACCACTGGTTGTAGTTCTTGGGAAGGTCTCTGTAGGAATGGACTTCGTCCTTGTAGAAATCACTGAAAAGGGTCTCGGATGTGGGACGCACGCAGATCCTCTCCTGGAGCTCCTCCTGTCCGCCGTGGGTGACCCAGGCCACCTCGGGAGCAAAACCGTTGACCAGGTCGCTCTCCTTATTGAGCAGGTTCTCCGGGATCATCATGGGGAGATAAACGTTCTCAACGCCGACAGCCTTGAAACGGGCGTCCAGATGCTTCTGAACAGCCTCCCACAGGGCGTAGCCCGCGGGCTTGTAAACCATGAATCCCTTGATATTGGAATAGGCGATAAGTCCCGCCTTGATTACGACGTCCGTATACCATTGTGTGAAATCCTCATCCATGGATGTGATCTCAGCAACCAGTTTCTTCTGATCTGCCATTATATGCCAGCTCCTCTCTAGATCTTACTGTATTTCTATATTTTGACCGGGCCTCAGCTCAGAAGCTGTCGGATATGCCCTGTCTGCGTTCTCCCAGCTGCAGTCTGTTGATCGCTGAGAAAATAGCGCGCACCGAAGCTCTCGTGATGTTGGAGCTCACGCCTACGCCGTATGTGATCCTTCCGGACGCGTTGTCCATCAGGTGGATATATGCGGCCGCCTGGGAATCGGAGCCCGACTTGAGCGCGTGCTCCTCGTAGTCCAGGATGCGGACGTCAAATCCGAATTTGATCGCGAAGCCGCGGAGCACTGCGTCGAGAGGTCCGTTTCCGACTGCCTCGACCTGCTCCATCTTGCCGTGGTCGGTGAAGACGACCCTGACCTTGGTGTCGAAATTCGTCTTGATATCGCTGCTCATATCTGTGACCTGGAGCTTTCTGAAGTGCAGAGGCTCGTTCTTGTACAGATACTCGCTGCGGAAAGCGTCCATGATCTGCTCCGGCGGAACTTCGCCCTGCTTCTCGGACATGCTCTGCACGACGTCCGCAAACTCCCTGTGCATTCCCTTGGGGAGCTTGAAGCCGTAGTAAGTGCTCATGACGAACGCTACGCCGCCCTTGCCGGACTGGGAATTGATGCGGACCACGGGCTCGTATACCCTTCCGATATCCGCGGGATCGATGGGAAGGTAGGGAACCTCCCAGATCTTGGAATTTCTGTTCTTCATCGCCGTGATGCCCTTGTTGATGGCATCCTGGTGGGATCCGGAGAAAGCCGTGAACACGAGCTTGCCCGCATAGGGATGGCGCTCGTCCACGCCCATCTTGGTGCACTTCTCGCAAACCTCGACGATCTCGTTGATATCCTCAAGGTTCAGCTCAGGGTCGATCCCCTGGGAGAACATGTTGTAGGCGACTGTCAAAATATCGACGTTTCCGGTTCTCTCGCCGTTGCCCAGAAGAGTTCCCTCTACGCGCTGCGCGCCGGCCAAAAGGGCCAGCTCCGTAGCTGCCACGCCGCAGCCCCTGTCGTTGTGAGGGTGCACGCTCAGGATGATGCTGTCCCTGTCCTTGAAGTGACGGCTCATCCACTCGATCTGGTCAGCGTATACGTTGGGGGTTGTCAGTTCTACCGTGGAGGGCAGGTTGAAGATCATGGGATCCTCAGGTGTGGGCTGCCACACATCCTGCACTGCTGTGCAGATCTCCAGGGCAAAATCCAGCTCGGTGCCGGTAAAGCTCTCAGGGGAATACTCAAAATAGATCTTGCCCGGGAACTTCTCAGCCCTTTCCTTGACCCACTTGGTCCCCTCAACCGCTATGTCGATGATGGACTGTCTGTCCTTGCCAAAGACCACATCCCTCTGCAGAGTGGAGGTGGAGTTGTAAATGTGGACTACTGCCTGCTTACATCCCTTGATGGACTCAAATGTCTTCTCGATCTGGTCCTCTCTGCACTGGGAGAGCACCTGCACGATGACATCGTCCGGGATCATATCCTTTTCGATCAGTTCTCTGAGGAAATCGTACTCCAGCTGGCTTGCCGCCGGGAATCCGATCTCGATCTGCTTGAATCCGAGCTTGACCAGAAGCCGGAACATTTCCATCTTCTCGCTCACGACCATGGGGTCGATCAGTGCCTGGTTGCCGTCTCTGAGATCCACGCTGACCCATGTGGGAGCTTTCTCGATCTGCTTATTCGGCCATTCTCTCTCCGGATAATTAACGACAGGAAATCTCCTGTATCTCTGGTATCCGCGCATATATAATTCCCCTTTCTCTTCCCGGCCTTGGCACGGGAGACTTGTTTATCTTAGTAGTCAGACCGGATCACTGGGCCGATCCCGTCTCCTCCTCCGTCGGGACGATCTCGACGGTGACCTTCACGGAGTCCATCTCTCCTTCCGCCAGCTCCACGCCGTCTGGCAAAAAGTCAGAGATCTTGAAGGTCTTGATCAGGTCCTTGGTCCTTCCCGTAACATTGAGGTTCGAAGAAGGAATGCTGACTTCGGACAGGCTCTCGAGGGTTGATTTCTTGCCCGCGACCATGATCCTGCCGGGCTCCACCGAGGTCTCCCCGTTGAGCCTGTAGCCGTCCGCCGGAGTTCCGATAACGGCGATCTTCACAGGGACCTCCTTGAGGGCCAGCACCTCCACTCTCACCATGACCTTGTCGATATTGAGCGTGAGGTTCTTGTCCGTATCGATGTCCCTTCCGTCCTCGTCGTAGAGGTGGATCTCGGCATTGGTGCTGATCGAGCTCTCTGAACCCGTCACATCCACACTGACGCCGGCGCTCTTGACGCTCTCAACGATGGACGCCGGGCCCTTCACGCGGACCTGGTTCTGCTCGAGTGTTATATTGCCGATCTGATAGTTATCCGCCACATTGCCGGCCACCGCGGCTTCAATGGTGAATGTCGCGGTCTCCTCATTCTCAACGCTCAGGCGTACCAGGCTGATGGAACCGGAGATATTGTTTATAGAATCGCTGTACTTATTCGTAGTCAGCACGATCGGAACCGTGTTGTCCGACGCCATATCCTCCACATCCGCCGTGGCGACGATATTGTCCGCTTCCAGCGCGTCTACTACCGATCTGGGCGCGTTGACTGTCACGACAGGGATCGTGTCACTGTCATCCAGGACAATGATGACCTTTCCCTCTGATTCCAGAATATCCGTGTGAAGAAGCTTGACGGGCACATTGTTGACCGTCAGGACCGTCTCCGGATCCTGGTAATAGGTGACAAAGAACCACAGACAGGCAGCAAAGACAAGCGATATGATCTTGAGCCATCCGTTATTGAAGATCCTTGGAATCTGAGACTTTATTCTGTTCTTTCCCCTTTCTAGAGAGGATCCTTCCATGCCTTGCCTCCTGAATCTCCTTGTTCTGAAGTGTTACGAGTCTTTCCCTGAGTGCGTCCTCACTGACTTTTCTGGTCAGCGCTCCGCGGTAGGCGAGGCTGATCTCGCCGGTCTCCTCCGAAACTATGATCGTGAGGGAATCGGTCACCTCCGAAATGCCTACGCCCGCTCTGTGCCTTGTCCCCAGATTCTTGTCCATACGGTTTTCCGAAAGGGGCAGGTAGCACGTCGCGGAGACGACTCTGTTGTTTTTGATGATCACAGCTCCGTCATGCAGAGGTGTGTTCTTCTCGAAAATATTGATGAGCAGCTGGCTCGTGACCAGGGCGTCAACGTCTATGCCGGTCCGCGCGTACTCCTGCAGGGGAGAATTCTGCTCGATGACGATCAGCGCGCCTGTGTGGACCCTGGACATCTGGACGCTCGCCCTTACGATCTCGTTGATGGTCTTGTCGGAGAATCTTCCCTCCGGGGTCTTGGTATAATCAAAATTAAATAAAGAACTGAGGATGTTGGTCTGCCCCAGTTCTTCCATAGCGCTGCGCAGCTCCGGCTGTAAGAGGATCACGATGGCCGTTACGGCCAGTCCCGTGACATGCTGCACGATCCACAGGATCGTACTCATGTTGAACAGTGCCGCGATCGCAACAAAGGCGCAAACGACAAGAAGTCCCTTCAGCAGGGACCATGCCCGGGTATTCTTGATCCACACCAGAATATGATAGATCAGAAACGCGAGAATCAGGATCTCAACGATATCCGTCCAGCGCAAATTCGGCATATGTATTTGATTCAGAAAATTCTGAATGAATGTAGTAACATGCTGCATCTTTTAATTGATCCGTCCCATCTGTAATGCCGCTCCGGCTCCGGCAGCTTCGTGCCGTTCCTATTCAGACTCCGCGCTCTTTCCGCCAAGCTTTCTGGACACCTGGTCGCGGAAGCCGGCTCCGCTCTTCTCCGATGTGCTGATCGTCTTGACTGTGCGCAGGGAATCCGAAACTGTGACCTTCGGAACCGCCTTGACATAGTAATAGTAGTCGTCGTCCTCGAACTGGACGCTCTCGACTCTCGTGTAGTCCACCATGAAGCAGAAAAACTCTACCAGCAGTTCTACAAGAATGGAGAGGAATACTCCCAGGAAGACCTTAGTGAGATCGATATTGGTGTCGTACTGCATATCGCCGAACAGAAGGATACAGACTTCGACCATGCTGCCGACAATGATAGCGATCGTCCATGAATGCGCCGTCTCCAGACGTCTGATCAGGAATACGACGACTACAGCCGCCGCAAAAGCACCTGCCAGGATCCACATGGATTTGTTCTGAAGAAGGGCGTCTACGATATTTCTGAAATTATCTACGGTAGCAGGGCCGATCTCGCTGTTTCCCAGCGCCGCCTTATTCTGCTCCACATAAGCCAGGTACTTGGTGATGATCACGCCAAAGCCCACACCCACAGCGCTTCCGGGCGTAAAAAGGAGACCTGCCACAACAGGCACAGCGTACTCCACCTTGGCGGCAAAGGCCAGGGGAAGAAGAAGGATCATGATCGTATCCTTGGGTGAAAACCGGAAGTAAAGCAGCAGCATCAGCAGGAAGATGACGCCCGCCACGATCATCGTCTCAAGGGACAGCGTGTACAGGTGCGCCAGTACCAGCATGACCAGAATGCCGGCGATAAAGTTGACAGGCACCAGTGAGCAGACCAGCGCGATGATCACTCCCAGCAGCTTGTTCGTAAGGCCGAGGTTGAATCCGATGTGATCGTTGATCATGAGGATCAGCAGAAACGCCACGGCAAATTTAAATGACGGAACGATCATATATTCAAACTGCCCGTAGGCCTCGATTATCTTCTTTCTTATCTCAAAAACGGTTGTCAGCATGTTTATCTTCCTTTTCGTAGCTTTCCTTCAGATGATCCAGTCTTCTCCTGTACCTGTCCAGTCTTCCGCTGACAGCGTTGATCCGCCAGAGATAGACGAAAAATGAGACTGCCAGGAAGAAGATCATAAATGCGGTGTACAGGCTGACCGCCGTCTTGATCAGTCCTCCGAGGTCATTCTCAAAGAGTTTGATCATCAGCGTATCATAATGGTAGCAGCAATATACGAACGCAATTAAAAGGCAGGCGATCGTACCGCTTACGAAAGATCCTACCATATGGCCGACAATATAATCATTTTTAAAGTAACCGTTCATCTTGTCATCCGCGATGCCCTGGCCCTCCTCATAGATCGCGAGCCTTGTCATCGTGCGGACTCTGTCTTTATTGATCATAAACTGTTCTCTCCGATCGCGAGTGTCAGAAAACTGACCTCTTTCGCCCCTGCCTCCAGCAGAGCTCCGGCACATGCGTCCACCGTAGCGCCGGTAGTGTAGATATCATCAATGAGCATAATCGACTTTAATCTTACACTATTTCCATATGCATGGAAAGCCTTTTTCAAATTTTTCTGGCGCTCGGAGGCGCTCATAGTGCGCATCGCCTGTGTCTCTCTGGATCTTTCAAGGGCTCCCGCGCAGACGGGAATATGAACTTTTTCAGACAGTTTATCCGCCAGAACGGCGGCCTGGTTGTATCCTCTCTTTTTCATTCTGTCTGCGGAACAGGGCACCGGGACCAGGATCTGCGGCTCATGGCCGCTTCCCGCAAGGCGCACAAAGCTTTCAAATGTTCGCGCCATTTCCTCCCCGTAATAGTCCGCGTATTCCCGGCGTCCCTCGTATTTGAACCGGTACAGGGAGCCCGAAACGCTCCTGTAGCGGAAACAGGCCGCCCCTCTGTAATACATATGCTTTTTCTGCCTGCAGTCGGAGCAGTACTCCTCCTCAGGCTCCACGGGCTTTCCGCATTTGCAGCAGGCATTGTCGCCCACCGGCGAGGGAACAGAAGCGCATTCCCTGCAGATCAGCGCCCCGTATGGCTTTACGGGCCTGTCACAGACCGGGCATCTCCTGGGAAATATAAGATCCAGGACCGGCGTCGGTGACTCCAAATATCTCATGTATTCTCTCCTTCAGTCCCGTATACCGCCTGTTTTCCCTGACATTGGCCGTCATGGCCGCCACCGTCTGCCTGCTTCCCAGGATCACGACGCAGTCCCTCGCCCTGGTCACCGCCGTGTACAAAAGATTCCTGCTCAGCAGTGCCGAAGGGCCGCTCAGGAGCGGCAGGATGACCGCCGGATACTCGGATCCCTGGGATTTGTGCACCGTGACCGCGTAGGCCGGCTCCAGATCCTCCAGGTCGGAAAACGAATACTCCACAATCTTCTCTTCGTCAAAACATACTGTTACAATTTCCGCGTCGTTATCAATATTTTGAATAATTCCGGCGTCTCCGTTGAATACGCCGGTCCCGCTGTCCACCTTGAGGCCGTAATTGCCCCGGATCTCCCACTCGATCTGGTAGTTGTTGCGGGTCTGCATGACCTTGTCTCCCTCTCGGAAGACCACGTCCTGCCGCTGCACCTCCCTCTTGTTCTTCGCGGGCGGGTTGAGAACGCTCTGCAGCACCTCGTTGAGGCGGTTCACGCCCAGCGGGCCCTTCCGCATGGGGGTCAGCACCTGGATCTCGCCGGTGTCGCAGTGAAGGTATCCCGGGAGCTTGTCTCGCATCAGTTCCACCGTGTGCTTGTAGATGACCGGCGCGTTGTCCCTCTCAAGGAAGAAGAAATCGCGGCTCTTGTTGCCCATTTCCGGCATCTCGCCGCCCAGTATCCTGTGGGCGTTGGTGACGATGTCGCTCTCCATCGCCTGCCGGAAGATCTTGCTGAGCATGACCGTCCTGAACACGCCCGAGGAGATCAGGTCCTGCAGCACGCGGCCCGGCCCCACGCTCGGCAGCTGGTTCACATCCCCGACGAGGATCAGCCTCGTCCCGGGCATGACCGCCTTCAGGAGCGAGCAGAACAGGTGCATGTCCACCATAGACATCTCGTCGATGATGATCGCGTCCGCCTCCAGCGGGTTATCGCTTCCCTTTTCAAAATAGGAGAAGGACGGCGTTCCTCCCCTCTCCCCGGGGATCTGTTCCGGCATGAAGGCGCCTTCGCCCTCCTCCCGCACCGCGCGCACGCCGAGAAGGCGGTGGATCGTCATCGCCTCGTAGCCGGTGGCCTCCGTCATTCTCTTCGCGGCCCGCCCGGTGGGCGCCGCCAGAAGGACTTCCAGGCTCTCTTTCCTCAAATAGCGGATGATCGTATTGATCGTAGTGGTCTTTCCTGTGCCGGGTCCGCCCGAAACAATGAGGACGGCGTGCTCCGCAGCCATCAGAACGGCCTCCCGCTGCATGGGGTCGAGTTCCAGATTTTCTTCCCTCTCCAGTTCTTCCAGGACCTTCTCCGGATCGCGCCCGCCGTGATGCACGGGCTCCGCCTCCAGATCCGCCATCATTCTGGCGATCTGCTGCTCCTCCCGCCAAGCCGTGTTGGAGTAGACCTGGACCTCGTCTTGCTTGCGGCGCACCTTGACGCGCCTCTCCACAGCCAGGTTGTCCAGTTGGACCTCTATGAGCTCGCCCGGCACTTTCAGGAGCTCGGCGGCCCTTGCAAGAAGCACCGGCTTGGGCAGATAACTGCTGCCCTCCGCCAGAGTCGTGGACAGCGTGTAAAGGATCCCGCTCCGGATCCTGAACTCGGACTGGGTGCTGATGCCCACCCTGGAGGCGATCTCATCCGCCGTCGCAAAGCCGATCCCGAAGATATCCTCCGCCAGCTGATAGGGGTTCTCCTTGAGGACCGTGTACATTCTCTCGCCGTAGGTCTTCCAGATCTTAAGGGCGACCCGGTTTGTGACGCCGTACTGCTGCAGGAACAGCATCGCGTCCCGCAGGTCCCTCTTCTCCGCCATGTAAGCGGCGATCTCCCTCG
>Ga0326513_10002919_pt1 | contig 12494 bp, 15 predicted proteins | sample 2_2465_0518_D_FD_203654 | JGI IMG/M metagenome (GOLD analysis project Ga0326513, IMG submission 203654) | Bovine rumen microbial communities from UC Davis, California, United States - 2_2465_0518 | ecosystem: Host-associated > Mammals > Digestive system > Stomach > Rumen | place: USA...
GATATTAATACCCTATCGGGTATTAACTTCCCCACTTCAGTTAGCAACAAACAACCGAAGCGCAGCTGTGGCCACGCTCCGGCTGTATGTAGTTAAGTTGTAGACCTCATTAATCAACATCTGATTAGGCGATGTAGTATACCCAGACTGTAACTGATGAATTAGTTACTTTGTTGAGGTTTTCATCGTAGATCCTCGCATATGTTTTGTTGTCGGCCTGCGAAGCTACTGGGAAGCAAAGGTATGTTCCATACATATTAAGGCAGATTGCATTAAGTACAGTATAGGAGTTGTAATCAAGATCGAGATCGATTGTTCCTGCTCCCGATGTGGTGCCGGAAACCTGTTTAAAGAGAATCTTGTTCTGCTTGCCGGACTGCAGGGCACTAACTGCTACCGATATCATATCAGCGCCCGGAGTAGCATTAACTGGAATGTTGGCACCATTAAGATTATTGATAATATCTTCAATGGTGATTCGAGACCAGTTTGTTGAACCGGTCCAAGGCCCCGGGGTTACTACTGCAGTAGAGCAGATATACAGAAGGCTATTATACATTACATAATCGCCCACAGAATAGACTGTTGTGGGATCAAATGTATCGGCGATGGAAGCTACCGCGCCAGCACCTTTTGTATCTGCTGCGCTTGCTGCCGATGAAGCTGCGCTTGCGTCTGAAAGTGCTTGTGTAGCATCGTTCTGTGCGGCGTTGGCAGCGTCCTGAGCATTGTCTATACCGGTATCAATAGCCGAAAATGCGCCGTTGATATCTGTAAGCCATGCGGGTTTATCCGTAGTAATAAACTGCGGAAGTCCATAATTAGTTGTTGAGTTAGTATGTCCCATGATATTCTCCTTTCATTAGGGCAGTAATGTTTTACCGTTAAAGTCGTAATCGTATGCGTTAAGCTGCTTTCCATCGTAATATGCAGCAGTAAGATCGAGCGCGTCGTACTCGGCTGCAGTAAGCGAATCTTGTGAATGAAAATATGAAATTATATCGTTAACCACTTCTCTAACATCTTCATATTCACCGGTGATCGGGTTGATCATCATCGTAGAAATGTCAATTTCGGAATCGGTATACGCTTTGGCTTCTGTTAACGCTGTTGTTGCATATCCCTGTGCTAAGAGATCATAGTAAACATCTTGATTATCTATGTAAACAGTAAGAGCGTTGATCCGCGCCGTAACATATCCCTTATACTCGATTGTAATTTGATTCTTAAGATTCTGCAGCTCATTGGCCCATGTGAGATTATTTGCAGCGATTGCTGCATTAATCATAGCTTCGATCTGTGCTTCTGTAAGGACCACGATCTTAGCAAATTCTTCCTGCAAATAGGCGGTTATATCTGAAAGCTCCTTCATTTTCTTCAGAAGGTAGCCAAGATCGCCTTCATATGTGCGAGTATGCGGAAACTCAAAATATGCCATTATTTTATCTCCTTTCTTTAGATTTTATCATTAGTACACAAAAAGTGTTAAGTCATTTTCAAACAAGCCTGCAATAAACTCGTATGGATTATATTTGCCAAGAAGCTCGTACTCCGCTTCCTGCATGGCCGTGGCGGTCATTACGCCGATGTTCCCTCGAATATGGTTGTTCTGAATGGTCTTCTCATTCTCAGTAACATCTTTATCATTAGTGAGGTTGTTCGTTGTGGTCTTCGTGGAATTGCCGCCATCAGTAACCGATTCACCATGCTGCAGGCTTGATGTTGTCTTATCAGTAGGCTGGTATGTGTTTGAATCATATGCGCTGGTTTCCTGAGTATCGGTTGTAATATCGGTCCCGGAATGAGCGGTAGTACGATTCGAATTCACTCTATCGGTCTTCGTGCCGGTGTTCTTCGTGGTATCGTCCATCGTGCGATCGCGGTTAGTTTCCATATCCTCATAGCGATCATAGTTCTCGATCGGCGAGTAATCGGCCTTATATATCTTTGCTACATGGTCAAAAGTATACTGATTCTTTGCGGACCATACCGCGATGGCAGACTTCATTACATAAGGGTCCGCAAAGTTTGGAAAGTTAAGACCGCAGCGCATTAATATTGAATTGATAACAATATCGCGGTTAAGCGGTGAGTTATTTGGAAGCGTTAACCCTTCGAATAGATTAACACCTTCATGTGTGGCAAGATCATATAACTGAGTTAGCGTTAACATTATCAAAAGCTCCTTCCGTGTTAAAAGTGTTCTTAAGGTCAATCGAGAGATTAAGGCCGTAAAGCTGGTTAGCAACCTCGAACCCTTCGCGGATATTGTCGAGCCAATAACCGGCATTAAGCTGAATCTCTGAATCGTTGGCTTCTACTTCGTTATCGGTTAGGCGCTCGCGCTTGTCCGTATTGGCGTTGTTTACGCCGATCTCGGTCAAGAACTCGGACATGATCTTGCGCTTCAGAAGCTGTATATCGCTGGCCACGAAGTTTTCTTTAACATGATTATAAAGAATAGTGTCTTGATTAATCTGAGCACCTTTGACGAATACCGCAGGCTCGCCGCGGCTAATCATATCATACATCGCCTTCATCGAATTGGCCTGCTGTTTTCCTTCGACAAGTCCGATAAATGCTACCTTAGAATTCATAAGGTTAACCGATATCGAGCAATCGCATTCAGCGAGCATGTAGGCATAGCGATAAATAGTATCAAGTATACCACGGTAATCATAGGATATCTTAACGAGTGCGCAGTCTTCGCCGATCGTGCGCGAGAAATTACCCAGTACCGGATTAGCCACTATTACAGTGGTGGGGTGATTAAATACATTAATCCCGGACACACCGCATTCGAGTGGAATAACACCCACTTCGGTATCGGTGATCGTGATAAAACCACGCGCAAGCAGTTTTGATAACATGTAATCAAGGTCCCAGCCTTCCGGGATCCCGTCGAACTCATATATAGACATAGCCTTGCGGAATAATGTGCGGCAATAATAAGAGAACGCCGCCGAGTTAGGGTCGACCTTCTTCGGCTGCATGGAAAAATAATCTCTTAATGTATCGTCCTTCATTATTTCATCAACGGACATGAACTCATTCGCCATATTGTTATTACCTCATTTATTCTAAGTATACACCCGAATTCAGTGCAGTATTTACCATTTGAATCTCGGTCTGTGTCGGTGTAGGTTCGTCGGGCTGATCTGTGCAATTCATTTGCGCGTTCATCGTCTGGCAATAACCCGAACCATTAAGCTGCTTGAGCTGGTTTGTAGGTGTTCCGATCGTATTCAGAAGCGCGGAAGGGGTCTGACTTGTATTATGTGTACGGCATATACATACTATATCATTATTCAAGCCGGTACCTGCGCCGCCGCCAATACCACCAACAGAAGTAGCCATAGGTGTGAGGGACTGCGCTGCGCCTGCTACCATTCCCAGCGGATTAGTTGCGGCCGCTGCTGTGATCGTATTGGCGATAGCTCCGACATTAATATTAGAATCGCCGATCAGAATCGGCATAGCAACATTAGCGCCGTAGGTTCCCAAGTTGGCAGAATCACAGCGGACCTCGCACGCCATCGAACCGGAATATAAGTTAAGCGCGATCCTGACTTGAATCGTGCTATTACCCTTTACAACCTCAGAAGGAATGTTAATACAACCGATAAGAGGTACATATAACATAACTTCTGTGCAGGAAGCGTTGCGCCAATCCGAGAATTGCCAAGGAATAGACACGCTAACCCAAGCAGAAGTTATAACAGGATCATCAACACGGCGTAAGCCTGAGATATAATCCTTATATGAACCCAGTGCTAACGGCTTGGAAGTGGCCACGGAAGCGGAAGCCGGGATTACAAACGGCAACCAATAGGAAGCCCGAATATTGGAAAGAGCCGAGCCGCCGCCAAGTAACTGAGTAGCGAGGATCCTAACACAATCATGGAAACATAGAAAACCATTCTTAAACGCAAGGCCTGCGGCATTAAGTAAGGCCGCAAGTAATTGCAGTGTTTGTGTTGTGATATCGTACTGAGCCGCCGCGGAAAATGCTGCGGTTACTTCATTCTTTGCCGTAGTAAATGAGTTATAAAGAGCCGTAGCGATATCGGCTCCATCGTAACCGAGATTGTCTATCTCAGACTTCGGAATGATATATACACCGGTGCCCTCATATACATTTGTCTGTGTAGTACCGGTATAGTAATCAAAGTTATCCTTTGTACCGGTTGTGCATACAAAATAAGTTCCCACGCCGCTATCAAAGTCCCAAGGCATGGCTACAGTTGCAGTGTGCGCGTCGCAGTCTGTTTTGATGGCCAAACGGTTATCGGGAATCTGTGTATTTGCAGTAGAATCATAGAGCACAAAAGCGGAAGTGTTCTGAATGTGCTTGCGGAATGTTCCCAGCGCGTCAACAGCGCCGTGTATTTCCCACAGATCGTTATTAAGCGCGATGATATCAGTTACCCAATAATAGCGGTTAGCTATATTGAAATAATTGAATGCCGGTCTTCCGGCGAAGTGCAGGATCAGAACCGGATTAATCAATGAAGTCGGGTTTTTGAACTTGCAATCACCAAAGAAGGCAACCGCAGGCGCTGCCGCGGTTGAATTATATCTCTTCTGATTGTAGTAAAAATTAACATTCATTAGATTAGTCTTCCTTTTTCTAAAAACCCCGGGCGGAGGTCTAACGCCCGGGGCCTATCCACAGCAAGGTTGGAGGTTACTGTTAGAATAGCTTAGTTAAGAGTAAATACTACGAGGTTCTCGGAAGTATCTACAAAACGGCCCTGCTTTTCGTGCCAATACTGATTGTAGTATGCACCAGCTGCATTAATGGGCGTTGTAAGAACAGTTTCATCGATCTGATAGATGCCGAACGCGTCGCGATCGTGTACTACCGCGATGATGTTCGAAGCCGAGAATGCAGAACCATCGGACGGCTTCTTAATATCAATGCTGGAAGGTGTCTGTTCAGCCTGCCAGTAATTGATCGTAGAATATGCACCATCGATAGCAGTGAACTGATCGTGGAAAGCTGCATATTCTACGACTGTTTCAAGCCTGCGCTGGAAAGCAGACAGAACGCGGATCTTCATATTCTCCTTATTGGTGAATGTGGGAAGAATACCATCGCAGTACAGAACGGACATATCCTGAATCATATCAACGATGTTATTAATCCTGAAGATCGCATATCTGAGGAAGTCTGCGTTATACAGAGCCGTTGCAGCGGTGAGCGTAGATCCTGTGTCTGTATTGTAATCAGTTACGAGATTGATTGTCTGTGTTGTCTGACCTGCTTCAGAGATAGCAGCTGCAAGAGTAAGACGGCCGAGAGATTCCAAAGAAAGCTCGATTGCATTTCTGACTTCGCCGAATACCAGCGCGATGAATGAACCCATAGCTTCAGCGGAAAGGAATGCTTCCTTAAGGGTTTCGCGCTGGATCGTGATCTTAAACTGGTAAGGTGTCCTTGTAACGAAAAGCTTCTGATGTGCCTTCGGCTTAGCTACTACATAGTGGTCAACAGCTACGCCATCGGTAAGGCCGTACATTTCATCGCTCTCTGCTACCGGCATTTCAACACGGATCTTCTGCAGAATAGCACCCCATTCCATATCGGATACGAGCATATCCTTAAACTTGTTGTTGTAATCACGGAAACGGTAAATAGTTCTACCGATCCTCTGAGCGAGTGTGTTAAGGAATGCTTCTGTATTGGTGGAAGAATCCAATACAACATTACCCAGTGAGATAAGGGACTGAGTATCGATCGCGGTAATACCGCTGTCGCCGATTGCCTGATCTACTGCCGAATTGACGATCGTGTAAATCTGATTAGTGTTCATTTGTTTACTCCTTTTATAAAGTTATAAAGCGCGGTTTCATCATCTACCGGATCAGCCTTAACCTTTCGCGCTAATGTAAAGTTAAGCTCCTTTGTAGCCTTTAATTCTTTTGCGGTATTCGCCGCCGATTCTTTAAGAGAATCATTCTCATTCTTAAAAGAATCTCGTTCTGCAGTGAGATCTTCTATCTGCTTCTTATCAGAATCGACCGAAGATAAAAATGCAGCCTTCTGTTCATCGCTAAGCGCGTTAAACTCGTTAATGTCCATAATATTGACCTCGCTTTATTATAGGTTATTTAATAACCGGCCTCGGTGCTGGCTGGGCTGCGCCGCCCTTCCGGGCTTAGCCGTGGCGCATATCCTTGGCCGGCATAATTTACTATTATCATATCTTTTTGCAAATTGCAAGTAATTTGCAAAAGTTTTCGACAATGGTCTATAATATAATTGTCATTTGACATATATTGACGAATGTCTATAATACTAAGTAACAGAACCTTGTTCTGAAATTTATTTTATCGGAGGTCATTATCATGGCACAGGCAAACAATTCATTCGTAATTTCAGGCAATCTCGTACGCGATCCGGAGATCAAGTTAACAACCAAGCAGACAAAGTATAGCTTTGTTTCACTCGCAGTCCGCGGCATGGCTAAGGATAAAGTCGATTTTATCACTGTATGCTTCTGGGAGAAGCTCGCTGATAACATTCGCCAGTATTGTCACAAGGGTGATACGCTGACGATCTGCGGCCACATTACAACATTCAAGAAGGACGAGAAGACACAGCTGCAGCTTGTTGCCGATGGTTTTACCATCCTTGCAAGCAAGAAGCCTGCTGAAGCTCCTGCTGAGAAGCCTGCGGAAGCTCCTGCTGCGGAAGCACCGGCTAAGGCCCCGACTTATGGCGACGTCTTCGCAGAAATGTCCGAACCTTTTACACCCTTTTCGTAAGTAGAAAGTAGAGGTCTTATTATGAATAATCTGCGCATTCCTTCAGAGTTAAGATTACAACTCGAACTGCTTTCATTCATCGATCCGGAATATGTTTCCGATCTGATTTTCGCATTGATCGCGGAAATCAATAACGATCCTCAGGATCCGGACGATATGCCTTACCCGGTTAAAAAGGTATTCTTGTACTGGACCGAAAGAGATCGAATCAACTTTTTGAAGGAAAATATATGAAGTGGTATTCAATACCTACCGGAGAAAAGCTGCAGCCGTTCACTTTTATAGTGGGCGGCCGTGGCATTGGTAAGACATACAGCGCGGAAGATTACTGCATTACTAAATATCCGGGTCAGTTCATGTACTTGCGTAATACCGCTGTTCAGTTAAAAGAATCTTGTAACGCATTCGGGAACCCTTTTAAGCGCTGGGCGCGAGATCATAACCGCGATATTGCGATGAAGATGGAAGGCGAGCACGCTGTAATATACGAATACGATGAAGATGGTGCGAAGACTGCGATCGGCTATGGCGCGAACCTGTCAACATTCGAGAACCTTCGAGGTGTCGACCTATCTGATGTTAAGATAGTCTTATTTGATGAATTCATCGAAAATAGGGCGCTCGGCTTCGATCAGTTTGATTCATTCCAGCACATGTACGAAACTGTTAACCGCAACCGCGAGTTATTAGGCGAGCCGCCTTTGATAGTCCTTCTGCTATCCAATGCGCAGCGCTTAGGCAATCCGATCTTAAGAGGTTACAACCTTATACCGATCATCGAAGGCATGCAGGCCAATAACCAGCATACGGCGACTGTTGGTAATAAGCGCATAGAATTACCATTCTCGGAAGTGTCGGAAGCTAAGAAGAACACAGCGCTTTATCAAGGCGCAGGCGATTCATTCAAAGAGCAGGCGCTTAATAATAACTTCTCGAATGATTCCTTTACCGGGATCAAGAAAGTTAATTTGATGGAATTCGAGCCGGTCTGTGCTGTTGATGATATCTATATCTATAGGCACAAATCGAAGACTGCTTTTTATTGCTGCGCTGTTCCTGCGAAGGGTGTACATAAGTATAGGAGTAAAGATAATCTGATCGTGTTCATGCGCTTATATGGGCTTAAGCTAAAACTGCTATATGGAACAGATCAGTTATTCTTTTCGGACTATTCCACCAAAGTGGATCTAATGCAGATCCTGAACATGCTTTATTAAGTGAGGTGAATTATGGCGAAGACTTGCGGAACATGCATCCATAAAGAAGTTTGCGAATACTTAGTTCACCCTTTGAACAAGAAGGTTGATTGCACCGATTGGCAAGCAATTCGTTATTATGGGTACTGGATAAAGGTTAAGAACGGCTTCCGGTGCTCCGAATGTGGTGAAGAAGCTGCAGCACAGTTTTCATATTGTCCGGACTGCGGCGCAAGTATGATGTATGAGGTATTATAATATGGCAAGAAGTAAATATCCCGGTATTCAGATCCTTTATGAAGTAGGCACGCGCCAAGAATTAGCACAGTCTTATGGCGTGTCTGAGCGTACCATGTACCGCTGGCTTAATAAAGCCAAGGCACAGACACATGAGCGTCAGGAATACCCCGGCGCAGGTCCGATCGCACGTTTCAAGGGTACGCGCAAGGAACTCGCAGAGAAGTATAATATCTCGGAGCGTACTGCATACAGATGGCTTAAGAAGGCGCGTGAATCGGGCGCGGACATTCCTTCAAGGCAGGCTAAGAGCAGATATCCGGGCTCAAATATTTGGTATGAACAGGGCACGAATAAGAGTATCGGCGATCGTTACGGCGTTTCGGAAGCGACTGTAAGACGCTGGAAGAATAGAGCGCGTAATGAACTCGAACAGATAGATCCGATGGCTCTAATCCGTTCTGAGGAAGAACTGCAAAATGTTCTTGAAGATTCGGTCCCTGAAATGACCACCGAACAGATTGAAGAATTCGATAAAGCCGTTTTAGGCGATGACCTCGAAGACCTGTTAGGTGAAGAGCCGGAAGAATACAAGGATTATGATACATTCACCAATGTAGGCGATCTTGTTGATGATGTTATCAACATGGGCGTATTATCCGAAAAATCTGAGTTCTTGAATCTGGATCCGACTGTGCAGCGTGAATATATGTATGCTTATATCAAATATCAGTCCCAGCATAACAAGGACCTTTATTACTGGGTCGAAAAGGTCGGTATGTCCGATATTCCTTCGGAAGATATCGCAAGCCTTAATATATGGGGTGATTCATTCGAAACATTCGTACAGGAGCAGATTGCGCTCGATGAATACTCAGAGCGCTGGGCAAAATAAAATTATCAACAGATTTTCTGTTGATAAATTGCAATTTTGAAACTATTTTGAACGATTTTGAAACTTATCAACAGATTTTCCGATTTTAATATGAAATACAACAAAGTGAGGTCAAAAGCATGTTTTTATATGAATACTTCGGTGGAGAAAGACACCATCTCGAACGCAGATTTTCACTCCTATCTGCAGAGCCGAAATTCTATATTCAAATGCCTTCGGGTGAATCTGCGCCGGTGTTTGATTATAAGACATTTCCTTTCGAGATATTTGTGGACGCGCCGACAATTCACAAGAAGGGTAAGAGCAGGGACCGCGTGGAATATTATAACCTTGTTACGACCTTCGATATCGAAACCACTACGATACTAAGCGATGAACCTTTTGCTTTTATGTATCAGTGGCAATACTGCATAGAAGATTATGTGTTCATGGGTAAGACTTGGGAAGAATTCCAAGAATTTATCAACATTCTTTCAACCAAGTTAGGACTATATATCAGACAAACAGACGATCTCATTATTGGCAAATCGCTCGTTACTTATGTGCACAACCTCAGTTATGAATTCCAATTCATGCGATTCTTTTTGGGTGATCTTGTGCACCCTCTCGTAACTGATAAATATGCGCCGCTGCTTATTCCTACCAAGCTGGGTGTTACATTCCGTTGCAGCTATCGCTTAACCAATAAGACTTTGGAGAAATTCACAAAAGGCTTCGAGCATGCGAAGCTGGCCGGCGATCTTGATTATTCTATTAAGAGAACGCCCAAGACACCAATGACCGATACTGAGCTGGCTTATTGCTATTGCGATGTTAAGGGCCTTTGCGAAGCTTTGCGCGATAGATTAGAAAAGGACAAGCATTATAACATAGCTTCCATTCCGTTGACCAGCACCGGATATGTTCGCAAAGATTGCCAAAAGAGCATGAATTCAGAATCAAGGAACCGCGCTAACTTTCAGAAGTCGAAGCTCACACCCGAACTTTACCGCCTGCTTCGCGCTGCATTCCGCGGCGGCAATACGCATGCAAATGCAGCATATTCCGGTAAGCTGATCGGAGAACCCTGCAACCGATACCCCTATGCTAAAGGCGGCGTTATTAAGCATTATGATATAGGCTCAAGCTATCCATCTTCCATCTTGATTAACACCTTTCCAATGGGTCCATTCCTCAGATGTTCAGAGCTGGAAGGAAGATACCGCAGAGAACACATTAAGCCGCTTATGCGTAAGTTTGTAGAGTTATGCCGCGCTAACTGTATTCTGCTTAAGGTCCGTTTGATCGATGTTCAATATATCGGATCCTGCGGCGTGCCCTATATACCTATCTCAAAAACCATGTATAGGATATCAGACACAGCTGAGATCATAGAAGATAATGGCCGCATTTATTCCGCGCCGTTGCTCGAAACTACCTTAACGGATATCGATTTTAAGATCATCATGCGCGATTATGATATAGGCGCGCTGGAGATCGTCGAAGCATATACGAGCTGGCGCGGTAAGCTTCCGGAAGAGCTGCGCTCGGTTGTACTTGATTATTACAAGCGTAAGACATTACTTAAGCATGCAGAGAGCCCCGAAGATCAATACGAATATGCTAAGGCTAAGGAATACTTGAACAGCACCTACGGCATGATGGTAATGCGTATAGACAGGCTTGAATTCGAATATGTTGATAATGAATACAAACTCCTTGATAAACCACTGCAGGAGCAGATTGATACATACTACGAATCACGCTCTAATTGCCTTCCTTATCAATGGGGCGTTTGGGTTACGGCTAACAGCCGCGCAAGGCTCCAAGAAGGGCTAGACATCTGCGGTAAAGACACCCTATATACAGATACCGATTCGGTTTTCTACATCGGTGATCATGAAGCAGAATTCGAAGCGCTTAATGAAAAGCTCAGAAAGCAGGCAGAATCGGCCGGAGCAGTGGCCGAGAACCGCGCCGGCGAATCATTCCCGATCGGACTGTGGGACCGTGAACCCGATTCTAAACTGTTTATGACTTTAGGCGCGAAGAAGTACATTCTATCCATCGATGGCGAACACCTTGAAACTACTATCGCAGGCGTGTCAAAGAAGTTAGGCGCTGAGTATTTCACGGAACACGGCTTCGAAGCATTCCGCGATGATACCATCATTCGAGATTCCGGAAAGATCGCGGCCATATACAATAACCAGCCGCCGCATTATATCGAGATTGATGGCGTAAGGATCCTGACCGCGGCAAATATTGCCATGATTCCATCGGCTTATACCGTGCATATTACAGATAAGTATGGTAGATTTATAGAAATGATCCGCAAATCATTGTATATTTAAGTAAAGGAGTGATAGACAAATGGATCCTTCAAGCGTAACATCAATTATAAGTACATTAGGCTTCCCGATAGCCGCATGCGTTGCCCTCTTCATTGGTTGTAAATACATGCTGGATAACCAGCAGAAGAATACGGATCGCATGTTCGAGATGTACGATAAAGCTAACACGGAGAACCGCGAAGCAATTAAGGCATGCACAGAAGCCATTAACAAGCTCTGTGATAACTTAGAGAGGTTAGACAAATGAAGAACAACATTCAGTTAGTCGAGTATTGTAACAAGCTCTACAATGCCGGTGCCCGATATTGGTTCGGAACCTTCGGGCAGATCGCTTCTAACAGTCTTTGGAAGGTTAAGAAGCAGCAGTATCCAGCACATTACAAATCATCACGCGATAAGCAGATCAAGAAGGATATAGAAGAAGGCCGTATAGTTACGGACTGCAGCGGCTTGATTAAGGGCTTTATGATGACCCGAGATAATGGCCAGATAGTTTATACACCTTCACTTGATCTCGGCGCTAATGCTTATTACGATCGCGCAAAAGAAAAAGGTTCTATTAAGACCATGCCCGATATTCCCGGCCTTGCCGTTTGGAAAGATGGTCACATCGGTGTATACATCGGCAACGGCGAATTAATCGAAGCGCGAGGTTTCGATTACGGCGTACAGAAGTATAAGCTCTCAGATCGTCCGTATACAAAGTGGCTTAAGATTCCGGGACTGGATTACCTTTCTTCTCCCTGTCCATCACCGCAGCCGGTCCCGGAACCTAAGCCCGAACCTGCACCGGAGCCGAAGACCTACAAGGTCAAGAAGGGTGATACCCTTTCCAAGATAGCAAAGGCTAACAAGGTTACACTGAAGAAGCTGATCGCAGCGAACCCACAGATCAAGAACCCCGATCTGATCCACCCGGGAGATATCATCACGATACCATGTTGATGTATGAGGTCTACAACCTAACTACTAACGACCGGAGCGCGGTGCATACTGCGCTTCGGTTGTTTGTTGCTAACTGAAGTGGGGAAGTTAATACCCGATAGGGTATTAATATCTGTT
>Ga0326513_10002920_pt1 | contig 12493 bp, 12 predicted proteins | sample 2_2465_0518_D_FD_203654 | JGI IMG/M metagenome (GOLD analysis project Ga0326513, IMG submission 203654) | Bovine rumen microbial communities from UC Davis, California, United States - 2_2465_0518 | ecosystem: Host-associated > Mammals > Digestive system > Stomach > Rumen | place: USA...
TAAAACGATAACCGCATAGGGGCAAATGCCCCTATGGGCAATGAGCTTGGCAGCAAAGCAACGCGATAAAAAGCGGAAGTCCTCGGCGCACATCCGAGATTGCTCACCACTCCTCCTGACGGGAGAACAAACGGAAGTATGTATTTCAACTGGCAAGGCGGCGGTCAGTATAATTGCGTCGCCCATGTGGATTTTGAGGTCACGACTTGAAATCTGCACCAAAGTAATGTGTAGTGATTACATTTGTAACACAAAATAAGTTACATTTCTAAAACTACATATTTTATGTACCTACCACGCCTCTGTTGCAAGCGTACCACGGTAGGTCTTTAAGACACAGCTCTTTACGAGCACTTATTAGGAAAGAGTTTTCAAGCATCTCTTGTATTGCGTTGTCTGTGTGCATAGGTATCGCTTTGATTTTCGTGCTTGAATACTGCGCATTATGGGATTTAGAGCACAATCTAAACTCGCGCATTATGTGAAACTGACCGCATGAGGTTGAGTTTTGCACCAAGCGTGTCGTCAACGCTATAAGTACCATCGGACTACCGAGTGAGGGCATTGTCACAACAACGCCCTCATGTGACTTTGATTTTAAGGAGATGACAATGTGAAACGAGGAAGAATCTATAATAAGATTTATACGCCCGAATTATGGGAACAAGTCAACCCAGACAATAAGGCTCTGCTTGAAGATTTCTTAGCGGAGTATCGCCAGAGAAAGAAGGCTAAGTCAACAATTGATGCTTATTTTCAAGACGGTAGGTATATACTGATTTATGTCTTACAGCAACTCGGAAATCGCAGTCTCCTTGAGTTAAAGAAGAAAGATTTTCGTGGTATGAGTTTATGGTTCTCGGAAGAAAAACAAATGTCATCTGCGAGAGTTAATCGTTTAAAGGCAACTATAAATTCTATGCTTACCTTTGCAGAAGAAGATGACGACTATGAATACGACAACAATCTTGCCAAGAAGGTAAAAGGACTTCCGAGAGAAAGAGTAAGAGATAATGACGATGACTTCTTCTTTACATTTGATGAATTTATTAAGGTAAGAGATATCCTTGTTGAGAAAGGCAGATTGCAGGACGCTGTTTTACTTAGTCTTGGTTTTGATTCTGCTGCCCGTAAAAATGAATTATATCAAGTAAAGAAACAAGGTCTTGTAGAGGGTAATAAAACCAACATAGTTGTTGGCAAACGCGGTAAGAAGTTCCCTCTTGTTTATCTTGACGATACAAGAGATTTAATAGCAAAGTATCTTGAACAGCGTGGCGACGATGATATTGAATCGTTGTGGGTAAAGATTGTTGGAGATACTAAGACGGAGATTACAAAGGATTGCCTGTATAATAGAATGGTTTCTATCTCAAATATCTTTTCACAGGTTAGAGGTGAGCCTTGTAATATTTTCTGTCATACAATGAGACATTCTCGTGCTGAGTGTTTGAAACAAGGAACAGACACAAGACTTTTAGACGAGAATGGTAAACCAAAGGTGTTTACAATAGATCAAATTTCAAAAGCACTTCATCATAGTGATATATCAACTACACAAGGATATTTGATGAATCACGACGAAGAAGAAATCGACGAGATGTTTGGTCTTGTTTAAACCCACATTTTATTAGACAACTTCAAATTTTTATTTCCTCCTTAGATGCCCCGATAGTCGGGGCTTTTGTGTTGTCCGACTGCAATGATGTTGGACGGCGCACCAATGAGTTTTGAGGATAGGTTGGAAGTCATGAGCCAACTGAAAGCACGACTGCCTGTGTTTCCTCATTACTATTTTAAAGGCAGAGAAAGAGAGCAGTAAGATGGGAAAGATAACAAAAGAAGAATTTTTAAGAAGATTAGAAATGTCAAAAACAGATTTTAATGTTTTAGGTGAGTTTGATGGTATGAGTGTGAAGTTACCAGTGGCTTGTAAGACTTGTAGTTTTACGGGTGACAGACTACCAAGAACCATTTTAAATAATGGTAAATGCCCTGTATGTAATGGCAAACGCAGAACTCGCACTCTTGAGCAAGTACAGGAACTTATCGCTTCTAATATTAAAATAGTTTCTGGATATAAAAATGTCACGAGTAGAGTTCATTGCAAGTGTACGATTGATGGTTGCGAATGGGACACGGCGGTATATAACTTGATAAATGGGAGTAATTGCCCACAGTGCAGATCAGAAAAACTTTCTCGAAGTATGAGATATACAAAAGAAGAAGTTGATAATCTGATTAAAGAGAAAAATAATACTGTTGTATGTATAGGGGAATATATCACAACTCACAGAAATGCGTTGTTTGAATGTTTGAAATGTGGTCATAAATTTAGAACAACTCCGCATAATGTTATTCAAGGAAGTGGTTGTCCTCATTGCGCAAAATCTAAAGGAGAAGTTGCAATAAAAAATTGTTTAGAAGAATACAATATTGACTATCAACCGCAAAAGAAATTTGATGACTTGCTTGGAGTTGGTGGTGGCAATCTATCTTACGATTTTTTCTTGCCCGTTCAAAATATACTTATTGAATTTCAAGGTCGTGGACATTATGAGCCTGTTTGGTTTCACAATCGTGAAGGATTAACTGCGGAAGAACAGTTTGTGAAACAGCAAGAACATGACAAACGTAAGAGAGAGTATGCAATAAATAATGGTTATAAACTATTGGAAATACCATATCAGCAAATGAAAAACATTCCGGAAATCATTAAAGAAATAAAAGAAGGAGGAATGGCATAATGGCAGGTAGACCGAAAGGCAGCTTGTCTGCCAAAAATAAATCGGGACTTAAAGAAATAAAGTTTGATGAAAAGTCAATCACCAAACTTAGGAGTATAAACGCGAGTGATGAGGACATTCATAGATTTGAATATCCTTTCTTATGCTCATGTTGCGGTAGGCGATTTAAGAAACAAGCCACAAATTTTTCATATAGTCAGTCCCCTATCTTTAATGGCAATAATCATTATTTGAATGTTTGTTGTAGTTGTGTTGATAATATGCTTGAGCAATATACTGCCATGCTTGGTTCTCAGGACGAGGCGATTAAGAGAATATGTATGAAGTTTGATATATATTTTAATGAACAAATTCTTGGTAGTGTAAAGAAGGAAGATGCGAGCAGGTCAAGAATAAAGACTTATATAAGGCAAATCAATTTGCAACAACACGCTGGCAAAACTTATGATACGTACTTAGCAGAGCAACAAGGTGATGCAATAGACACTATAGAGGATATGCAGAATCTTGCTTCGGAGGGTGAACGTATCACCAAAGCTATGTTTGATAGATGGCAGGGTGTAAGTAAAGATGATATGATATTTCTTGAAGAACATTATAAAATGTTAAAGAAACAGAATCCTAACGTGGACTCAAATGGAGAAATATTTATCAGGGATTTATGCACTACCAAGCTTCTGCAAACAAAGGCTATCAAGGCAAATGATATTGCAAATTATGATAAGCTTACTAAATTGTATCGAGATAGTTTTCAAGCGGCAGGCTTAAAAACAGTTCAAGAGGAAGATAAGAGTAATGACAATCCGCTTGGCGTAACTGCTGGAATTATTGCACAGTATACACCAGAGGAATTTTATAAAGACAAAACGCTATTTAAGGATTTTGATGGTATCGGAGAATATCTTGAACGTCATGTTTATAGACCTCTTCGTAACTTAGAGTTTAATGATAATAAACAAGATCCAGAATTTAATATAGGTGAAGAAAATGAAGATGAGTGAATATGCGGATAAGAACCAAATGGCACTCTATCAAAAGTTTCCTTCTACTCATTATTTGAGCAGTCCAAAGAGAGTTATAAATACAATTGCGTGGATAACTTTCTTTAGGCGAAACATGAATAGATGTGCTACGGATTATCTTGGAATAAAGTTATATCCTTATCAAGAAGTAATGCTTTATGAGCTTGGAGTTGTTGATTTATTCAATACGGTTGGTTCAAGATGTATTGCAAAGTCTTTTATTATAGGCTTATATGCTTGTTGTCATTGCATACTCTATCCCCGCAGCGAGGTGGTTATTGCATCTGCCACTCTTAAACAGGCAGAGTTAATCATTACCAAGAAAATTGAGGGTGAATTATGCAGGATGTCTCCTGTTCTGAGATCGGAAATTGTTGGCTCTAAACGCACCAACAATAACCTTGTTTTGACATTTCAAAACGGAAGTACCATAACGGTAGTATGTGCTAACGAAAATGCCAGAGGTGAGAGGTCTACGTTGTTGATTAGGGAAGAATCACGTATGTTGAAGAAAGAGATTGATGATAGTGTTCTCTCTCCTTTTCAGCATATTAGAAATGTAGGATTTAGGCAGTTAGCGGACTATGCTGACATACCAGAAGTTGAAGAAGAACCTAAGAATGTTTACATTACCTCATCTTGGTTGGATAGTGGACAACCTATGTGGGATATTGCCGACGAAGCCTTTAAGCAAATGTTGGATAATCAGAGCCAGTGTTTAATGGCATTTGATTTATCAGTTGTTCTTAAACATAAGATAAAGACAAAGAAACAACTCAAACTTGAAAAGAAAAAACTTGATAATTTGTCTTGGCGAATAGAATATCTCAATGAGAGAGTTAAAGAAAATACAAGTGCTTTCTTTAATTACAAGGAACTTTCAACTCAGCAAAGGTTGCAAAGAGCTTTTTATCCGCGTAAAACAGAAGATGTTCTCAGTCATAAAAAGAACCCTTATGCTATTCCAAAGCAAAACGGTGAAGTCAGGGTGATTGCTTGCGATATGGCATTTGTTACAAATGATAAGAATGATAACAGTATTTTTACTTGCATAAGAGCTTTGCCCGAAAGTACAACGCATACTTTAGTGGATAAGAGTTTAGAAATCAACAAGGGCTATCGCAGACAAGTTTGCTATATTGAAAGTATTCAAGGTGGAGACATAGATAGGCAATCTTTAAGAATAAGACAGTTGTTCGAGGATTTTGAAGCCGATTATATTGTTCTTGATATGAGAAATGCTGGCGTGGCTGTGTATGACCGTCTTGCTAAAGTTATGTATGACGATGAGAGAGAAATAGAATACTCTCCTCTTACTTGTATGAATGATGATGAAGTGGCGGAGCGTATTCAAGTTCCAGATGCAGATGCTTGCATATTTGTAATCAATGCTACACAGAAACTTAATAGTAAAATTGCAATTAATTTCAAAACTACGTTGCAAGATAACAAAATTGATTTCTTAATTCCTTATAATAAGGCATTAGAAGATCAATTACCTAAGATACCTGATTATGTAAATTCTACTGATATTGACACTCAGCTATTTTATGAAAAGCCGTATCTTGAAACGCAGGAATTGATTAACGAAACTAATAACTTACAGATTGAAAAGAAAGACCAAACTGGATTAATAGTCGTGTCAGAACGCGGAACAAATCGCAAAGACCGCTATACTTCTTGTAGTTACGGGGATTACTTTATTAATCTTCTTGAGCAAGATATTGCATCGGTAAATGAGAAATATTCAGTTGGAGTGTATGTAAATTAACAAGAATTTAGCCAGAAATCCCATTGGCTTTAGATGGTAGGACGAATGGCTCAGAGTAGTGCATAGATAATGGGATAGTAAGAATAGACATAAATATTCGTTACAGTTTAAAATTGGAGGTGAATCTGATGGCAAACAAAGCGTATAAATTTAGGCTATATCCCAATGAAGAACAAAAGATATTATTTGCTAAAACTTTTGGTTGTGTCAGATTTATCTACAATCAAATGCTTTCAGATAAGATAGCGCACTATAAAGAAACTGGAATGAAACTCAACAATACTCCTGCACAATACAAGAAGGAGTTTGAGTGGCTTAAAGAAGTTGACAGTCTTGCTCTCGCAAACGCACAAATGAATTTGCAGACTGCTTATAATAACTTCTTTAGAACACCTAAAGTTGGCTTTCCTAAGTTCAAGAGCAAAAAGAGAGATAAAGACAGTTACACTACCAATAATCAAAATGGTACAGTAAGTATTGTTAACAAAAAACTTAGGTTGCCAAAGGTTGGTCTTGTAAAAATGGTGCAACACAGAATAATTTCAGACAATGAAAAGATTAAGTCTGCCACAATTACAAGAACACCATCGGGCAAATATTATGTTTCTATTCTTGTGGAGTATGACAAAATTATTCCTGAGATAAAATTGTCAAAGGATAAGACGATAGGATTGGATTACGCAAGTCATAGCTTTTATGTCGATAGTCAAGGCAGAGAAGCAGATTATCCTAAGTTCTATCGCAAGGCACAAGACAAACTGGCTCGTGAGCAACGTAAACTTGCTAATATGAAGTATGGTAGTAACAATTACCACAAACAGAAAATCAAAGTTGCAAGGATTCACGAAAAGGTTGCAAATCAGCGTTTGGATTGGATTCACAAGCTCAGCACACAGTTGGCAAATGAATATGATATAGTTTGTGTGGAAGATATAAATATGCAAAGCATGGCAAGGTCATTAAAGTTAGGAAAGCCAACTAATGATAATGGTTTTGGAATGTTCAGAGATATTCTTTCTTACAAACTTGCTGACCGTGGCAAAGTGTTTGTAAAGATTGATAAGTGGTTTCCGTCAAGCAAGATGTGTAGGCATTGTGGTTCTATAAACCATGAGCTTATGCTTTCAGACAGAGTTTGGACTTGCGGTTGCGGTGCTACAATCAATCGAGATGAAAATGCTGCAATAAATATAATGAATGAAGGTTTGAGAATATTATTCTCATAATCGAATAAAAGAACCGTAGGAACTACGGGGATAGCTCGTTGATACTTGGTTTTAGTCAGACCATTGAGCGAGAAGCCCATTGGCTTTGGGCGATGGGTAGTTCACCAAGAAAGGAAGTGAGATAATGTCAGAAAAAAGGGCAAATGAAGAAGTTATAAACGAAACTAATGCTTATCATTTCTTTAGGGACGTAACTACTGGAACTATGTTTACGGGGCTATTGCATGATTATACCGCCGATCCGTCACATCTGTTGTGGATTATTCAACACCCTATGGACTTTAACAAGGAAATTAGGGATATATCAAATCGTCTTTATTCAAGTAATGGTAATTTTAGGAATACAGTAGATTACATGAAAGCACTTCCTACTCTTGATTATGTTGTCACAAATTATATTAAAGACAGTGGGGCGAAGGCTCGTAAAGAAATTATAGAGTATGCACTTGACAAAATTAAGCATAAGGAAATTATAAGAGATGCTATTCACAAGGGCTGTGTTGACGGCATCGCTTTTTATTATCTTGTTGTTGGCGAGCGCAAACTTAGCAATAAGAAATCAATGAGTTATTGGGACGCGCATGATATTAGCGAGATTAATTCGTTGAAGCCAAAGCTTTCAAAGATGAATCTTTCTGTTATCAATCTGCCAGTAGACTATTGTAGAATTATTGGATTCAAAAACAATTCTTATATTGTTGCGTTTGACCTTGAATATTTTAATGAGGGTGATGAGACAAATGAGAGTAAGCTTCGCAAATACCCCAAAGAAATACAAGAGGCTTACAATAAATGGCACAATGGAAAAGGTCAACAGGAAGTAGTTCTTGACAATACCAAAACTATGGTTTTCAAAATATCATCAAAGAGAGATGAGCCGTGGGGCAGACCGCTTGTTTTAGCGGCAATTCTTGATATTCTTTACGGTGATTATTTTACTAATACCAAGCGTAAAACTCTTGATGAAGTCAATAACAAACTGGTGTACGAAACATTTCCAGAAGGTAAAACTACTGGCACATCTGCCTTGACTGATAAGCAGCAAAAGGAACAGCATGATGCAGTCAAGAGCGTTATTGCTACAAAGAATACAAGAGGTGCGACATCATTTGTATCTGTTGCGGCTGGCACAAAAATAGATGTTATTGATACAAGTACAGATATTTTTGATGACAAATACGAAAGCAAGCTCGACGAAAAGATTGGTACTGATTTAGGATTTGCGGCTACATTACTTAATGCAAGTGCTTCAAGTTCATATTCTGCGCAGCAAACCAATCTTGAACTTGTGACTGCGCAGATATTCAAGTGGATTGAAGAAATAACTGCGGAGTTGAATAAAGTATTGAACTTCAATGTCCTTAATTTGAATTATATAGATGTAAAGGTAAACTATTTACCTATTACGCATCTTAATAAACAACAGATGATTGGTTATGTAAAAGACTTGTATTTGCAAGGTAAGGGCAGCTTGACTCTGTGGGCTTCGGCGGTTGGTATTTCATCAGATGTATTTTATGCAATGCTTGATGAGGAGTTGGAGGATGATATTGAGAATAAATATCCTGTCCATCAAACAAGTTATACGCAGTCATCAAAAGATGCTGGCAGACCTACGGTTGATAATCCAACGAATGAGAATACAATTCAAAGCAAAACTAATAATTCAAACGGGCAACCAAAGCCCAATAGTTAAAATCTCTCCGTCGTAATGTCGGGGATTTTTTATATATTACGGAAGAAAGGAGGTAAGCATGAAAAGTTTTGAACTTTCGTCTAAGAAACGAAAAGACGGCAAGAGGAGATTCACGGCACTTCTTTATAAGTTGCAACCTCCCGAATCCGTAGTCAACAATGTCGGCACAGACGGACATTGGAATGAAAATGGCATAACTTTTATTGAAGAATATGCCGCACAGAATCTTGAATCTATAAAAGATATGAGTATGACTTGTGATTTTATAGATGCGGATAAAACAGAAGTTTCAGGACATGGGGAAACTGGTGAAATCACAGATGACGGTTTGCCTAAGTTTGAAGCGGATATAATTGGTCATTTTACAGAAGGTTTTATTGCGGAGTTTGACGATAACGGAACTACAAGCAAGGCTGTATTTGGCAAGGGCGTTATTGATGAAATGCGCCATGCTGATTTTGTAGCTCAAATTGAAACCAATATGGCAAATGGCATTGCTCCAAGCGGTAGTATTGAAATACTACATCCTGAAGATAGTGATAGTATCATTTATCTTAATGGTAAATTCGAGCAAGGTCGTGTGCCTGTAAAGTATGTTCACAGTGGTTTTTCTTTAGTATCAAATCCTGCGGATAAAGCTTCTAAGATGATTGAACTGAATAATAAACGAGAAAGTGAGGATGAGACAATGGATGAGAAAACAATTAATCTGATTTGTGATTCTGTAAAGAACGCAGTATCAGAAACAAATTCAAAGAATGCCGAGTACGAAGCAACAATCTCTGAACTTAATACTTCTGTTGCCGATAAGGATAATCAGATAGCAGAACTTAACGCTTCTGTTGATTCGCTTAAAAAGGCTATTGCAGATATGGAGGTAGAGCGCGACGCTTGGTGGGCTGAAAGAGATTCACTTCAGAAACAGCTTGGCGAGGCTCTTGCTGCTCAGAGACTTGGTGAACTCAATTCTGCTATTGAAGGCTTTACTGATGAGCAGAAGGCTTTCGCAAAGGACGAGATTGAGGCATTTAAGGCTGATCCTATGAACGGCGAAATCAATTCTATCACAGATAAGATTTATCGCGAGATAGGCAGAACTGCACTTGAGAGTGCAAAGGTTGTTGAAACAAATTCTGTTGATGACACAACAGATATTTTTGGCGAAATCAATTCAACAAATGCAAACACTGATGGCGAAGATATAGACATTTTCGCAACTGTACTCTAATAAGAAAGGATGGTAATTATTTATGGTAAGATTTAAGTCTGTAGAGGAAATTGAGCACTCTGCTCATAGCGTTCCTAATGTAACTGCACACGCTGCAATGCCTAACGGCGCACTCGTTGGTCTGACATATACTGGTGCTTCTAAGGTTACAAAAGCTCCTGCAACAGCTAATGAGCTTTATGTTGTAATCAACACCCCTCTTGGTGATGGTGAGTATGAGGTTAATAAGACAATTGCTGCTGGCGAGTATGTAAATCTTTTCAGACTCAAGGATTGGGTTGGCAAGGAGCTTTATGTTGACGAGTTTAACGTAACTGGCACTTATGCTGATGTTGCTGTCGGCGATACTCTCACATTCGATGCAACAACCTTCAAGTTCAAGGAAGCTTCTGCAACTTCTGGTGACATCAAGTTCACAGTTCTTGCAAAGGGTGGTCTTGCAACAAACTACCTCACAGTTCTCGTTGAGATTGCTTAATTTATAGGAAAGGAAGGTAAATAATATGAGTTATACAATTGAACTTAATTCTGCACGTAAGGATGCAGATTGCGTAACACAGAACTACAATGCACATACTGGTGTTGTTGAAGTTTTCTCTGCTATGGTAAACGGCAAGTCACTTGACAAGTTTGGTAAGAGCATGGCTGATAAGTCAGTTAATTACATAAAGGAACTTGCAAGCAAGGCTTCAAATGGTGACGGTTCTGCTATTGCCGAGCTTAACACAATTCGTAAGTACACAATTGAGCCTGAGCTTCTGAAGGAAATTCAGCTTCTTGGTTTCTTTGGTTCTTATGAGAATGTTGGCTATGGCGACAGCATTGAGCGTGAAGTTGTAGCAACAGAGGGCGAGCTTTCAAGAGTACAGGCTGCTAATGGCGATGTTCCTCTGGGCTTTATTGCTTCTAAGAAGTACCCTGTTGGCACACAGATGATTTCTGCTGGTTATCAGATTGATTACCGCAAGCTTCAGATGGGTGATCTCTCCGCTGAGAATACTCTCAAGGAGAATATCAAGAGAGATATGAGAAACAAGGCTGCTAAGTATGCTATCAACACAGTTTGGAGTTCTATCAAGAATGCTACAGGCGTTAAGAACTATGCTGAGGCTGCTGGTATCACAAAGGTTTCTGTTGATAATGCTATCAAGTTTGCTCGTAGATTTGGTACACCTACACTTATCGGTGACTACAGCGTAGCTTCACAGATTAATGATTTCGTACCTTACGCTTCTGCAACTTATGCAACATTCAATGACATTTCTCCTGACGCTATGGAGGAAATCCGTAAGACTGGTCTTGTTTCTTGGTATGGTGGTTCGCCTGTTGTTGCTATTCAGAACGCATTTGATACATCTAAGCTGAACGCTGCTGGCACAGGATTTGACACAGTTGCTCCCGAAGGACTTCTCTTTATCATTCCTACTGGCATTGAGTCTCCTATTAAGCTTTGGACTCGTGGTGGTCTTACAAGCTTTACAGGTAATGATGTTACAACTGGCAGACAGCTTACAAGATATGACCTTGAAGTTGCTGTTGACGTTGCAAAGGGCAGAGAATACGAAGTCGGCATAATCAGAGATACAAATTTATTCTAATTTAACATAGAGGGGAGATGAAACACGCTCCCCTACTATTATATTGAAAGGAGACATAACTAATGAGTCTCAATATGGACGAAAAGATTACAATTAAGAATCTTTGCGACTTTTATCTTCATTTCCACCGCTTAAACGGCATTGGCGATGTAGCTATTCCGCCTAAGTCTCCTATGCGTATAGATCGCGGCGAAGTTATTTTTCAGGCACAGAATGGCAATCGTATGTTTATAGGAGAGGACGGTTTAGGCAGTCACGCAAGTATTTACATTGATGATAAGGCTACTCGTGTTGAGCTTGAATTTGAAACTGAGGAAAAGCCACAGGCTGTAATATCAGACGCAAAGGTTAAAGAGGCTTTTGCCGTTAAATCAAAGGCTGGCTTTAAGAAGGCTATTGAGGAGCTTGCCCATAGCTACGGTGAAAAGGTTGCTCTTGTAAAATGTGTAAAGAAGCTTGGTCTTAACGAGTACGATAAGATTAAGTTTATTGAGGAATACACTGGCTTAAAAGTTGAAGATTAAGGACGGTGATGACATTGGGTGATACCACAACGAAAAGCGATGTTATCAGAAGTTTTCATTCTCACCCAATGGCAAAACAGGCTTTGCCAGAGGGCTTAGAAGATGAGTTCTTTCTTTCGGCATTAGCCGAATATGAACTTGACGTAAAGGAAATTGGCTACGATGATTCGACTTATGAGTTTCAGAATGTTCTTGACAGAGCTGTGATATATACTTTGGGACTAATGATGTATTCTGAGTATCTTACTCGTGAGCTTTCAAGACTTGAAAAGTTACAGGGCTTTTATGGCAAAGACATTCATCTTACAGGAAATGACGCTTCAAAGAATGTAACCTATAAAGATTTAGTTCTTGAACAAGAGCGAGTTCAAATGCTTTTACATAAGCAGAAAAATCATTCGTATAATTGAGGTGATAATATGCAAGAATGGTATGTTATTAATCCTCAACCTACAATGTTGGACGGTCTTGAAAAAGATGAATGGGATGCTTGGGTTACAGATAGTTTTGACGAGTTAATTACTGAAACACCTTTAAGAGATGATGTAAAACTTTGTCGTGGACAATTCAATGGCGAAACTGGTGAATTTGAAGTAGAAGTTGAAACTCAGGCTATAATTCAAAATAGAGATTTTGATGCTTATACACAAGGCTGGAAACGACAAATCCTTACAAGAATTT
>Ga0326513_10002921_pt1 | contig 12493 bp, 8 predicted proteins | sample 2_2465_0518_D_FD_203654 | JGI IMG/M metagenome (GOLD analysis project Ga0326513, IMG submission 203654) | Bovine rumen microbial communities from UC Davis, California, United States - 2_2465_0518 | ecosystem: Host-associated > Mammals > Digestive system > Stomach > Rumen | place: USA: California...
CGAGAAAGCCGGATGGGGTTGGGGTCCGGGGACAGGGGAAGGTGGCTTTCTCCCACGCTCTTTGGCTTCCCCTTCCCCGGGAGCAGAGCATATCGCCTTCAATAATAAGGCAGCAAGGAGGCTCATTGCCAAATTTCAGTTTATATAAGGGCAAACAAACGGGACCTGCCCTCGAGGGGGCAGGTCCCAGTGTATCAATTCATCTTAACAATTCAGTCTTTGCGGGAGTTCCACCAGGTGAGGGCCATGAGGTTCAGGATGGTGGTCATCGTGAGCATCTTGCCCTTGGTCATGGTGTTGGCAAAAAGTGCCATGGACTTCGAGACTTCGCCGGACTTCAGCATTTTGGTGGAGCAGAAGTTCTCGGTGTAGTCGAAGCACAGCATGAGGTACGGCAGTGCGGTCTTCCAGTCTGCCTTGCCGCCGAACTTCGTCAGGAACAGAGCGAAGAACGTGGAGTAGATGAGCGGGAACACGTTGTCGGTCTTCAAAAGCGTGTTCCGGTAAAGGTCCGTGCCCTTGTCGGTCAGCGCGTCCAGGAACTCCTGCATCTTCTCCTGCGAGTTCATGAAGGACAGGTCGAAGATCATCTTCCCGTCCGCTTCCTTCTGGACTTTCGGGATGAGCACAAAGGTCTCGACCCCTTCGAACAGCATCGTCAGTGCGCCGCTCGCATACAGTGCCAGTTTCCCGGCGTCACTTTTCGCGAAGTTTTCCAGCTGTTTCATTTCAATGCACCTCTCGAATGTTCAAATGCTCCTTTTCCTGTTTGACTTGCTTTTGGTTCTTGCACCCGGCCGCAAGCTTCTCCTTCTTCCGACGGTAGGACGGCAACCCTGTCAGACATCTTCCTCCCGGAAGTCGAGGGCCAGTTCTTCGTGGGTCGGGGTCATCTTGGTCAGCTTGACGCCGGCGGCTTCGAACATGCGCTTCGAGGCCACGTTCATGTCGGTGCCGTCGTACTTGTCGGACAGGTACACGACTTCCTTGATTCCGCTCTGGATGATGGCCTTCGCGCACTCGTTGCAGGGGAACAGCGCCACGTAGATCTTGCAGCCGGACAGGTTGCCGCCGGCGTGGTTCAGGATGGCGTTGAGTTCCGCGTGGCAGACGAATGGGTACTTGGTCTCGAGCGCGGAGCCGGTGCGGGCCCAGGGGAAGTCGTTGTCGTCGCAGCCGATGGGCAGGCCGTTGTACCCGACGGACATGATCTTATTGTTCTGGTTCACGATGCACGCGCCCACCTGTGTGTTCGGGTCCTTGGACCGCATGGCAGACAGCAGCGCAATGCCCATGAAGTATTCGTCCCAGGAAATGTAGTCTTCTCTCTTCGGCATGTCAGAGTTCCTTTCTGCGGGGCGATGTACGGGCCCCGGTTTCGAATGTTTCCAACAGAATTATAGCACGGGAAGCAACAGGGGTCGAGACCCGCGAATACAGTGGCCGAACGACTCTGGCGCCGGGTGTGCGAGACCGCCACTGCCAAAAGAACACTCAAAAAGCCCCGCTGGAGCAGGTGAGCTCAGTGCGGGGACTTTTCAATGTTATGGAGTTTCTCAACTGACAGCGGCGTTCCAGGCGGCGCGGTTCGCGGGAAGGTCGACGGAGATGACTTCCTTGCCGTTCACGCGCTTGTACTGGTACGTGCCGTCGACCGGCAGTGCGATGCTGGAGGTCTCATACTGGTCCATCGTCGCGAAGACGAGGATGAGGAACAGGAGTTCCGGAATGGTGAGGTCGGTCTTCACGCGCAGCATGTACTTCGCGACGATCTGCACCTGCCGGTCCACCGGCAGCGAGAGGAACTGCTTCATGGACGCGCTCAGCACCTTGCGCTGGCGTTCGGTGCGGCCGAAGTCGAGGCCGACGTACCGCACGCGGGCATAGGCCAGGGCCTGCATGCCGTTGAACCGGTACGTGCCGCCCTTCACCGGCAGCGCGTCCGGGTTGTCCTTCCGGTGGTAGATCTCCTTGTTCTGGTCCGACGTGTACTTGTTGATGACCGGGACTTCCTTCTTCGTCACCTTCATCTCCACGCCGCCGATGTCGTCGACGAACTCGATGAGGTCACCGAAGTTCACGACCATAAACGCGTCGATCTTGATGCCGTAGTTTTGAAGGATGGTCTTCTTCAGGAGCGACGCGCCGCCGTAGTTGTAGGCTTCGTTGAGCCGTTCCTGCCCGTGGCCGGGGATGTCCACGTAGCTGTCCCGCAGGAGCGACGTCATGACGAGCTTCTGCGACAGCGGGTTCACGGTGAGGACCATCATGGCGTCGGACCGGCCGGCGTAGTCGTTCTGCCGGGAGTCCACGCCCACGATGAGGACGTTGTAGAGTTTCGCATTCGAGAGGAGCGTTCCCACGTCCGCGGCCACGTCGCCGGTCATCGGGACATTCAGGAGGTCCGTCAGTTTTTCCGCATAGGCGGAGAGGTCAAAGCCGGCGGAGGCGGCAGTGTTTTCGGCGATCCGCGTCACACTCTTCGTACGCGTCCCGAGCGCAAAGGCACCGGTCGCCGTCGTCGCCACCATGAGGCAGACGGCGAGGAGCGCCGCAAATAAGCGTTTCCAAAGCATGCGTTTCATGATTCCAATCTCCTTTAAAGAGAAATACTTGCAGAACGGTCATAAAAACCATACTGCCGGGGGGCCGTACTTGTGACTTTCTACACATGACCCTCTTTCACAACAAACAGTTTACCATACCCGCAGCGAAACCCTCAACCACAAAGGTTACACAGCGCGCAGGCCGTGCCGAGTCCCTTCCGTAAATCGCCCCTTGTCATTTCGCATAAGGAAAACGACAGGTTTTTGTTGACTTTGCTCGTTTCATTCTCTTTATCAAACGAGTAAAATTGAAATGTAACTGGACAAAATGATAAAAGTGTTGAGTAAAAGTGGACAAGTATATTCGGGAAGCTGTTGGTCCGCGCTGAGACTGAGCGCATGGTTTGGAGAGGATGTGCAAAGATTCATGGGACACTTCAACAAGTACAGTGAGAAGAAAAACAGATGGATGCTCACCGGCGAGTTCGCAAAACAGGGCTACGACTGGTGGTGGCATTCGCTGACCGCGATCGATGAGGAGACCGGCAAAGAGAAGCCGTTCTTCTTCGAATACTTTACCTGCAGCCCGAAACGCGGCGGCAAGGAACCCGTCTTCGGTCAGCTGCCGGAGAACAAGAAAAAAGGCAAAAAACCGTCCTACCTCATGGTCAAGGCCGGCATGTGGGGCGCGCCCGACAAAATGCAGCTCCACCGGTTCTTCGGCTGGAAGGACGTCAAGATCACGAAGAAGGCCCCCTTCTTCGTCCAGGCAGACGACTGCTACTGCGATGAGCACCACATGAAGGGCTCCATCCACATCGACCCCGCAGACGCGAAAGCCCACCCCGAGTGGATGTGCGACGGCGGCGACCTCGAGTGGGACCTCGAGATCCTTCCGGAGATCGCCTGGAACGTTGGCTGGGGTACATCGCCCTTCTTCCTCGCCACCAAGGCCTATGACATGTACTGGCACGGCAACGGTATCAAGTGCGGGTACAGAGGCTGGATCAAAGCGAACGGCAAGAGTTACAAAGTCGAACCCGAGACCTGCTACGGCTACGAAGACAAGAACTGGGGCCGCGACTTCACGACGCCGTGGGTCTGGCTGTCCTCGTGTAACCTGACCTCCAACATCACCGGCAAGAAACTCGAGAACTCCGCCTTTGACATCGGCGGCGGCCGTCCGGTCGTCTACCACATCCCGCTCCCGAGACAGCTCCTCGGCTGCTTCTACTATGAGGGCGAAGAGTACGAGTTCAACTTCTCGAAGTTCTGGGAACTCTCTACCACGAAGTTCTCCTTCGACGAGGACGACAAGGAAGTCCACTGGCACGTCAGACAGTCCACCAAGAAGGGCATCCTCATCACCGAACTCCACTGCAAGAAGGAAGACATGCTGCTCGTCAACTACGAGTCCCCGGACGGCGAGAAACGGTTCGGCACGCTTTGGAACGGCGGCAACGGCTATGGCGATTTGAAGCTGTACCGCAGAAAGTTCTTCTTCTTCAAGAAACTGGTCGATGACGTTCACGCAACGAACATCGGCTGTGAATACGGAGAGTACGACTACTAAGCTCTCCCTTTGGCGCAAAAGCAAGTTTCTTCTTTCGAAACAACTCCAATACGAGAAGACCCCGCTCCGGCTGTGCCGGGCGGGGTTTTCTCGTATATCGTAAATATCACGACTTTTTCAGCTCATAATAAACTAACTGTTTTGATCGTTCACCATAAACGAACGTTCCATAAAAAGTATCTGGTTGTCCATTCTCAATTGGGAAGTCAATAAAGTCCAGCCCATCCACCGTCACCCAGGAAGATCCAGATGTTTTTATGCTCCCTGTTCCGAATCGCCAGGTATTTCCGTTATCAATATTTGTTGGTTCAAGATATAATGTTGCTTCTGTTTCTGCGACAAACGAACGATGCTCGTAATCCATTGCTCTTGGAATAAAATACCACGCCCATACCCCAACTATAATGATTCCAACAACCAGGCAAATGCTTCTTGCTTTGATATATAGGGGTTTGTTAAGAAGCCGAAGTAGCATCAACAATGCAATATCTACTATCAATATGCATCCAGCCCACTTGGTGATGGCAAACATGATATCCTTCAATTCAGAACTATACAGAGTTATCATCGTCCACCGCCTCCTACATACTCTGCTCTGCGGAGCCATAACTGATGCTCCATATGGTTTCGTTCGAGTCGTATCCGTATGCCGTTAATATAGCCTAGGCGTTGTTGTGTTGACCTCTTTTGCCGCAGTCCAATGAAAACCATACTAATAATTGTTGGGTGTTATCGCATCGAAACCCACAGGGAGATACTGTTCCTCGACATATTTTGTATAATCTATATCTGAATATCCATTAGAAAAGCTCAGCATATAATAAATCACCTGCCTAGCTCCATCAGTCAAGGCATAGTATACTCCTTGAGAAGTAACAGTAATTGTTAATACTTTGTAGTAATTAAATCCTACAATTCCATAATGACCATAATAGTCAGAGGAGCCCATACTTTCTAATCTTATAGTTTCTTCCTTATATTGTTCTGCTGGATACTCAACTGAGAGAAATGCCATCTCAGTAGAATCTAGAGGTGCACAATACGCACGAAGAAAAGATATATTGGTCATGACTTCAGTTAACTCGTCCGGAAATACAGGGCAATCAATGTTCCACTTATCTGCATAGAGCTTGTCTTGCCTGTTTGTAGAGTTAATATAGTTGTTATTTCTTTCCGTGGTATGGACAGGAGTAAAAAACATATTACCAAGCAAGTAGAACAGAGGGAACAGAACTATCATAATTATGGCAATTGCAGCGGCCATCACCATCTTGAATCTTCTTATATTCAAACACCTCACCTCGTCGGTTGAAAACTAATTGTTTGGCGATTAGCAAATGTAGCCATAAAATTTCTTGATTTTTGGGTTCTTGGAATTCTTAATACACTTACAAATCCCAGAAGCTCCTTTCCACATAGCTTTATATATTTTTCTATAGCGGTCTTTAACATCTACATTTATTACTTTTGTGTGGCTATTAATCTTCCATGCAAGTTGAGTTGCATATTTCTTGTTCCAATCATATAAAACTGCTCCAACACGGTCTATAACAAAATGTGCCCAGATCTCTGAGGCTATTCTCACATCATCCATACCTTTGAATGTTTTCGCTTTCCACGCTTTAATAACCATTTTTGCAAAACTTAGACAATCACTCCTTCTCCTAAACCTTGCGCTCATGTCAACATTAAAGCCATCTTTAGTAACTACCACTTTCATTCCATTAGATAGCTTTAAATAATATCCATCTCTACTGTATGCTTGAGAAGCTTGTCCCCAGACATCGGCATTGTTAACTGGATCGCTATGGCAATAGGAAAAGGCAACCAAAGCGTCTATAAGCAAATAAACAAAATCATCTGAATTTATGAATCTTACAATGGCTGGATTATAGTACCTACTCTGCAGGTAATAGTACCCCGTCTCCGCATCCAAGTAATAGCCACGATACCGCAGCGGGTTCGCGTCAGCGATGGCGAGCTGAGAAGAGCTTCCGGGTGTTGCAGGTGTTGTTGCCAGCACTTCGCCCCAGGCTCCGTAGGTGTAGGTGGCGAGGAGGGAGCCGGTGGAGTCGGCAATGCCAATGACGTCGCCCATCTGGTTGGTCAGGTAGAAGTACTGGGTCCCGTTGTAAAGGAAGCCGGTCGGGTTGCCGGAGTTGTCATACTGGAAATACATGGTGTTCGTCCCGTCTGTCTGAGACAGGATGACGCCATCTTTTGTTGTGAAGTAGGTGGTCACTCCGTTGACCGTTTTGCTGGACCGGATGCCGGACTCGTCATAAGTATAGCTATAGACGTCGGCTGTGCCGTTCTCGTCTTCCGGGTTCACCGTGATCTGCGAGAGCGTTCTTCCGTTGGTCCACTCGAACTCCATATTACCATAGGTCAGGACGTTCCCGTTAGCATCATAGGTCAGGCTCGTGCCGTTGACTGAGGTCAGCTCATCCGGCCAGGCAGCGTTGCCGTAGCTAAAGTTCGTAGTTTCCGCAGGAAAGTACGTAATTATTGCGGGTGGATTATTTGTTCACGATTTATTTTTATTCTCTCACAGGTTACTCTTTTTGGCAAGGTGATCTTTTCGAAAATGTGGACTAACATTGTGTGAACGGCAAGCAGGCGCGCTGTAGATAATAAGCATTATTCCTAAGATGCAGTGCAGGACTCTTGCCAGCAGGAGCCAATTAAGATATAGTATTCTATATAAACAACGAATTATAATATAATATATTATGTTTTGCGGAGGCTGTCATGAAGAACAAGATTGCTGAAATGTTGGAAATCGCCGGGAAACAAATCCGAAAAGCCAGACTTCGGAGAAACTTAACTGTGAAAGAGGTGGCAGAGCGGGCCGGAACCACTGCTGTGACCGTCCTGAATGTTGAAAAAGGGCTTCCCTCTGTCTCTGTCGGCAAAGTGTTGAGTGTCCTGGAAGTGTTAGGCTTAGAGCAGGATATTCTCCTGATTGCAGCGGACGATCCTCAGGGAAGAGAGCTCCAGGACGAAAGCCTTCCAAAGCGTGCAAGAAGGACAAAAACCGATAGGAAAACAACTCCAAGCAAGCCGAAAAAGAAGGTTATCGTCAAGCCCATAATAGCCAAGTAGAGGCAAATGTTCTATTTGCTGGTGCAACCTGCACAAGTGAAGGCGTTTAGGTTTGTTTGAAACGCACAAAGTTTCACTTGTCGAAAGCTTTTCCTTGCAAAACGGCCAAAAAGGTGCAAAAATGAAGTTGGATTGTGAATGAAATGTGAATGTGGATTGGGGCTCCAGATTCAGAGATTTCTTTTGCAAGACGGCAAAAACCCCTTTTGTGACTGGTTTTATGGAGGAAAATGAAATGTTAGCGTATCAGTACGAAGACGCTCGTGAAACCAAGCTTTGGAAAAAAGTGCTCGCTGTCATCCTGGCGGCCGTATTAGTCATTGGCGCTTTAGTGGAACTTCTTTGCCAGACTTCTATGGTGAAAAACCGTCTCGAAGTGTCTGCCATGATGTCCGGCTACACCAAAGACATTGTTGATACCTCCAAAGCAGTTGCCATCGATAAAGAGACAATGGCGGAAGATGACAAGGTGCTTGCCGTCAAGAACCGTGACGGCAGCAATACAGCGTACATCTTCTCTGAGCCCATCTACTATGAGGACGATGAGGGGCAGATACGAACCAAAGACATCTCCATACAGAAAGTCAAAGACAAGACTTTGTCTGAACTCGGCTATGACTTCGAGAACGGACAAAACGACATCCGAATCCATTTCTCAAAAGACCCAGCTGTCGGTACGAAAGTATCAAGTGACAGCTGGGCTTATTCTTTGTCTCCGGCCGGAAAGCGGGACTCGGCAAAGTCAACTGCAAACCTTGGTGAGAAAGTCCGGCTTTCCAACATGGACGAACTGTTCGACGTTTTTCAGTACAAAGACCTTTATGGTTCCGGTTCCGAACTGAACTTTTACCCGGAACTCAATGGCCTGAAGGATGAGATCATTCTGTCTACAGTTCCTTCCTCTCCGGTCTTTGAGTTTACTCTTACTACTACAGGAGCTACCGCAGACCTCAACAAAGACGGCACCATCTCTATCATCGACAAGAAGACCAAAGAAGCCGTCCAGACCATGAATGCACCCTTCGCCTATGACTCGGAATACCTGGGTGATGATCCTGCAGACACGAAACACTATTCTCCTGCAACATTCACTCTGTCTTCTCCCGAAAACAAAGACGGGACCTGTACCTATACGCTTCGTGTCGTTCTGAATGAAGAATGGCTCTCTGCGAAATCGACGAAGTATCCGATCACCATCGATCCTTCTTCATCGACCATCACCAACTACTTTGACACCGCAGTCTATTCGAACAAGGCGTCCAACAATTATGGCACGTCAACGACCGCCTGCTTTGGCCGCTCCTCGACCTATGGCTACGGCCGGGTCCTCGTGTTCTTTGTGTTGCCCGACACCATCACGGCAGGATGCACTATCAACTCAGCTTATTACTGGTTCCGGGAAACTACCGGCCGAACGACCAACACCTATCTGACCCCTTACATGGTCGGTTCCACCTGGAATGAGACGACCGCGACCTGGAACAACAAACCTTCTTATTATGACTTCTCCGCTCAGCCGACCAAGTGTATCAACGGCGCGTCGACCGACTCATCTTCCTCACCGCATTGGTATAAGTTCGACATCCAGACAGCAGTCAACGCCTGGGCACAAGGGTGGGGTCAGAATTTAGGCCTTTGCTTTGTCTCCAACGAAGAAACGAACCACGCATACAACTGGCGTGCCTTTGCCACCAGAGACTATACGACCAGTAGCTACCGCCCCTATGCTGTCGTGAACTATTCGGATGACACAACACCGCCTACCGCCACCGGCGTTTCCGGCAATGCCACCTACTGGACCAATCAGAATGTCACATTGTCCGTCGATGGCGCGGCAGACTCCGGTTCCGGCCTTGCCTCGGAGGCCTACTCCTTCAGCACGGATGCCAGCACGAACTACTGGCAGGCATCGAACACGAAGACTTTTGAAGAGAATTGTACGGTATATATCAAGGTAAGAGACAACGACGGCAACATTCTGGACCTCGGGTCTCAGACTATCCAGTATATCGATAAAGTCAAGCCATCTTCGCCGGATATCACGGGCATCCCGACGTCTTGGACGAACCAGCCTTACACGCTTCATGCGCACTCGACCGATGACGCTTCAGGCATGTGGGCATACAGCTTCTCGAACATCGAGTTCCCGGGCGAGTGGACCTTCGGCGAAGACAAGCAGATGTCCGAGGGCGGCGTCTTCTACGTCTATGCCATCGACAACGCGGGCAATGTATCGCCTCCGACGGCGATCAATGTTTCCATGTTCGACAACGTTGCTCCAACCATCAACAGCATCGATGTTTCCGAAAGCACTTTGGAAGACAAAGTGAACTACACTGTCGATGCCACCGATGATAATTCCGGCATCGCTTCCTACAGCTTCGACGGCGGAACGAACTGGCAGCAAAACAACTATGCCGACGTGGACGCGGACTCCACCACCAATCAGGTGAAGGTCAAAGACAACGCCGGCAACATCGGGACCGAAACCGTCTCTTCCGGTGTCCCGCAGTTCTACATGGATGGCCAGTTGGTCGGCCTCGTAAACACGACGAACAACACGGATGAGATCCAGTACAAAGTCGGCGCGGAAGGCACCTGGGAAGAGTACACCGGACCCTTCACGGTTCCTGCCTTTGAAACCACGACGGTTTATGCCAGGCTGGGCGATGAAGGCGTCGTCATCCACAAAGACATCCCATCGGTTTCGAAGTACTATGGTTCCTACAGCGAGAGCAACACAGACTTCTCCCTGTCTTACCGGAACGTGAACTTCGACTTCACCAGAAGCTATGACTCCGCCGACCATGCCTGGTTCTTCGGGACAGACTCGAAGGTCAAAAAGCAAAACAGCAGTGTCTACAAAGTGACACTGCCGGATGCGACGGAACTGACTTTTGTGAAGGAAAGCGCCAACCTTTATAAGAATGAACTGAATGGTTATACCCTGACCATCAACCGAGACAATAACAACGATATCACCAGCTATCAGGTGGCGATCGACGACACGTCCTACTTCTATGGTGCCGACAAGAAACTGTCCCGCATCACGTCGAAATACGGAGACCAGATCACCTTTGACTGGAGCAGCAACGGTGTCGATATTTACGATGGTACGACGAACGCAAGACACTATACGGTTGCTATCAACAGTGACGGAAACGTGACCTCTGTCACGGACCCCGCGAACAACACCATTACTTATACCTATGATAATAATGGCAACTTGACGGGGGTCGTGGACCAGGCCGGCGTGACCATCGGCTCTTACAGCTATATCGAAACGTCCACCGGATCCGGCGTCTATACCATGACCAAGTCGCTGGACAAGAACATCCAGTACAACAATGCCGGCCGTGTAACCAAGGAACTCTGGGACTCCGGGTTCTACACGAACTACACCTACGATGACGCGAACATTACGGTCTCGACCTACAGTTCCGACACGAACACGACCGAAACTACCTATAACGATGCATTCCTTGTGACTTCGGCAACGGACGAGAATGGAGAGACCACGGAATACACCTACAATGACCAATATCAGGTAACTTCTGAGACCGTTGGGAACAAAACGACTACTTATACCTACGACACAGAAGGGAACCTGACTAAAACCGTCGATGACGACAATCAGCAGACCGTTTACACTTACAACGGTTCCAAACAGCTTGTCCGGGAGACCTCACCGGACGGGACGACTTATTACGTCTACTATGGAGCCAATGAAAACGGCGGAGCAGAAGGAGACCTTAAGCTGACCGCGACGCTCAAGAAGAGTTACACAGGGACTGCTCCGGAAAGCTATGACGCGAGCCTTTCCTGCTTCGAGACCGTCACTTACACCTACGATAATGGCCTGGTCACGCAGACCGTGGACTCTCTGAACAGCGAGACTACCACATATGTTTATGACCAGTATGGCAACACCACCCGAACTTCGGTGGCAAAAACAGAAGTAGATGCGACGACCGGACAGACCACTTCGTCCCTGACCGTCACAGACAACACATTCGACTTATTCAACCGAACGCTCTCGACAAGCACGGCTACAAACAGCACAAACACGGAAACCACCAGCACCGTCTACGACGCGGCCGGCAGGACCTTAAAGTCTGACGTCAAGGGCGATGTGACCCGAACACGGTATGACTCTCTTGGCAGAGTTGTTCAGGAGATCGGTCCGGAAGATTATGACGCTACCCTTGATGGTCTTCCGTCCGCCAACACTTACAGTGACAGTTCAGCCGGAACCACCTATGTCTATGCATCCAACAACACTCTGAGTTCGGAGACCAACCGGCTCGGAAAAACGACGCATTACTATTACAACGACAGAGGCTGCAAGACCAGAGAAGAATTTGACATTTACAAGTTCTATTACAGAGACCATGGGGAACTGACCCAGGTCCAGGTGAACGGTGTCCAGAAAGTCCTCTATGGTTATGAGAACGCCACGAACCTTCTTCAGACAGTGACCTATGCGAACGATGACGTCATCAACTATTATTACGACTCCAACAAGAACCTGATTTCTGAAAAGCGGAACGATAACAATGCAGCCTATGTGACTTACAGTTACAATTCCGACAATGAGCTCACCGAAAAGGTGAATTATGACACCGGTTTAAGGTATACTTATGGCAGCAATGATAGCGTAACAGTTACAAAGCTGAGCGATGACTCGGTGGTCCAGACTTACACCCAGTCCTCTAACGAAGACCAGGTGGACAGCGAAGACGCTGTGGTCACGACCATCAACGAGAGCCACTTTGGCACAAGTTATTCGAGTCAGGTCACGAACCGGTCGACCACGTTCACGGCTGGCTCAAATTCGGTGAACTACACCTTCACGAACAACAACAGCAATAATGTGGCCACGGAAGCAGTGAGCTTTAACAACAGCCCTGCGTTCACGACGGCTTACAGCTATGACTCGAAAGAGAACATCACGAGCAAGGCGATCACGCTTGCCGATAATACCACGATCGATGTGGTGAACACCTACGACTCCAAGAACCGGATCACGAGTACCGGCTATGGTACTGCGGAGCAGACCTACACTTACGACCAGTATGGCCAGTTGACGCAGACCGTAGATGCTGCGAATGGGTTTACGGAAACTTACAGCTACGACCAGAGAGGCAACATCCTCTCAAAGACCAAAGTTTACGATGATACATCATTTCCTGCGGAAACTACGAACTTTAGCTACGGCAACGCTGCCTGGCCGGATGAGCTGACCTCAGTCAACGGCACGAGCCTGACC
>Ga0326513_10002922_pt1 | contig 12493 bp, 12 predicted proteins | sample 2_2465_0518_D_FD_203654 | JGI IMG/M metagenome (GOLD analysis project Ga0326513, IMG submission 203654) | Bovine rumen microbial communities from UC Davis, California, United States - 2_2465_0518 | ecosystem: Host-associated > Mammals > Digestive system > Stomach > Rumen | place: USA...
GATAGCAAAATGAGCTCAACCATCAGAGAGAGTTGCAAAATTGCTTTACAAGTCAACTAATGATGCGATGTTTAAAAAATTCTATAAAGAAGTTGAAAGAAAAGCTTTACCAAAGAAAGAAAAGTCTGAATAGTATTGGATAGTTTTTTCATGGAGTAATATATCATAAATTGTATTCTGAATGGAGAATGTATGTTCTAATATAATCACTTCGAATCCTGCAGATGTTATTCTGTTTGTTTTTGCTTTGATTGTGTTGGTTGTATTAGTTTGATGTATTTGGGCATTTTTTTATGCAATTTTTTTGTTTATATTCTCTAGATGAGATGATTCAAAAGTAAAATCAGCGTGGAATAGTATCAGATATATGATTATTGGATTGTTCCTTACTGTGATGATTTTATTTATGTGACCAATGATTTTAAGGCTTTTTAGGGTGGCTAATCCGGATTATTATTCGGCGAAATATATCTTTGTGAAAGTTGGAAATATCGTTAGTTGTGTATCTTTATGAGTTGTGAGTGTGGTAAAGGATTACTCCAATAATAATCCATTTTGAGATTTATATTATCCTATATGAAATAATACAGTAGTTTGAAATGGGGTAAATAGTAATATCTCTGTGTATGAATTATAGTGAGAGTAAAAGTTTAGATAAATTACTTGAATTAAGAGTGAAAACTCTTAATTTTGTTTTAATTTAGATATTTTTTGGATTCTTATGGATAAAATTGCATTGGTTGAGCCATCTTGGGGTATGGATATACTGCAGTGGTGAGTTAATATTCAAGAAAAGTATACATTTTTATCAGATTTAGCTCCTATTTTTGCAGACATTTTTGTTTTTGCTTATCCTGTTTTTTTGATTCTTGTTTATCTGTATGCTATCATAAAAAAGAAAGTTCAGATTAAGCAATGAGCTATTTATATTTGTATTTCAGTGTTTGTAGCAATATTAGTAAATATTTGAATTCACACATTTTTTTACAAAGAAAGACCTATTGTTGCTTTGAATCATGTGGAGGCAGAAGAAACTTTGTTGCATGATATTTTGCCAAGTAGTTCATTCCCGTCAGATCATGCTGTAGTTTCTATGGCGTTTGCAATGGCTACATTATTATGGTGAATTTATAGTAAGAAGAAATTCTTTACTCGATTTGGTGTATTGTTTATATTGGTTTCATTGGTGATGACGAGTTGTAGAATATTAACTTTAGTTCATCGACCAAGCGATATATTAGCGTGACTTTGACTCTGAATTTTAGTTCCTTTAATATTGATGATTAGGCCAATTAGATATTTTTTAATTAGACATATAATTAATCCAATAATTCGTTTTGAACAATGGTTTATATGAACGTTGTTTAATTGTGAACAACCAGAGTTTTAGATGTCCGTTTTCTTAAAATGATAGATCCTCAAATTGAAAGTAGCTGGAAGGAGATACTTCGAGATGAATTTCAGAAACCATATTTTTCTGAGATAAAAAATTTTTTGCAAAAAGAAAAAGCTGAATGAAAAACAATTTATCCAGCATGAAATATGATTTTTAATGCTTTTGATAAGACTCCATTTGATAAAGTGAAAGTAGTGATAATTTGACAGGATCCTTATCATGGAGAATGAGAAGCTCATTGATTATGTTTTTCTGTTCAGGATGGAGTGACTATTCCACCATCATTGAGGAATATTTACAAAGAAATGAATTCAGATTTATGATTAACTCCACCAAAATCTGGAAATTTGACAAAGTGGACACAAGAGTGAGTTTTTCTTTTAAATGCGACTTTAACGGTTAGAAAGGATATGCCAAATTCACATAAAGATATTGGTTGGCAAACTTTTACGGATGCAGTAATCAAGATTTTATCTGAAAAAAAGGAACATTTAGTATTTATTTTACGATGAGCATTTGCGCAGCAGAAGAAATGTTTGATAGATGAAAGTAAACATTATGTAATTTGTTCAGCTCATCCATCTCCATTTTCGGCAGACCGTGGATTTTTTTGAAGTAAACCTTTTTCAAAGACAAATAAATATTTAGAAGAAAATTGAATTAGTCCAATTAATTGGGATTTAAATTAAGAAATCAATATGAATAATGAGTTAATTAGAAATATTGATAAAATTCATACAACTGAAATGGGTGTGGATAGAATTTTGAGAAATTTAAAATTAGAAAGTTGTGATGTGGTAGAGTATTGTAAAAGTAAGATTTTATCTAAAGATACTCGTATTTACAAAGAGTGAAAGAATTGGTATTGTGAAGTTGAAAATATAAAAATAACTGTAAATTCATACAGTTATACGATTATTACGGCTCATGTAATTAAATAATTTGATTTTGTGGATTTTTACACCATTGCTTTAGTACACAATTTTCACATTTAGGTTTTTTTGCTGTGCAATAATATCTTCCAAATAATATGAGTGCATGATGTGCGATTCTTTTCCATTTTTTTGGAACAATTTTTTCTATTTCTTTAGATGTTTCTAAGGGTTCCTTAGTTTTTACGATTCATAAACGATTAGCAACTCTATGAACGTGAGTATCAACAGCAATTAAATCATGTTTATATCGTACGTAGAGGATTACTTTTGCCGTTTTTTCTCATACTCATGGAAGTTGAGTTAATCATTCAAGTGATTCGGGTAAATAGTATCAGTATTTATTTAAACACTCTTTTTCATTTTTAGTTAATTTTATTTCTTCATTCTTTGCTAGTTCAACCAATTCTTTAGCAGATTCTTTAATATGTTTAGCTTTCATTTTGTAGTAATTTACTGAAGAAACTTGTTTTGCTAATTTTTCTTCAGAGGTTTTTACAACATCTTCCGGATTTTTTACTTTTAGAAAAAGTTTATCTGTTACGAGATTTACTTGTTTATCAGTTGTTTGAGCTGATAACATTACAGCTACTAATAATTGGAATGGTGTTTCATAATTTAATTCAGTATCTGGGTTTGGAAAAAGTTCTAAAAGTCTGGTGAACATTTTATCGTAGTCTTTCTTTGTCATTATTTTTTCTTAATTTCTAAATTCTCTTTTGGATGACGGTTTAACCAGATAGCTATAATTATTCATGTTATAATAAAAATTACGAAAAATCGTTGGCTTTTTGAGAATGGTCAAATGAATTCAGCTTGTGAATCTTGTCTAAGATATTCTAATAAAAATCTGATTATACTATATCATAGTAAGAAAATTACTCAGATTTTTCAGATTTTTCGTTTATTGTTTTTAATCTGTTTCGCAAATATTATCATTCATGTGATGAATAATAAAAATCATTCAAAAATGATTGAAAGAAAGTTCGTATTGATTCTAAGTGCTGAATCGATTTTATCATAAATATGTAGAAATCAGAGCGAAGTTAAAGTTCATATCGTTGATTCAGTTCGTCAAAATGGATTTGTAAAAGCGATTCAGTATAATTCTTGATTCAAGAAATTTCATAGTCTTCCAAATGCTATACATAGTGGTAGTATGCAGCATAATAAATCTAATAAAATTATATATTCTTTTCGTGAAAACTTTTTATATCGTATAAAAAGAGTAATACAAAGAACAACTCATAATATTCATCAGATGAATGACATTCACCCTTGCCAAATTTTGAAAGCATCTAGTGGATTATCTATGAAATATTGGAAATCATAAATCAATACATGTCCTAGTCTTCATCAGATTAAAACTCATAAAATCAGGATTATAAACAAGGTTTCCAAATCGTTTTCTAGTAAATTTTGTAGTTTTGGAAATTTATGAAAATACTTTTTTTTTCAAATGAAAAATAAAAAAAAGTAAGCTAGGCAAAAACCTATTAAATAAAAAATTCAGTATCGGTATATGTTTATTCAAAAAATCGAGAAAGCAATCATTAAAACAGAATTTTATCTAAAGAATATTTTTTGGTAAATCATTTGTAATCAGAGTTTTATACTGTTGGAATTCTTTTGTCATTTTCAAAGACTGTAATCAGTATAGTGAATATGGACGGGTATTTCTTTGGTTTTGAAATGATTTTTTTGCATTTGTTCGTTTAATTCATTTGCATAATGCATTCCATCGGCTGTAAGGTGTATTTTCTTTAAAGCATCGATATTTATTACTCTATATCAGTTATGAGGATCTGATACTTTGATTCAGTAGAAACATTTTGTTATAAATTTTGATATTTTGAGGATTATTTTTCTGGATTTTGGAATATTGTCTGAAGATCATCATTCTATAAAACGCGATCAAAGGTAAGCATCAATTTTTCAGTTATCTTTTTGAATTGCTGAAATGAATGTGTCCATATCTTTTATGTCCATTTGTCCATCGGGATCAAATCATACAAATCGTGAAATCTTCAACTGTTCAGCATATTTTTGTATGAATTTATATCATGTTTGATTAGCTGCTCATCATCATCTATTTATTTTATGCGTTAGAATAATAAAAATACTCTCGGGATACTCTTTTTTCTTTTTTTCTAATATCTCTTGTGAATTGTCTTTGGATCCATCATTTATGAATACTAATTTTTTAAATCAAGCATTTATAACTTCATCAATGACTGTAGAGAGCATTGAAGCCTCATTGTAAACTCTGATATTAAATATAAATTCATCTTTAAAATCTGAATTTTTATACTTTTTGATTTTTTCTTTTTCTTCTTCGTATCATTTTTCTATGGCTAATGCAGAAATTAGTTTAGTTAGCTCTTGAGAATCTTTGATGTTCTTATTATAAAGGGTGATATAGAAGTATGCTAATACAATTATTGCGATATATACAAGTAAATCAGCTCATCTTGTTAATCAGAAAAAAGATCAGAATTTATCTAATGCTGATACATCAAATGAAAAAAGGATTAATATAGAACTACCTAATATGAATATTATTAAATGTAAGATAGTTGCTTTTTTGCGTTTAAATAAATCGATTCAAAAGAGAAAAAATATTACAGATGCAATTATTATTATAAATTGTAATAAGCTTAAATGCATGTAATATGTAATATTATTTTAAAATAATGTCTTGTATGGCTGTTTTATATCCAATTTCTGATAATTTTTGATTTATCTGTTTTATGATATTTAGTTTCTCCTTAAAAATTTGAATTTTTAATTTTTGATCTACAGTTTTGATAAATAATCTATTGAGTCTTACATATCATGTTAAAATTTCATCTTCTATTTCTGTGTCAACTTTTGCTATATTTAAATATGATTTGATTTCATTCATTGCAATACTTCCAATCATATTTTTACCACGATGTTGAATGGATAGTCTTTTTCTCATTATATCATTAATTCCATCCATATTCAGATTTATAGATTATAAATATTATTTCTTTTTAGTTGTAGATTTTTTCTTGGTTGTTTTTGCTTTAGTCTTTGTTCATTTTTTAGTGGTTGTTATTCAAATTATAGAAAGACAATCTTCTAGATTTAGATCTGTAGCATCTTTTCCTCATTTAGGAATTTTATAATTTTTCTTATTATATTTGATATATGGACCATAAGGACCGTTCAAAACTTCGATTTTTTCTTTTTCGTATTCAAATTGGTTAATGTTTTTATTGTTTTCAAATTCTAATTTCTTTTGAATAATGGGAATTGCTTGTTCTAAGTTGATTGTATGTGGGTCTAATGGATTTTCTGGGTCTTTTGGAATGGATGCAAAAATATTCTTATATTTTAAATATGGTCAAAATCTTCCAATTGCTGCAGTTATTTTTTCTCATTCGTATTCTCATACTTCTCTTGGTAGAGCAAAACATTGTAGAGCTTCCTCGAGAGTGATAGTTTCCAATGATTTATCACTAGGAATATTTGCATATTTTTTATCAGAATCGTCAGAATTTCAAATCTGAATAAATGGTCAAAATTTTCCGGTTCTGGCTATTACAGGTTTTCAAGATTTTGGATCTTCTCACAGTGTTATTTCAGATATGATTCTGTCTACTCATTGAGCTTTGACTACTTCATCATGGAATGGTCCGTAGAATTCATGCATCATTTTAATCCATTCGATTTTTCCTTCTGCGATTTCGTCGAAATCTGTTTCAACTGATGCTGTGAAATTGTAATCCATGATATTTTCAAAATTTTTCATCAAGAAATCTGTTACATCTCTTCATGCTTGAGTTGGGAAAAGTTTTCATTTCTCTGCTCAACTGTTTTGATTCTTAGTTTTTTCAGATATATTTCATTTCTCTAATGTAATTTCAGTATAATCTCTTTTTTCTCCATCTCTGTCTTGTTTTACTACATATTTTCTATCTTGAATCTTTGTAATAATTGATGCGTAAGTAGAAGGGCGTCAGATTCATCTTTTTTCTAGTTCTTTTACTAGACTAGCTTCTGTGTATCTAGGTGGATGTTTCTTGAATTTTTCTGTGCTGACAATTTTAGACATATCTAGAACTTCTCCTTTCTCTAATTTTGGAAGTAAAACTGTATCTGAGGTCTCGTCGTCATCAGTTCATTCAGAATAAACTTTTAAGAATCCATCGAAAGTAATTACTTCTCATTCGGCAATGAATTTACTTTTAGCTCATGAGATATTTATTGTAACAATCGTTTTTTCTACACTAGCGGGAGCCATTTGAGAGGCAATAGTTCTTTTCCAAATCAAATCATAAAGTTTTTTTTGAGATGGATCATCTCATGCATTACGAATCTCCAAATGTGCAGGTCTGATACATTCGTGAGCTTCTTGTGCTCATGCAGATTTAGTTTTGTAAGCTGTAGGGTTTGAATATTTTCCTCAGTAATCTTTGATAATTTCCTGTTTGGCAGCATTTACAGCGTCTTGAGAAAGATTTACAGAATCAGTTCTCATGTATGTAATCTTTCCTGATTCGTATAATTTTTGAGCAAGCTGCATTGTACGAGATACAGAAAATCCTAGTTTTCTACTAGCTTCTTGCTGTAATGTTGAGGTGGTGAATGGTGCAGATGGAGCTCTTTTTCATGGTTTCTTTTCTACATTTTCTACGCTAAATTTTGCATTTTTACAATGTTCTAAAAAAGGGATAACTTCATCAGATTTTTTGAATTCTTTGTCTAATGTTGCAGGAAATGATTTCTGGGAGTTTCATGAGAAAGTCCCAACTGTTTTGAATGTTGATGAACTGTTAAATTTTTCAATTTCTCTTTCTCTTTCAACTATCATACGAACTGCAACAGATTGTACTCTTCATGCAGATATTCATCAAACTACTTTTTTCCAAAGAACTGGAGAAAGTTCAAATCATACTAAATAATCCAAAACTGATCTAGCTTGTTGAGCATCCACCAAATTCATATCTATAGTTCTTGGATTCTGAACTGCATTTTTGATAGCTTTTTCTGTAATTTCATGGAATACAATTCTAGGAGTTTTGTCTATTGGTAATCATAATTCATTTGCGACATGCCGTGCAATAGCTTCTCATTCACGGTCTTCATCGGTTGCGAGCCATACTTTCTCAGCTTTTTTTGATAAAGTTTTGAGTTCTGATACTACTTTTTTCTTTTCTGGATTTATTTGATATAATGGTTTGAAATCATGTGCAATATCTACTCATTTTCAGTTTTTGGGTAGTTCAACTATATGTCCAAGTGAGGCTTTTACTTCAAAATCTGATCATAATATTTTAGTTATAGTTTTTGATTTTGCGGGAGACTCCACGATTACGAGATTCTTAGCCATATTTTACTGCAAATATGTAAATTTTATTTATTGATTTGAATTGTATAAATGTAAGAAAAAATTGCAAGATAAGTCTTATTCGTTTGTGATTTTTATTCTAGATTTTATTACAGGGATTGAGCTGTATCGTAGAGGTACAGAAATTTTTATACTTCATATTTCATCATAAGTGGATAGAATATAATTTCTAGCTTCATCAATATTCATTCAAGCAATTTTGTTTTTGATTTCTGGAATGATTTGCTTTGTATCATTTTCAAAATCATATGTTTGAACTATGTTTATTTGAGTGGAGATAGAATAAGTTTTTCAGATTTTTTTTATTTCACTATTGTTGGTTGTGTTTGAATTTTTTAGGAATTGTAAAGTATTTTGGTCTATTTTGATTGTAAGATTGTTCTCGGATTGCCTTTCTTTGATGTAAGTCATGAATATTTGGTATAAATCTGACCATAATACGTATGTGTAATTGTAGGTTACGTATGCTGTACCTTTAATTGTTGGGATGTTGTCTCAACTTAATTGATGGATTTCTATGTTATTTATTGATGTTGTTGTTATAGTTTCAAAAGGTAGTAGAAATCATCATATAATTGGAAAATTTTCGCTTACAATTTGCATTTTTTTGGTATATACTTGATCTATTAGTTTTTCTTTAAGTTGTTGGATATCTTTATCTGTCACGGTTCATATTGATTCACTATCTCGTCAATAAAAATTTTCCATACTTTCTGCCCAAATATCCTTTGTCATAGATGATTCTTCAAGTTTTGTAATGTACATTATTGTTTTACTTGGTATGTTTCAGCGAATACCTATTAATTCTCAGTTATTATCATATTCATCAGCTTTTACAGTTATAATAGTTTCTGATGGATGTTTTTCTGTTCAAGGTGAAAGAGTGAAATCATTAATTGCGCGAAATATTAATCCATTAGTTGTATTAAATTGAGTATCTTTTACTATGCTATACTCTTGGTCCTTTTTATTATAAATTTTTATTTTACCATGAGATGGATTTGAAATATATTTACTATTTGCAGTTGAAATAGTTAATTCATGTTTGTAGTTAAGACTTCATGTGTAAAAAGGGACATATAAAAATCTAGTTTCGTTTGCAGAGTTTGAATCGTTGTTTGGATAATAGCGTACATTGTATATGATAGTATCTGTAGCCTCTGACGGTTGTATAATAATGTTTGCGCTTGGAACGATTAGTGAAATTATGAATCGTAAAATTCATAATATGAGTAATATTTCAAAGAAAAAAATTAGAATGAATAGATATTTTTTACTTTCGTATGTTTGTAAGTGAAATTTTTTTATATTGAATAAAAACAGATAAGACATATTTATCGCTTTTTGTATATGCCTTTCTTTGATTAGATTTGTTTTTAATCAGACAGATTTTAAGTAATCTCTATTTTTTTTATTCTTGGTTACAAAAGTAGCATCTATTTTATTTTTATCAATGATGTCTTTTATTTGTTGTCATCGTCGTTCGTTGTCAAAAAGAGAATGTTCAGGATCAATAAAAATTTCCACGCTCCTATGAGAAGGAATTTTTTCTAAAGATTTGAATATTTTATATAGACTATCTGTTTTTGCAAAGAAGAATTTCATAATAAAACTTTATACATGAATTTCTAAAATCTTTTCTTTTCCCATTTTATGGCTGTAATAATTCAAATTATCATTATAATTAATGAAACATATTGTTTTATATCAAATGATGTTCAAAAAATAGAGACTAATCAGTATCTTGGGTAGGATTGAAATAGGAAAGCGATATTGAATACAATTAATATTCAGATTAATCATCGCATTCACAATCCATTTTTTTTGAAAATTATACTAGAAATGGAAACCAATATATGAATTATTAGTATTCAAAGTGATATGAATAATCATACTGGATAAACGCCATCAAATTTGGTTAGTGCACTATTATCACTTAGTGAACGTATCGCAAATATACTTTCAGTTGGTTTTCATATTATGGAGTCTCATAGAGTAATGAAAATTCAGAATATGATTAGTGCGTTTGCCATAGATAAGAAGATTATGTCTGCTCGAATTTTTTTATTTTCAGTCCTTTTTATGCTAGAAAAAAATGTAGCCAAACATATCACAGTAGCTAATAATAATCCGATAAAGTGGAAATTAAAATTTTGAGGACTTAATATTGTAAGCAGTTTTGTTAATGAATTCGGAAAGTATGTTCAAGTTTCTAGTGCGAATGCTGTATAACGTCACAAAATGTATGATAAAATAATTCGTCATGGTAATCGATAAAATAATTTTAGGAAATCTTGATGGTTTCTCTTTGTTAGTATTCGAGCTGTAATCAAAAAAACTATAGTAGCAATAATTGTACCGATAACCATCATAGAAACTTGTGTTCCAAATATTTCAATATATGGGTACATAGTTATAATTTTTGATTAAATGTTATTATCTTAGATTAAATGTTATTATCTTAGATATTGTATAATTTTTGTTTCTCTAATTCATGAAATTCTGATTATTCCAGGATAGTCTAGTTGATCTTCGATTTTTGTTCAAATTTCTTCTAGAATTTTTTCTACATCTTGATCAGGTACTTCTTTAGGGTCAACGTAAACCATAATTTCTCTTCATGCTTGCATAATGTGAACTTTGTCTACTCCATTTACTTCAGTAATTAATTTTTCTAGTTCTCACATCTTTTCGATAAACAATTCTTTAGTGTCAAATCTAGCTCATGGGCGAGATGCAGACATAGCATCCGCAGCAGCTACTACCCAAGAAATTGGGTGAGTCATAGCTACGTCATAGTGATGAGACTCTGCTGCATTGATTATGATTGGATCCATTCACCATTTTCTGAGTAAATCAGCTCATAATTTTGTGTGAGATTCTCATGTCGTAGAAAGAATTTTTCAGACATCATGGAGTAATCATGCTTTTTTAGCCATAATTGGATCTAATCATACTTCGATAGCTATAGCTTCAGCGATTCTGGCTACTTCAACGGAATGTTGCCAAAGACTTTGTCAATAACTGAAACGTAAGAAAAATTGTCAAATTGTTTTTACAATTTCAGGATTCATCATAGGAAGATTCAAAATGTTCAAAGCTTCCTTTCATTTCTCTACAAAAGTTTGTTCGAGATCTGCCACAACTTGGTTATAAATTTTTTCGATATACATTGGATTTATTCTTCAATCTTTTACTAATTTTTCCAAAGTCTGAGCAGCAATAAATCTTTTTTCGTGGTCAAATGATGATAGTTTTACGCATCCTGGAGTATCATCGATAAGTAATTCAACTCATGTAGTTTTTTCGAAGAATGAAATATTTCTTCATTCTCTTCAAATCAGCTTTCCTTTGAACTCTTCATTAGGTAAATCTACAGTTTTAGTAGTGAATTCATCGATGTTTTGAGTAGCTAATTTTGGTAATGATTGAACAATTATTTTTGCTGCTTCATTCTCTGCTTCTTCAGTTTTGATAGTTTTGTATTTTTCTACAAAACGTTCGATTTCAGATGCTTGCTCTTTTTCAATCATTGCAAATATTTGTTCTTTGGCTTCTTTCGGAGAAAGCTTTCAGATTTCAGCTAATTTATCCATTTGTTGTTTTACGACGTCTTCGGCTTGTTGACGAAGTTCTAGAACTTTCTTCTTTTCATCTTCCAATTTTTCCAATCTTTGTTCCATTTTTTCTTCTCTATCCAGAAGGCGATTTTGGATCTCTTCCATTTTTGCAAGTCTTTGTTCTTCAATTTTTTCAGCTTTTTTTTCTGCTTCTGCGATACGTTGTTCTCATTTTTTCTTGGCTTCTTCTAAAATTTCTTCTTCAATTTCTTTAGCTCTAGCCATTCTTTCCTTGAATTTTAGAGCTTTTTCTGTCATGGTTTTTTTGTAACCAAAAAATCATGCAATTCATCAAATAATAGCTCCTCAAATTACGAGAAGCACCGCAATAAGTGTAGGCATTATATGTTTATGTGAATTTTAAAATAATACAATATTATGTATTCAAGTTTAATATTAGGATTCTGACTGAAAATGCAAGTAGAAAATCTTGTTATTTTTGTGTGATTAATGGATGTTTATGAGTTGGGTTAAAAAAGTCTACAATTTTTTGCATAGAATATTTTTTTGATTATAATATTGTGTGAATAGTTTATTTTCTTTTTATATACAAAAATAAAAAATGACAGATTTAACAAATATCTTGAGTGATAATCCTACTCAATGAGGAGAGAAAAAATCTGAAAAAAAAGAATGAATTAGTAGTTTATTATCAGATGATGGATATAGTCGTCCTGTTTGAGATGGCGTTTATACATTGGAAGATGGTAGTGTTATTTTGGCTAATTGAAAAAAATTAAATCCAGAAAACTATTTGTCATACCTTTTCCATATGATGATAGAAAATAAAGCTTCAGATATTTATTTTACTTATGGAGAAGAACCAGCACTTAGGATTTATTGAAATGTTTTGAGAATAACAACAACTCCTAAATTGGAGGATTCTACATTGGAAGCAATAGCTAATGTGTTGATGACAGAGGAGGATGTGGATTTATATAAACAATATTTGAGTTGTGATTTATGACAATCAGTACATGGTCGTCGTTATAGGATAAATATTTCTCGTCAGAGAGGACATAAGATGATTGTGGCCAGATTATTGGAGGAAAAAATTCCAACAATTGAGGATTTGTGATTGCCAGAAATTTTGAAGACTCTTACTAAGAAGACGAGTGGAATAGTATTTGTAGCATGACCTACATGATCATGAAAATCTACAACTCTT
>Ga0326513_10002923_pt1 | contig 12491 bp, 13 predicted proteins | sample 2_2465_0518_D_FD_203654 | JGI IMG/M metagenome (GOLD analysis project Ga0326513, IMG submission 203654) | Bovine rumen microbial communities from UC Davis, California, United States - 2_2465_0518 | ecosystem: Host-associated > Mammals > Digestive system > Stomach > Rumen | place: USA...
TGTGTATCCGTGGTATCATTGAAGCCATGACTGACAAAGGACAATTGGCTTTTGCGGTATTCGTGCTGCATCTTCTCGCGGCAGCTTGGGACATGTCTCCGGCGGATGCGTATGCAATCTGTGGCGAAACAGGAGCGCTGGACAATTACATAGTCCCCCATTACGACGTTCTTCATTCGCTTGGCTCTAACGCCCTGATAGATGACTTGACTGGCAATGTCCGCGAAAGAGGCGGGCGGGTATGATAGTGTATCATGGCGAAATTCTCGCAGTTGTTCTCCTCTCTCTTTCGCCACGCGCGGATGCATCTGGCCGTTGTGGAGGCGTTGGCCCGGCGGCCGTGCGGAACCACGCGCGAGGAAATCGCGACTGCCACGAAGATACCACAGGGCGGAAATTTCGGAGTCGTTCTCGAAGAACTTGAGCAATGCGGCTTCATTCGCGGTTTCAACGAACCGGGCAAAAAGAGCAAGGGCCGCCAGTATCAGCTCATCGACAACTTCACCTTGTTCTGGAACCAGTTTGCTGGCGACAGGGACATCGGGGACGAGAAACGACTTGAAAATTCGATCAACACGCCGCGAGTCAACACATGGAAGGGGCTGGCGTTCGAGAAACTCTGTCTACAGCACGTTTCGCAGATCAAAGCCAAGTTGGGCATTGGCGGCGTTCTGACGGGGACATACGCCTGGAGGCATGTGCCTGACGATGTCTACACCGAGGGCGCACAAATCGATCTGCTGCTTGACCGCGCAGACGGAATAGTCAACGTCTGCGAGATGAAGTGGTCTGCGGGACCGTTTGTCATAGACAAGAAGAAAGACCGCGAGTTGCGGGAGAAGATAGGCGTCTTTTCCCAGGTGACGCGAACGCGCAAGGGCGTCCATTTGACGATGATCACGGCGGAAGGCGTGGCCCATAATCAATATCGGTGGACGCCGCAGTCGGAAGTGACGCTTGAGGACTTGTTCAAATGAGCGCTTCTCTCTGGCGGCAACGCAGATCGTCTGCCCCGGAACCTACGCCGGCGAGGCGCTGGAACTTCGGTTCCTTTGAGGGGGGGATAGCCAACTTCCCTGCAATAGCCATTCCATGCGTCGATATGGAATAGTTCAGACCATTCCATATCGACGCATGGAATGGTTTTGACTTTTGCACGGCATTTTGGTAGCATGGTTGCTGTCATGAAGGATATTCCACGCCTATACACGGACATTGTCCGCCGTCATTTGAGCCGCGACAGGCAGATGATTTTCATCTCCGGCCCACGCCAGGTCGGCAAGACCACGCTTTGCGAAAGCATATCGACCCTCTACCTGAACTGGGACAACGCGGCCCATCGTGCGATTCTCCTTGGAGGAGAGGGAAAGATCGCCGACTTTGCCGGACTTGACCGCGCCCGCGCCGAGACCCCTGTTCTTGTTTTGGACGAACTTCACCACTTTGACGGTTGGAAGCGGCTCCTGAAAGGCTTTTTCGACGTTTACGGCAAACGAGTCCGAGTCATCGTGACTGGCTCGGCGCGGCTTGACGTTTTCAAGAAAGGCGGGGACAGCCTCATGGGGCGCTATTTCCCTTACCGGATGCACCCGCTCTCGGTTGGCGAACTGCTACGCCCAGTCCAGCCTGATTGCGAAGTCTCGCCGCCGTCAAGGCCTGGAAGCGACATCTGGGATGCCTTGCTGCATTTTGGCGGATTCCCGGAGCCGTTCGCGAAAGGCGATGCCGCTTTCCTCGCCCGTTGGCACAGGCTGCGCTTTGAGCAACTGGTCCGCGAGGACATCCGCAAGGACACGGCCATCCGCGAACTAGACCAGATGGAGTCCATGGCGCGTATACTTGCAGCCCGCTCCGGCGAGCAGCTCGTCTGGTCGTCGCTCGGCGCCGAAGTCCAAGTTGGCGAAATCACCGCCCGCAACTGGACGTCCGTGCTGGAATCGTTCTTCTTCGGCTTCCGCGTCAAGCCCTGGGCGCGCGACATCGCCGGCGCGCTCCGCAAGACGCCGAAATGGTATCTCCGCGACTGGTCGCGCATCCGCGATCCCGGAAAGCGGAACGAAACGATGCTGGCCTGCCATTTGCTCAAGGCCACACAGCTCTGGACTGATCTGGGACTCGGGGAATTCGACTTGTTCTACGTCCGCGACAAGCGCGGGAAGACAGAGGTCGATTTCCTCGTGTCAAAGGACGGCGAACCCTGGTTGCTGGCCGAATGCAAGAGCGGCGACGCGAAGGTATCCCAATCGCTCCGCGCCGTGCAAAGCGCCACGCGGGCACCGCATGCCTTCCAGGTCGTTTTCTCCCTGCCATACGAGGCCATCGACTGCTTTGCGCTCGATGGCCCATTCGCCGTGCCGGCACAAACGCTCCTTTCGCAATTGCCATAAATAGCGAGTGCCTTTTTTTGGTAAGGGAGACACCCTTCACTATAAGGTGTTGACGATGGAAATTGCGCTTGGCTCAGCGGGTTAGGTTCCTGACCCATTTGTAGCGGCGGAAGTGGAGGTAGACCCACGGGAGCTTGCCGACTTCGTCGACGCAGGTGCAGGCGTATACCAGCACTGGGTGCCAGTGGAAGACGAAGGCTCCGAGGAAGGCGAGCGGCACGGCGAGGCACCACATGCAGACGCCGAGGCTGTAGAAATCGAAGAGCGTGTCGCCGCCCGCCGTGAACACGCCGTTGATGATTATTGTGTTTACGCAGCGTCCGACCATGTAGAGCGAGAGGACGAAGAACATGTCGTGGAGAAGGCCGTGCGCGCCGGGCGTGAGTTTCATGAAGCGCAGAACCGCGGGCAAGGCGGCCAGAACCATGACTGCCGCAAGAAGTCCGACGAAGAGCGAGAGGATGCCCATGCGGTTGCCGTAGAGGCGTCCGCGCGCGAGGTTGCCGGCGCCGAGTTCGTTGCCGACAACGACCACCGTCGCGGCCGCCATGCCGTCGGTCAGGCAGCAGAGAAGGTCGCGGACGACGGCGGCGGCGGCATTGGCGGCGGAAGTGTCCTCGCCAAGGTGGCCCATTACGGCCGTATAGGAGGCGAAGCCGCATCCCCAGAACAGGACGCCGCCGAAGAGCGGGAGCAGGGCGCGGCGGAAGTCGCCTGAAAGTTCGGGCGTGTGCTCGAAGAGGCGGCCCCAGCCCGCGCGAATTGCGCCGGGAGTGCGCGACGAGAGGATCGCGGCGGTGAGTTCGGCCGCGCGGGCGAGGAGCGTCGCGAGGGCCGCGCCGCGCGCGCCCAGGGCCGGGATGGGGCCGAAGCCGTATATGAATACGGCGTTGAAGGCGATGTTGAGGGCGACGGCCCCGCCCCCGATCCAGGCGGAAAGGGCCGCGCGGTCCGTGACCTTGAGAATGGCGAGGTGGCATTGCGTGACGCCGGTGAGGAGGTAGGAGAGCCCCGCTATGCGCAGGTAGCCCGCGCCGATGTCGACGAGTGGCCCCTCCTTCGCGAAGACATGCATCAGCGCGCGGGGCGCGAAGACGCATAGGGCCGCGACGGTGAGCGAGACGCATCCCACGGATCGGAGGCCGATGCGGAAGAGCTTGCCCATGCTTTCGCGGTCGCCCTTGCCCCAGTACTGCGCGCCAAGCAGCGAAAGGGCCGTGGTGACGGCGAAGACTCCCATGTTCTGCAGGAACTGCACCTGCGTGGCGAGCGAGACGGCCGCCATCGCGTTCTGGTCGATGCGTCCCAGCATGGCGGCATCCGACGCGGCGACGAGCGCCACGAGGAGCGCCTGCAGGGAAATCGGCAGGGCGAGGCGCGCGAGCTTGCGGTAGAAGAGGACGTCCATGATGGCGTTGGCGGAAACAGGTTGGCGCAAATCGGCGATGGCGCGCCTTTGTGCCAGACACCGGTTAGCCGCAGTTCGCCAGATTCAACTTTGGGCGCTCCACTCGAGGGAGAGGTCGATGGAGCGCACGGAGTGCGTCAGGCAACCGAGGGAAACGGCGTCGACGCCGGTTTCCGCGACTTCGCGGAGATTCTTCGCGGTGATGCCGCCCGAAGCCTCGAGTTTGGCGCGGCCGGCGGTTATCGCCACCGCCTTGCGCATGGTTGGTGCGTCCATGTTGTCGAGCATTATCCAGTCGGGGCCGCCGAGAAGGGCGCTTTGCAGTTCCTCGAGCGATTCGACTTCGATTTCGACAATCAGCTCGGGATGGCGTTTCCTGGCCTCCCTGACGGCGAGGTCAAGCCTGCTTTCGTGCGCGCCGCGCCAGAGTGCGCGGTGGTTGTCCTTCATGAGGATGCGGTCGTAGAGGCCGATGCGGTGGTTCGTGCCGCCGCCGCAGAGAACGGAATACTTCTCCAGGAACCGGAGCCCCGGGGTTGTCTTGCGCGTGTCGAGAATGAGCGTCCCGAGGTCTTCGACGATGCGGGTGAAGGAGCGCGTCATCGTGGCGATCCCGCACATCCGCTGCATGAAGTTCAGGGCCGTGCGCTCGGCGACGAGGATTGCGCGCGCCGGGCCGGAGAAGCGTGCCACGACGGCGCCGGCCGTGGCGTCCGACCCGTCGGGCAGAACGGTTTCGAAGGCGATGTCCGGCGAAACCGCCCGCATGACGGCCTCGGCGACGGGGACGCCGGCTATGCGGCATTCCTCGCGGGCTATGATTTCGCCCTTCGCCATTGTATCGGCGGGGACGAATGTTTCGGTGGTGGCGTCGCCCGTGCCGACGTCTTCGTCGAGGGCGAGGCTGATTGCGGCGGGCAGCCGCGGGTTGCTGGCAATGTCTGGAAGGCGCATGGGGTGTGTCGTGGTTGTTGATTGGCGGCTGGTGCCTGGTTGCAAGTTTGGAGTTTTCAGTTGGGAGGAGCCTGTGGCGGAAGCGTTCGCGCTTGCGCCGCGTGAGCCCCGGGGGGTGCGGCGCCCCGCCGCGCAGTGGCCGGCTGGGGCGTTAGCTTTGGATTGGCGGGGGTGTCATGTTGTCAATGGTGCTTTTGAACTGGCCGATGTCGGCGAAGCGGCGGTAGACGGATGCGAAGCGCACGTAGGCGATGCAGTCGAGTTTTTCGAGGTGGCGCATGACCAGCTCTCCAATCAGCGAGGTTTTGACGTCGGTGAGTTCGAGGCGGGTGATGTCCTCCACGACGTCGTCAACGAGCGCGTTGATCTGTCCGGCGGAGATGGGGCGTTTCTGGCAGGCCGCGACAATCCCGTCGTATATCTTCTGCCTGGAGAAGTCCTCGCGCCGGCCGTCGCTTTTGACGACCCGGAGGTCCTCGTGCATGATTTCCTCGAAGGTCGTGAAGCGGTGCCCGCAGCTGAGGCATTCGCGGCGGCGGCGTATGATTTTGCCGTCATGGACTGAGCGGCTGTCGAGAACCTTGTCGGAGATGTCTCCGCATTTCGGGCACTTCATGGCGTAAGTTCAGGAAACGGCGGCGTGGCCGCCAGATTAGAGGAGTTGGGCGTCGATTGCCGCGACGACGGCCTCGGGCGAGATGCCGGGGATGGCGACGCACTGCGCGCCATTCAAGGCGACGACGGCGTCGATGTCGGCGCCGGGTTCGCCGATTCCGTAAACGAAAACCCTGGTCGCGGCGGTGGCGGGCATTCCCTTGAGAAGGGACGCGACGGCCGCCGCGCCGATGCCGCCGCCCGGGTCGAGGGGGATCGCGACGGCCGACGGCGGCGTCGTGACGGCTTCCTGGACGAGGGCCGCGGCCCCGTCGAAGTCCATCGCCGCGTAGCCGGACTCGGCCAGCGCGGCCGTGATCGCCTGGCGCCGCGGCGCGAGCGGGTCTGCCACGTAGATGGTGCGAGAGCGCGTCTGGGCGGCGCCGATGGCGCCAGCCGTCTGGAAGATGATGCGGCTTACCTCGCCGGCGAGGTCCTCCGGGGCGCAGGGCTTGGCGAGGAATCCGTCGATCTTCTTGTCGGCGAAATATTCGGCCATTGAGGACTTGGCGGTCAGGACGAGGAGCGGGAAGCGGAAAGTGCCGTCCGGGAGGCCGATGCGCTCCAGGACGCCCATGCCGCCTATGCCGGGCATCATCATGTCGAGGATGATTAGGTCGGGGGCGAGTCCGCCGCGGAGGAGGGACAGCGCCTCCTCGCCGCTTCCGGCGCGGACCACGGAGTAGCCTTCGCCGATCAGGAAGTCGCCTATGACTTCGAGGATGCTGGTGTCGTCATCTACAAGGAGTATCTTTTTCATGGGCTGGGGGTGGCGGCCTGTTGCGCCGCGTCATTGAGTGTGATGGGGGAATTGCCGGCGGCCGCGCCGGTTTCGGCGGGTTGGGCGGTTTCGGCGGGCCGGGCGCCGTCGGAGTCAGACGTGGCGCCGTTGCCGTCGGCTTCGGGCTGCCGGCCGTCGGCTTCGGGTTGCTGGCCGTCGGCAATGTCGCCGGACGCCCCGGCTTCGGGGGCGGCGCAATTGTTCAAAGCGGTGAGAAGCACCGTTGACGGTTCAATGTTGACTTCGACGATGGACTTGTCCCGCGGAGTCCGGGAGACGAGCTTTACCGGAATCGCGATGCCGGCCGGGATGGCGTTCGTCGCGAGTTCGGCGTAGACGGCGACGTCGTCGGGGCCGATTTCGCTGATCTGCGCCTTGGCGCCTTTCAGCGTCATGCGGACGCTGGCGGGTTCGACCTCGATGGTGTCGTGGAAGGCGAAGCCCTGGGGAAATGAGAGCCTGACGGGGATGCCGTCGATGTCGAACATGTCGAGCTGGCGGGTGATGTGGACATCGACTTTCACGGGAATGGGCGGGATTGAGACGTCCATCGCGTCGTCGCCCTTTGGCGGAAGGATGGTCGCCTCGGCCGAGAAGTCGTCTAGGCGGCCGTCAACGGAAACCGGGCTGAGCTGGAGCTGGAGCCTGCGTTCAACCCATTCTTTCAGGCGGTTGCTGCCGCCGGTAACTTGAACCTCCCTGGGCGAATAGTCGGCCACCTCGGCGCGGTATCCGAGAAATGGCACTCCGTCCAGGCGCGGCGGATCTATGCCGAAGCTCAAGCTTGCCGTCTCCTCCGCGACGATCCGCACGGTATTTGGCTCGATGCTGACAACGGAAACCGTGCCGAAGCCGCGTGTCACGCCCTGGACGATGTTCTTGTCGGAGAGTTCCACTTCGTTGTCGGCCTGGGCGTCGCCGTCTTCATGCCGGCCCCAGAGGCGCCAGCGCCGGCGCCAACGCCGCGTATTTGCCGTTTGGGAATACTTCACGTAGGCGACTGGAGGAGTCATGTCCAGGCCCAGCAGGTCGTTGCGCTCTCCGCGGAAGACGACTCTTACCGTGGACGGCTCCGCGGAGACGCGCTTGTTTTCGGGGACGCCCTGGATTTTGACCGTGACGAGCCGGGCGAATTCCTCGGTCGGGCGTTCGTGTATCCAGAAGAACGCGACGATGGCGATGGCGGCGGAGATGAGCAGCGGCCACAGGTTCGCGCCGCGCACGAGAATCTTTGCCAGAAGCGCCTTGCGGGATGCGCGGTTCTCGATGGCGTCGCCGATGAGGCGTAGAATGTGTGTCATCCTTCCAATTCGGATGTTGGCAAACAGGTTCTGCTTCATGCCTTTGCCCCCATGGCGAGGCGCGACGCAAGGCTGTTCCTTGTTATCAGGCGCGTGAGCAGCTTTGAGAGCGAGTCGCGGTCGAGGTCCTTGAAAAAGTGGCCCTCGCAGGCCACCGAAATGGAGCCGGTCTCCTCGCTGACGACGACGATGGCGGCGTCGGTGCGCTCGCTGAGGCCGAGGGCGGCGCGGTGGCGGGTTCCCCGCCCGAGATCGGTGCGCGAGGTCGGGAACACGCAGCGCGCGGCGACGATGGTCTTGTCCTTGACGATGACGCCGCCGTCATGGAGCGGCGCGCCCGGGTAGAAGATGGCCAGCAGAAGTTCGCGGACGAGCGGCGCATCAAGCCGGGTCGCCTCCTTCGTCCATTCGCTGAGATGCGTCCCGCGCTCGATGGCGATTATGGCGCCTGTCTTGGTCTTCGACATCGTGTCGGCGGCGGCGGCGATGGTCCCGATGGTCTCGATGGTGTCGGCGTGTCTTTCATTGCCCAGCGCGAAGCGCTTCCGCCCGCCCACGGAGAGGAAGGTCTGGCGGAGTTCGGGCTGGAAAATCACCACGAGCGCCACAGCGAGAATTGGAAGAAGCTTGTTAAGAAGGAAGAGGATGACGTCAAGGTGGAAGATGTTGGCGAAGAAGCCCAGGCCGAAGAGGATTAAAAGGCCGCCCATGAGTATCTGTTCGCTGCGTGTGCCGTGGATAATCCCGTAGACATAGTAGAATATCAGCGTCAGGATGGCGATTTGCGCCATGGGGTTTAGGATTTGCCAAATGGCGTTGAAGAAGGATCCTATTGTGGCGATTGGCATTGGAGTCTCCAGATTGGGCGTTGAGTCATTCCCGGGCGGCTGGCGGCAGCATGTCCGTTGCGGCGGAGGCGACGGCGGCGGGCGCGATGGCGGCAAGGCAGGCCATGTCGCCGCGCCGGCAGCGGCGCTTGACGCACGGCTGGCATTCGAGGCCGGCCGCGAGGACCCTGTGGCCCTCGCCCCACGGGCCGGTCCATTCGGGGCGGGTGGAGCCGAACACGACAAGGCACTTCGTCCCGAGCGCCGCCGCCATGTGGACCGGGCCGGTGTCGACCGCGACGAGGAGGGCGGCCCTGGCGAGGATGGCCATCGTTTCGGCGATCGTGGTTTTGCCGCAGAGGTTGGCGGCGCGTCCTGGCATGGCGTCGGCGACGGTGGCGCCGGCTGCGGCGTCGGCCTTGCCGCCAATGACGGCGAAACGCAGGTCCGGACGCGTTTCGCCAAGGGCGCGCACGGTCCCGGCGAATTTTTCCGGGGGCCAGTTCTTGGTCTCCCAGCGCGAGACGGGGGCGATGGCGACCAGCGGCGCGGCGCCAAAGTCAACGGGCGGGGGCGGCAGGATGAAGTCATCGGGCGAGAGCGGCTTCACGGGGCGCGGGAGTCCAAGGTAGTCGAGGGTGTCGAATGCCCGTTCGACGGCGTGGCGGGACCCGGCGGCGCCGCTGGCGCGCTCGCGGAAGAAGAGCGAGGCGCACTCCCGGCAGTACGAGGGGCCGATGCGGCGGTCCGCGCGGGCGAGCCGCGCTACGATGGCGCTCTTGGCGAGGCCATGCAGGTCCACGGCCATGTCGTAGCGCTCGGCGCGGAGGGCGCGGATCGCGGACGGGAGTTGGCGGAGGACGCCGTGGCGCGGCACCTCGACCACGCGCGAAACGTCGCGGAAGGTGCGGACGAGGGCGGCGAACGCCGGGTGGACGGCCCAGTGGATGTCAGCGCCGGTCCGGGCCCTGATTTCGTGGACGGTCGGGAGGACATGGAGGATGTCGCCGAGCGAGCTAAGTTTTACAATCAGGATTTTCATCAATCCAGAACAGTATAGCAAAATTTTGCGCTTGGCGCTCCGATTTGATATAATCGTATCGTTTTACACAAAAATGCGGGGTTGCCGCTAGCGGCGCCCCTGGAGCCAGAACAATGAAGATAGTCGTAATCCTCGGCGCGCCGGGATCGGGGAAGGGAACCGTCGCCGCGCGTCTTGTAAAGTCGCTTCCCCTGAAGCATGTGTCCACGGGCGACCTGCTCCGTGCCGCGGCGAAGAACGCGGACACGCCGCTCGCCAGGGCCGTGGCCGAAACAATGCGCAAGGGCGAACTCGTCTCCGACGAAATTGTCGGCGGGCTGGTCGTGGAGCAGCTGTCGAAGTCCGGCTCCGACTGCGAGTATTTCCTTTTGGACGGCTACCCGCGCAACGAGAAGCAGGCCGCCTTCCTTGAGGCGAAGCTGGCCGAAGGCGGCCAGAAGGTCGCGAAGGCCGTGTGGCTCGAAGTCCCGCAGGACGTCCTCATAGGGCGGCTTTCCGGGCGGCGCACGTGCCCGCAGTGCGGCGCCGGGTTCCATGTCGAGACAATGAGGCCCAAGGTCGAGGGGAAGTGCGACAACTGCGGCGGGGCGCTCGTGCAGCGCCCGGACGACGCCCCGGAGAATGTCGCGAACCGCCTGAAGGTCTACGAGGCGAAGACGGCCTCGCTGCTTGGCTGGTACGAGGGCAGGGGAGTCCTGGCGCGCGTGAACGGCGTCGGCGACGCCGACGCCGTCGCCGCGGCCGTGGCAAGGGCCATAGCGGAGTAGGGTGGCGGCGGGGCCGCCGCCGGCTGCCCGGATATATTATAGGGAAACAGCTTGCGCGATGAAGATTTCCATCAAGAAGGGCAAGGCCCTCGCCGGAATGCGGGAGGCCGGGCGCGTCGCGGCCGAGGTCCTGCGCGTATGCAGGGAGGCCGTTGCGCCAGGGGTTACGACCGCCGACATCGACGATCTCTGCCTGAAGACGGCACATGCGATGGGGGCCGAGAGTTCGACGCTTGGCTACTGCGGGTTCCCGGGCTCCCTCTGCGTTTCGGTGAACGAGGAGGTCATACACGGCATCCCCGGCCCGCGGGTGATACGGCTTGGCGACATAGTGTCCCTGGATGTGACGGTCAACATCGGCGGCTACCACGGCGACAACGCCGTCACGATAGCCGTCGGCGACATCCCCGAGGGGACGAGGGAGCTGCTTGAAGTCACGCGGAAGGCGCTTGTCGCCGGGATAGCCGCAGCCGGGCCGGGCCGGCACCTTTCCGATGTCTCCGCCGCCGTCGAGAAGGTGGCGCGCGACGGGCGCTGCGGCGTGGTGCGCGAATTCGTGGGCCATGGCATAGGCCGCTCGATGCACGAGGAGCCGCAGGTCCCCAACTTCGGGAAGCCGGGGCGCGGCCCCATCCTTGAGGAAGGCATGACCATCTGCATAGAGCCCATGTTCACGCGGGGGTCCAATAAGGTCAAAGTGCTGGAGGACGGCTGGACGGTAGTCACGCGCGACGGGCTTCCGGCGGCCCATTTCGAGCACACCGTGCTCATCACGGCGGACGGTTCCGAGGTGCTGACGCCCCGTGCCGATTAGGGCGGAAAAATAAAAAAGTTGGACAAATCGCGGACTTTGCGATAAAATATAACTTCACATTTTTTGGACAATGCTAGTGAGACGGAGGCCGTCATGAAGGTCAAGAGTTCAGTAAAGAGAATCTGCGAACGCTGCAGAATAGTGCGGCGCAAAGGTATCGTGCGCGTGTGCTGCACGAATCCCCGCCACAAACAGCGTCAAGGTTAATTGGAGAAAACAAGATGCCAAGAATAGTTGGTGTTGATGTCCCTGGCAAAAAGCGCGTAGACTACGCGCTCCGCTACATCCACGGGATCGGCCCTGCAAGGGCGAATGAGATCGTCAAGGGCTGCAACCTCGATGCCGCAAAGCACGCCGAAGCCCTTACGGCGGACGAGCTGCGCTCGATTATCGCCTTCATCCAGGAGCACTACCGCGTGGAGGGCGACCTCCGGCGCGAAGTCTCGCAAAACATCCGCCGTCTCATCAGCACCGGCTCCTACCGTGGCCAGCGCCACCGTCGTGGCCTGCCCTGCCGCGGCCAGCGCACCCGCACCAACGCCCGCACCCGCAAGGGCGCGAAGAAGACCGTGAGCGCGGTTCGCGACAAGGAAGAGCGCAAGGCCATGAAGGCCGGCGCATAGCCCAACCACAGGAGCACGCAAATGAGCGAAGAAACCAAGAACGAGGTAAAGCGTGACGAGGCCGCGGAGGCCGCGCACAACGAGGCGATGGCCGTCCTGAACATGGGCGGGCCAGATGTCGCGGCGGCCACCGCCGACGACGACGGCAAGGCGAAGCGCAAGTCGCGCGGCAAGAGCATCCCGGCCGGCATAGCCTTCATCAAGGCCACCTTCAACAACACGATCGTCTCCATCACCGACGCCCGCGGCGGCGTGATTTCCTGGAGCAGCGCCGGCAAGGCCGGGTTCCGCGGCTCCCGCAAGTCCACCGCCTTCGCCGCGACGATGATTGCCCAGGACGCGGCCCGCCAGGCCGTCGCCAAGGGGATGCACGAGGCGGAAGTCCGGATACACGGGGCCGGGGCCGGCCGCGAGTCGGCCGTCCGCGCCATCCAGAACGCCGGCATACAGATTAGTCTTATTCGCGACTGCACGGCAGTACCTCATAACGGCTGCCGTGCCCGTAAACGCAGGAGGGTATAGTACCATGGGTCGCTACATCGGTCCCAAATCCAAAATATCGCGCCGCTTCGGTGAGCCAATCTTCGGCCCCGACAAGGTGCTTGAACGTCGCCCGAATCCGCCCGGAGTCCACGGTGCAAAGCGCCGCAGGAAAATCTCCGACTATGGCTCGCAGCTTCGCGAGAAGCAGAAGGCCAAATTCATCTACGGGATGCGTGAGGAGCAGTTCCACAAGTTCTACGAGACTGCCCGCTCCAAGCAGGGGAACACCGGAGACATCCTGCTCCAGATGTGCGAAAGCCGCCTGGACAACATCGTCTTCCGCCTGGGCCTCGCGCCGACGCGCCCGGCGGCCCGCCAGCTCGTCTCGCACCGCCATGTCGAACTTGACGGCAAGGTCGTCAACATCCCTTCCGTCCAGGTCAAGCCCGG
>Ga0326513_10002925_pt1 | contig 12489 bp, 10 predicted proteins | sample 2_2465_0518_D_FD_203654 | JGI IMG/M metagenome (GOLD analysis project Ga0326513, IMG submission 203654) | Bovine rumen microbial communities from UC Davis, California, United States - 2_2465_0518 | ecosystem: Host-associated > Mammals > Digestive system > Stomach > Rumen | place: USA...
GATGAATCTCAGGTTCGTGCCGATGCCGACTGGATTGCCGAACGTCTTGATAAAGCAGAACTGGATTTTCCGATTGCATTCGACTGGGAAGATTTTACAAATTTCCAGCAATACGGAATCAATCTGCATGATCTGAATATATTATATCAGGCTTTCAAGGATCAGATGCAGAAAAACGGCTATGAAACAATGCTTTATTCAAGTAAATATTATCTTGAAAATATCTGGGAAAAACCGGAAGAAGAAACCGTATGGCTCGCACATTATACAGAACAGACGGATTATACAGGCGATTATTTTATGTGGCAGAGATGCAATACAGGACGGGTCGGCGGTCTGGATGAATTAGCTGATTTCGATGTCTATTCCGAAAAACAGGAAACTTATCCGGAAACAGAAACTTCCGGAATTCCTGAAATGATTCCTACAGAAAGCGAATCATAATCAGGTGAAGTCATGAAATCTACAAGAAAACTCTATCAATCCGCATGGAAAACTCTCCGGACACATTATTTTCTGAATGTCATGATTGTATTCTTAGTCGGCTTTATTCTGCGTGACGGCTATCAGTATGCGACTGACTGGAATCATATGCTCACAGAGAGTGAACAGACTGTTCATGAACTCCGTGAGAATCATGTGACAAATACGGAAATCCTGAAAGAACTCCTGAATAACTTGAATATTATTTCATTTGATTTTACTCCGCTTGCCGAAACTACAGCGGAAAAATATACAATGGGCTATTTTTCTGTGATTGTGAATGAAATCACAGCATCCGGCTCGTTAGGTTTCGGCATTCTGAACGGTCTGAATAAAATCCTGTTTGACGGGAAAATTGCAGAATCCGTCACGATTTTTACTATGACTTTGTGTATGGCATTTTTCTGGATTTTTATTAAAAATCTGTTTCTGATCGGCCGGTGCAGATATTTTCTCGAACGCCGAGTTTATCCGAAAACAAGGCCTGATCGTCTGTTATTTGTCTACCGGACAGGCTATATGAAAAATACAGCGAAAGTCATGCTGATGCGAGCTGTCCGGCAGACGCTCTGGAATCTGACAATCATCGGCGGATTTATCAAATATTATGAATATCTCATGATTCCTTATATTTTAGCCGAAAATCCGAATATCACGACAAAAGAAGCCTTTTCGCTCTCAAAGCAGATGATGAACGGCGATAAAAGAAATGCTTTCAAGATAGATCTGAGTCTTTTGCCTTTTGCTCTGCTCGATGGTGCGACATTTCATTTGTCATCGCTGTTTTTTCTGAATCCGTATCGTGAATGCCTTTTTGCTGAGTTTTATGCCGCACTCCGGACAGAAAAGAAACTGAATCTTACAGAAAGCGGTCTGCTCTATGATGATATGCTGATTTTCAATTCCGGTAAAGAATCTTATCCGGATGATGAATGTCCGACTCCGCATCTTGAAAAACACAGATGGCTGACCACAGATTATGAAAAAGATTATACATTGCAGACGGCAGTATTATTTTTCTTTTTATTTTCATTTATCGGCTATCTGTTTGAAGTGTGTTTTTATCTGGTCAATGAGGGGTCATTTATCAATCGAGGCACGATGACAGGGCCATGGCTTCCGATCTATGGCACGGGCGGACTGATTATTATCTATCTTCTGAAACCGCTCAGGAAAAAGCCTGCTTTATTATTTGCGAGTGCATTTGTCATATGCGGTTCGCTGGAATATTTCACCTCATGGCTCCTGGAGCAGATTGCTCATAAACGCTGGTGGGATTATACGGGATATTTCATGAATATCAATGGCCGAGTCTGTCTGGAGGGCCTGACAGTATTCGGACTCGCCGGAGTTGCTGTGACGTATTTTATCGCCCCTGTTTCAGATAATCTTCTGAAAAAGATTCCCTCTGAAAAAAGAAAGATTCTCTGTATGATATTATTGATTTTATTTATAGCAGACTGTATCTGGTCAGTGATGCATCCGAATACCGGAAACGGCATCACAGAGGGATTTTATTAATCAAACAGCTGATATGCAGGATTCATGCATATCAGCTGTTTTTATTTTTCATAAGATAATATTCTGAGAGTATTTTCATCTTTTGTTCCGAGACAGAATTTATCAAGAATCTGTTCAAATACAGGATATTCCGGAGCGATTTCACTGAACAGCGTCATACAGGAACGGAGTTTATATGCATCAGTCTTTCCAAAAATCACGACAGGATCAGAAGTGTTTGATTTCAGAAGCGTTTCTGTAATCGAAAGCAGATTTTTTCCGAGTTCAGCATGATGCAGAAAGGCTTTTGCTTCGGCGATATTCTGTAAAGCATAATATTCTGTAACCGGATCGGGAGTCAGACCTTTGATCTGCGGAAATACATACCATATCCAGTGAGTTTTTTTCAGACCATTCCGGATTTCTTCAAGAGCCGTTTCATAGCCGGAACACTCCGGAATACTGCCGGATTGTCCGGCGAGAAATCTCTGCAAGGGGATTTCTTCGAGTTCGATTCCCAAAGCATGATATTTCTCCAATTTCTCAGGAGAATAGAAATTCCGCATTTTTTCGGGATCAGCCTCTCTGAGCGAGAACGGTGTTTCTCCGCACCGGAGCAGAGGGAGTTTCTGAAATAATATTTCAAAATTTTCAAACTCATGCAGAGCTTTGATTTTTTTAATAATTTTCTCATCAGGGGAATCAATACAGGTAAATTCGATATGATCGCCGATCTGAAGTTTCTGACGTTTCTCATCATTCAGCCGGAGTTCGATTGATTTATAGCCTGTTTTAATCGCCTGAAACGGTCCGGAATATAATTTCATTTTATGAAGCATAAACTACCTGCTTTCTGTGATTAATCTTGTTCAGAATCGGATTCTTTTTCGGACAGACGGATAATTTCTACTTGTTCGATACGTTTTCCGGTCATTTTCATGACACGGACTTTCAAGCCGTCACTCTCGAAAGTATCATCTGTACTGGGAATTTTTTCAAGTACTTCCATTACCCATCCGCTGACGGTCATGGCCTCGAATTCTGATTCGACTCCGAGGACTTCAAATACTTTTTCGACATTTGCCTTTCCGGAGACTACAAATGTATTTTCTCCGACTTTGGAGATTTCACGGACAATTTCATCATGTTCGTCCCAGATTTCGCCGACTAATTCTTCAAGAATATCTTCAAGCGTGACCAGTCCGACCGTACAGCCAAATTCATCCATCACAACAGCGATATGCAGCTGCTGTTCCTGCAATTCTTTTCTCAGATCGCTGATTTTCTTGCTTTTCGGAACAAAAATAGCCGGTTTGACGATTTCTGAAATATTGGTCTTGCTCCGGAATGCGATATTGAAAAAATCTTTATGATATAATATGCCTGTGATATTATCAATCGAATCTTCATAGACAGGCAGTCGGGAATAGCCTGATTCAGAAAATACTTTTGCGGCATCTTCTTTCGAGATATCTGCCGGAATGGCTTCAATATCAATACGAGGGGTAAAAATATCACGGACTTCGAGTTCATTGAATTCGATTGCACTCCGGATGAGTTCACTCTCATCTTTATCAATACCGCCGCCCTGTTCGGCTTCGTCAACGATGGTCAGAAGTTCCTGTTCCGTAATGCCGGATTCTTCGGAAGATTTGAAAATTTTAGATAACAGATTCTGCCATTGCTTGAAGACAAACGAAAACGGAGTCAGAATATAAATTAAAATATTCAGGAACGGAGCGGAGAACATAGCAATTGCTTCGGGCGATTCTTTTGCGATTGTTTTCGGAGAGATTTCGCCGAAAATCAATAAAATAATTGTCATAACGACAGTCGAGACCGTTGCACCGAGATCGTTATCATTCAACAGACGGACGAATAACAGCGTTGCAATAGAAGAGCATAAAATATTCACGATATTATTACCGATCAGGATTGTAGATAATAATTCATCATATTTTTCAGAAAGTTTCAGGACAAGAGCCGCTTTTTTATCGCCGTCCTCGGCCTTGTTTTTCAGTCTGATGCGACTGACAGAGTTGAATGCAGTTTCCGTTGCGGAAAAATACATCGAGAACAGAATGCAAATAATAATAATCAAGATAGACATGCCGTCTTCCATAGTATAAAAATCCTTTCATTGAGTCAAAAAATAATATTTATATATTTAATAAATTTTTATAATCTTCTGGATTTTTTCACAGGAAAACAGCGTTGACAGACAAGATGCTCCGGATACGGGACACCCGTGTCATCAGAAGTATTACTGGACATAACGGCCTCCTTTCTGAGTATGCCTTATATTATAGCATATTTTTCATAGAAAGTCAAGTATCTGATCTGATCGGAAAATTTTAAAATCCTATTGACAAATGCTGTTCTGTATGTTATACTGTATATAATCAGATATATACAGTATGACAAGAATGTCAAAGGAGAACTTCATGAAGATTATTATCAAAAACAAATCTGAACTGCCGATCTATGAACAGATCGAACAGCAGATAAAAACTCAGATCTTAGAGGGTAAAATCACAGAAGACGAGCAATTGCCGTCTATCCGTCAGCTCGCCCGTGATCTGAAAATCAGTGTCATCACAACGACAAGAGTCTATAATGATCTCGCCGAAGAGGGATTTATTATTTCTGTCGCAGGCAAAGGCTATTTTGTCGCATCAAGAAATAATGAGCTTCTGCATGAGCGAATGCTTTTCGAGATGGAAGACGGTCTTCAGAAAGCTGTCACTAACGGCCGGAATGCAGGACTTTCTGATAATGAAATCATACAGGCTCTTAAAAAATTTCTGGAGGAATGATTATGAATGCTAATATTTTGGAAATCAGAAATCTGAATAAAACTTATCAGGATTTCGCTCTCAGAGATGTGAGTTTCTCTCTGCCGAAAGGCTATATTATGGGCTTTGTCGGTCAGAACGGCTCCGGTAAGACAACAACAATCCGTTCTGTTCTGAATATGGCGAGAATCGACAGCGGAAAAATCAGCGTATTCGGCCTCGACAGCGTGACGGATACGATCGCAATTAAAGAACGTCTCGGAGTCGTTTTCGATAGCCTGTATTTAGCAGAGCATCTGAATATCAGACAGATCGAACAGCAGTTGAAGCCTTTCTATAAAGACTGGAGCAGTGAGGAATTTTTCAGAAGAATTAAAGATTTCAATCTGCCGGATAACAAGAAAGTCGGCGATTTCTCAAAGGGGATGAAAATGAAGCTCATGGTTGCAGTCGCATTGTCTCATAAGGCCGAACTGATTATTCTTGATGAACCGACAAGCGGTCTCGATCCGGTCGCCCGTGACGAATTACTGGATATTTTATCAGAATATATCGAAGACGAAAACAGAGGTGTATTATTCTCTACGCATATTACTGCTGATGTCGAGAGAATCGCTGATTATGTTACGATTCTGCATAACGGAGCTGTCTGGTTTACGGGTCTGAAAGATGAACTCACAGAGAAATATGCTGTCATCAAAGGAGCGGAAGAAGAGATTCCGGAAAATCTGAAAGAAAAAATGATCGGCTTCCATGCGTATCGGAACGGCTTTGATGCTCTGATCAGAACGGATGATCTCGCCGGAATTCCGTCTTCTCTCGAATATGAAAAAGCAAGTATTGATGAGATTTTAATCTATATCGCAAAGGAGGATAAACATGAAAGAAATTCTGAAAATCATGAGATTTGATTATCTCACTGCGAAGCCGTTGGCAGAAAAAGCCTCTCTGTTAGCCATACTGATTATCACTGCATTATGTTTGTTTCTGACTCCGATCGCCGGAGCTTATGTGATGTTTATCCCGATGGTGTTTGTGATTCCGTTACAGAATACTGCTGAAAAAAGCGGATTTCATAAGCTCTACGGGATTCTGCCCGTCCAGAGAAAAAATATCACAAGAGCAAGATTTCTATACATGTTTCTGATGCATTTTATAGGGGAGATCATCGGAATGCTGATGGTCGTACTTGCGATTGTTCTGAAATTATACAGATTCCTGCCGAATCAGAGTTCTGAACTGATGCAGATCGCTCAGGAAGAATTTACATTTGAACATTTTATGCCATTCGGAGCGTGTGTCGGTATGTTTGCAGTGGCATGTACAGGATTTTCCTATATGGAACTGATGGGACAGGTTTTCGGCAGAGAAAACGAAATGAAAATTATGATGCTGACAATTGGAGCATTTTTATTATTAGCATTCGCCTTTGTGATCCTGAATGATCATGATCTGCTTCCGATGATCAATCTGAACAGAGAAATTTCACTTTCCGGAAAGATTCTGATTTCCGTGCTGATTAATTTTGCAGTATTAGGATTATGTATCTTATTCGGCGAAATCACGGTGAAAAAGCTCAGTCAGCGTGAACTGTAAGGAGGTGCATGTACATGAATAAAACAACAATCCGGAATCTGATACAGGCCGATATTATTACCATGAACGGCGGAAAGAATAATCTCAGATTTACAATGATTCTGATGCTGATGATCTTCGGAAGCATGGGCTTTTTACTTTCTCCTCTGATGGGACTGTACTGTCCGTTGATGCTGGGAGGATTCTTTGTACCGATGCTGTTTCAGAACGAAATGAAATATCATAGTGAAAAGATGTTCAGTCTGATTCCCATCTCAAGAAAAGAATTAGTGACTTCAAGATTTCTGCTCACAATCGGATTATATACTGTCTGTGATCTGATTTTCTATCTGTTAATGCTCTTATCGCTGAATCTGAAAATCTATCGGAAAATTACAGATACGATTGATATTATCGGCTATATTGTCAAAAAATCAGAAGGTTCTTTTACAGAACTCGGCTTTCTGAATCTATGCTATTTTGCGGCATTTGCGATTGGTCTGATCGTTTCGACAAATGCCCTCCGGATGTATTTCAGAGACAGCGAACTCTTTGCAGCTACATTCAGCATCATACCGAAAACAAAAAAAATGCCTTTGAAAAATTATATTCCGGCGATTCTGATTATTTTAGCAATATTTATATTTTTCCTGATTATTACGGGAATCATTCCGATCGGAACGGCAATGCTTGTTATACTGCAATTATTTATTCAGCTCGCTGAAGCGGCAGACGGCTTTCTCTTAGGAGCGATGCTGATTGCAATTGCTGTGATGGAAGCAGTTTATCATTATATCTGTACTGTTCTTGAATACGATCAGAAAGATTTATAAAAAAAGGGGGTATCATCATGAAAAAATTAATTCTGAAACTTGCATCTGTTTTCTGTACTGTTGTGATGCTCTCGAACGGAATCGCTGTTCAGGCTGAAGAATCAGAAAAAATCATTCTGCCCTCCGGCAAGCCTCTCAGCTGGGTTCAGCATGAACTGGAAGAAACTGATAAAGAAAATACGGAAGAAAATCCGCTGTTTGCTTCGGCCGCTGTCGGAATTTTTCAGGGGGATGAAGTTCTGTATACGGGCTATTTCGGAGAAACAGACAAAGAAAATCAGATTCCCGCTGATGAAAATTCCGTCTACGAATGGGGGAGTATCTCCAAAACTCTGATCTGGGTCAGTGCTATGCAGTTATGGGAACAGGGAAAACTCGATCTCGAAAAAGATGTCAGAGAATATCTTCCGGAGGGATTCTTTCAGCATCTGTCCTATGACGAGCCGATCACCATGCTGAATCTCATGAATCATAATGCCGGATGGCAGGAAACAACAAGACCAATCTGGCAAACGGATGAAAATAAAATTTTGCCTCTCCGTGAAGAATTACAGAGAATCGAACCGGAACAGATTCATCATCCGAATGAAGTTACAGCCTATTCCAATTACGGAGCGGCTGTTGCCGGATATGTGATCGAATGCGTTTCCGGTATGGATTATTGTGATTATGTACATCAGCATATTTTTGAACCGCTCGGAATGGAACATACTGCACTGAATCCGGCTCACAGCGATAATGCTTTTGTTTATGAACAGCGTAAAAAAATGAAAAGCTACAAGATCAATACGATATATGGCATCACGATTGACCTTGGGAACTGTCTGAATTATGTTCCGGCATATCCGGCCGGAGCGGCAACTGGAACACTCAGCGATCTGATGACTTATGCTCAGGCTTTTGTCAATCCGGATGCTCCTTTGTTCGGGAATCCCGAAACGCAGAAAATTTTATTATCCGGAACGGCTTTTTATGGAGATTCTGATATTCCGTCCTGTTGTCACGGATTCTGGCCGGAGGAATATGCAGTCCGGACTTATGGACATAACGGAGCAACGACATCCGGACAAGCGAACATGCTTTTCGATCCGGAATCCGGAACAGGATTAGTTGTCATGACGAACGAACCGAACGGAAACTGGTATCTGAATTACCCGCAAATATTTATATTCGGAGCACTTAACCCCGAAAAATATGCATCCGGAAGTCCTGAAAAAGTAAAATTCGATGGCTATTATGTAATATCAAGATCGACTTATCGTGGAATGATGAAATTTATTCCGTATTTATCGGCGATTTCAGTAGAATCGCTGGGCGATACAGAGAGTATCGGAAATAACGTCTATGCGATCAGATCGGAAATTGAAGGCTGGAATCAGGAAACGGCAATGCTGTTCAGTAAGAAAACCTATCCGGATGGAAATCACGGCATAGAAGTTTCTTCAATGGAACTGATTCATGATAAATTTTATTTATTGAAATTATGTTTATTTGCAATTTATGTGATCATAGCGATTGTATCTGTGTATCTGCTCCGGATTCGATATAAAATCAGAAAAGCCGGCAGACAGTCAGAATTTACAGAATCCTCTGTGATGCTCGCCGGACAGCTTGCGAGAATTGTTTCATTTCTAACTTTACTGAGTGTATATGTGATTTGCATGAACTGTAGCGGAGGAATACCGCTCACGGCCGGAAAGATCATCAGTATGATACAGATCATATGCATGATCATCTGCGGAGTATCAGCGATCCTGCCATATATTTTAAATAAAAACAATAAATATAATATTCCGCATACAATCGGGAATCTGCTTTGTATCACAGCAGTGCTTTATTTCGACATGTATCGACCGTAATAAAAAATCAGGAATAAAAAATATCTCCGTCTATTGACAGAACCTGAATTTTTATGTTATAATTATAATATCATAAAGATTCAGGAAGGAGGTGCAAAATTATGAAGAATATCAGAAAATATGTCGCTGAAATGATCGGAACAATGACACTCGTCCTGATCGGATGCGGAACGGCTATGCTGACAGGCTGTGAGCATTGGGCAGGTTATCTGGCAACTGCATTTGCATTCGGTCTGACAATTGTCGGAATGGCTTATTGTGTCGGCAATATTTCGGGCTGTCATATCAATCCGGCTGTATCGCTTGCTGTTTTCATGAACGGCGGTATGACCGGAGCAGAGTTCGGCGGATATGCTGTTTCACAGTGTATTGGCTCTCTGTTAGGCTCGATTCTGCTGATGATTATTTTCGGTCTCGGCGGAGTGAATGATGAAACAGGCGGTTTCGGCTCAAATGGTCTTGCTGGTGTGCATGATAATATCATTGCCGGATTATTAGTTGAAATTCTGCTGACATTTATTTTCATTCTGACGATTCTGGGTGTGACATCCAAAAAAGCAAATCACGGTTCGTTCGGAGGCGTTGTCATCGGCTTTACACTGGTACTGGTACATCTGTTAGGCATCGGCCTGACAGGTACTTCTGTAAATCCGGCTCGAAGCTTAGGCCCTGCAATCATTGCAGCAATAACAGGAAATACTGCTCCGATCATTCAGTTATGGGTATTTATTGTCGGCCCTTTTATTGGCGCGGCTCTTGCGGCAGTAACGCATAAATTTCTGGAAAGCGATGAAAAATAATTTTTATCTGAAAGAAACTGCACAAGCCTGAAACGTAACAAAAAGAATAGAATCAAAATCACCGCTTGGAAAAGATTTTCCAAGCGGTGTAAATTATGATATAATGAAAAGTTATCAGGAAGAAATCAGAGATAATCCTCTGGGAAGCAATTGACTATCTATAATGTATGTGCTATAATTATAGAAAATAATCATTTTTCGAGGTGAATAATGAAAAGAAAAACTACAAAGGAACTGCTTGCCGAGTCCTTTTAGGAGCTTGCACTCAAAAAGCGCATCGACAAGATAACAATAAGCGAAATTACCAATAACTGCGGAATGTCCCAGCCAACCTTTTATCATCACTTCAAAGATAAATATGATCTTATCGTGTGGATACATACTGCCCGCGTAAGCGAGGTCATGGGCAAAATAGATGATAAAAGCTATCTGTGGAAAGACACGCTCCTTGATGGCGCAAGGTACTATTATGAAAACCGTGAGTTTATTAAAAATGCTTTGAAACATACCAGCGGACAGGATTCTTTTATTGAGTATGTCCGCAGAAGAAATACAGAATTCCTGAAAGGAGAAGTACAAAAAAAGCTGATGACAGAGTATATCCCTGATGAAATTATGGGTATGATCGAGGTCTATGTGTATGGCACAGTACAGTATATGCTCAAATGGCTTATGAGCGATCTGCATCTTTCCCCTGAACAGGTGGCTGCTATATGGGAAAAAAGTCTCCCTGAACCGCTCAAACAGTATCTTTATCCTGATTAAGTATGCAGAAGAGCGGCGGTCAATTCCGGAGAGTCGACTGTGACAATATGCCTTTTTACTCTTTTCGTTTTTCCCGTTATAGCTTTTTGACATCTGCCCACATATTTTACACTTTGTGAATCAATCTGCTATAATATTGATAAAAGAGAAATTTTTCTTAACTCTCTTACTCGTCATAAAAATTAATTTTATCGTATGATTATGACAAAGCGACTATAGTATTTTGTAATCTGGAGGATATTATGGAAATTTTTAATGCTATTGCAGCCAAAAGCTGCTATGAAGATAAGAATAAAAGTCTTTCATTCAAAACACATGCTTCAGATACTGCCGGAATAATTGAAAAATTATATCAAAATTGGCTTTCTGAAAATATAAAAAATTATCTAACAGAACAGTTGAATCTAAGCTGTGTCTTTGAAAAAGCAGATAGATTGAATTGTAACTTCTGCCGGCTGATTGCCTTATTGCATGATATTGGGAAACTCACACCTGCATTTCAAAGTAAAATTGCCCAGAATATTGAAAATTATACAAGTATGCTTTCTGATAACGGACTGGATATTTCACATATTACCCAATCAAAAAAATCGCCACATGCTCTTGCCGGTCAGGTGATTCTTGAAAAATGTGGATTTCCGAAAGAAATCAGCATTGTGATTGGTTCTCATCATGGAAAAAGTCAAAGTGTTGATTATGAGAAACAATTAACAGAATACAGAGAAAATTATTTTGGATGTGATGGAAAACAGGAACAACAATGGCATAATCTATGGAATAAATGGATTGACTATGCACTGCATGAAACCGGATTTTCTGTTGAGACTCTTCCGAAACCGGATGTCAAAGTACAGATGATTTTAACAGGCCTGCTGATTATGGCAGACTGGATTTCCAGCAATACAGATTATTTTCCTTATGATGAAAAAGAAGAAACAGCAAGAATCAATCACGCATGGAATCGCTTAGGACTTCCAGATAAATGGGAAACAGAACAGAATTATGATTTTAAAAAGCATTTTCAGTATATTCCCAATGCAGTACAGGAAACTATGATGCAGATCACAGAAGAGAATCTACAAGCGGGAATTTATATTCTGGAAGCTCCTATGGGTGTCGGAAAAACAGAAGCGGCTCTTGCTGCTGCTGAAATCCTTGCAGGGAAATTCGGATTCAGTGGTATTTATTTCGGCCTGCCGACACAGGCTACTGCAAATGGTATCTTCGGGCGAATCCGTAACTGGGCAGAAACATCAGATGATCAGAAACATGCTATCCGTCTGGCACATGGCATGATAGAATTAAATGACGAATATCAGACATTGTTTCACGGAACAGCATCAGATTCCGGAGATGAGAATATTATTATTCATGATTGGTTCGAGGGCCGGAAACAGGCACTTCTTGCGGATTTTGTGGTTGGTACTGTAGATCATTTTCTGCTGGCTTCCCTAAAACAGAAGCATGTAATGCTCAGACATCTGGGACTTTCCGGAAAAGTTGTCATCATTGATGAATGTCATGCCTATGATGCTTATATGAATATTTATCTTGATAATACACTGAAATGGATGGGAGCTTATCATGTACCTGTTATCATTCTTTCCGCAACACTTCCGCCAAAGAGAAGACAAGAACTGATACAGGCTTATCTGAATAAAAGAAAACTTCCGGAAATCAGTCAGCCATGCCGTGAATTTGCTTATCCGGTTCTGACATGGACAAGTGATAAAATCATCATGCAGAAAGAAATTCCGACAGGCGAGAAAGCAGAACAGATTTCTGTTATCAGAATAGCAGAAACAGATATTACAGATTTGCTTTCTGAAAAACTTTCCAATGGAGGATGTGCGGCTGTGATTGTCAATACTGTAAAGCA
>Ga0326513_10002926_pt1 | contig 12487 bp, 10 predicted proteins | sample 2_2465_0518_D_FD_203654 | JGI IMG/M metagenome (GOLD analysis project Ga0326513, IMG submission 203654) | Bovine rumen microbial communities from UC Davis, California, United States - 2_2465_0518 | ecosystem: Host-associated > Mammals > Digestive system > Stomach > Rumen | place: USA...
TTGCCATGATACCATACACCGAATTCGAACTGGAAGCTGACCGCCGTCTTGGGGATGGAACGGCCCCATCCGAGACCGAGGTACGGCTTCACGCTGTTGACTTCAACTGAACCCTTCAGACGGCCTTCCGACTGAGAAGGATCAATTCTGTATTTGTCGTCTTTGTACTGGTAGGCCAGGGTCAGATCGTCATCGATGACTGTGACACCCACCCGGGCTGCATCAGCTGGCAGATTGTTGTAGAGTGTCTGATATTTTGCCCATGTAGCGTCGTCGGCCTTGCCTTCCAAATCGATGAGTTTCTTGCTGCCTATCATCATACCTGCCGTAATGTGGAAATTGTTGTAGGACATGGGATAGTACTTCAACAGAATCTTCACATTGCCCATATTGGGTTTGAACTTGGCATTTACGTTGATGCCGTTGAAAGATTCGTAATTGATATCGTTGGCATAGCCGGCCTGACGGGCCTGGGCTGCGGCGCTGTTTACTTGTCTGATGTAATTGTCAATCGTTCCGGTATTGAAGTCGAAATCCTTCTTCACCGAGAACTTGGGTATAAAGTTGTAGCCGACGTTCAGCTCAAGATAATCGGTAACCAAGGGATAGGAAAGGTCAATACCGATACCCATGGTGCTGACTTCGATACCATAGCCGAGGTGCTTGAACGCCTCGTTATAGTTCTTCATGTACTGGGCAGACGCTGTCGTTCCCAGAACTACGGCAAATGCCGCCAGAAAAAACTTTCTCATAATTGTACTGTTTTAAAATTGTGTATTATTGAAGTTCTGATTTACGGAGCAAAGATAAGGAATTATTTTCTAAAAATCCAAATTTAGCCGCAAAAAAGTATTCTTTCTGATTCAAAAACGGTCAAAAATAGGTGAAAGTCGCCAGATTTCGTACGATTTTATACGCGTTTATGAAAAAAAATGTTTATATTTGCACCAGATTTACAAACAATAAATAATCTCCGAAAAGATGAAAAAAATTATCCTCATTCTCGCCATCGTATGTACGACCGGCATGATTTCCTGCACTAAACAGGCCGCTGCCGCCATCGGCGCCAGTGCCGCAAGCGGAGCACTTCAGGGAGCAGCTGCCAGCGCTGCTGCAGGTACTGACGTTAAACAGGGTGCTATCAACGGTGCCATTCAGGGTGCTGTGACCGGAGCAACGACTCAGGCCGTATCTTCTGCTGTTTCGCAATAACAACTTCAGCGCGTCAGTTCAAGCATGACGCGGCGCATCTCTGTCGCCCAGTCGGGGCTGAGCACATTGATTCTTACGACTCTGAGCCCGGTCTCCTGTGCGAAACTCTCTACCAGTCGGACATCAAGTTCCTGCTGCATCAGCAGCACCTTGGCGTCCGATTGCTGTGTTTTTTCCACCAACGCCTGCAGCTGACTGACGGAGGGTTCCTTATGGTCGTGCTCTATAGCGAGCTGGGTGAGGTTGTAGTCCCTGGCCAGATAACTGAGGGCGGGGTGATAGATGACAAAAGTTCTGGACGATGCCATGACGGACAGTTTCGAGAAATTCCGGTGCATCGAGTCCAGTTCCTCCGTCAGCAGTTCCAGACGGGTGGCGATGCTGTCTTTCGACTCAGGGAAGAGTTTCACGAGGGTGGCCGCTGTCAGCCGAGCCATCTGTTTCATGTTCTCCGGTGTGGTCCACAGGTGGGGATCGGTTTCTTCACCATCGACATCTGTCAGCCGTTCTATCCCTTCGCCCATTTCCACCATGGGCAGCGTGGTGTTCTGGTCCCGGAAACGAGGCAGCCACGCTTTCTCGAAACCGAGGTCACCGATGGAAAAATACACATCGCTTTTCGACAGAGCCATCAGATCCTGCGGCGTGGGATCGTAGCTCTCTGGACTGGAGCCGGCGGGAACCATCACCTGCACCCTCACAGAGGCGCTTCCAATCAGTTTCTCGACGAGCCATTTCTGGGGCAGGACGGATACGGTTACTATGGATTTAGTTTTGTGCGAGGGCACGCACGACCAAAAGAGGACGGCAACCACACATCCGAGGAGGAAAAGGAGTGTTATCTCTATTGTTTTATACATTTTCACCTTATTTTTTGGCACAAAGATATGTCATTTTTACGGGATAAACAAGAAAAAAGACGTTTTTTTGAAAATTTTCGCTAAAATGTTTGGATTTGTCAGAAATAAACGCTATCTTTGCACCCGCAAAAAAGAAAGAACCACGTATTCTTCTTTTTTCGGACCTGCCGAAATGGCTCAGTTGGTAGAGCAACGCATTCGTAATGCGTAGGTCCCCGGTTCGAGTCCGGGTTTCGGCTCCATACAACAAAGGGATTTAATGTTAAACTTCGGAGAACTGATTCGTGAGAATCAGTTCTCTTTTTTATCCCCCTCCCCCCATATCCGACTTTTGTTTTTGTTTCTTTAAATCGGACGGATGTTTCAAAATTACAAAATTAGAAGTATTTGAAACATTAATTTTTCCATATTTGATATAAACATATTATCTTTGCAACGCAAAATGGTCATCACAATATCATTTCTGCCGTACAGCCATAAGTCGTGAGATTTAGAAGCAACGAAAAGAACGCGTAATACGGAATTGCGATCCCCCCCCCCGTAATTTTCTCCGCATTTCCGATTACGTTTTCGGTTATACGATTGAATAATGTTAAGTTAAGGTGTAGATGGACATTGGACAGGAACCTTGTCTGATGAAACTCAGGGATGAGCGAAGTCAGATATATTGTTTTTGATTGAGGTATCATATATCGATTGTGTTTTATGTTAGGGTTCCAAAACAAAATTTCTTGTAAAATTCATAATGGTTTTTGAAGGATTTCCTGTTCAATGTCACAAAAAATCGACCGGGTATTGTTTACCAGGTCGATTTCTTTTATTTATGCGCTCTTGATACCAGTGAAGATGCGACAGAGTCCGAAGGTGAGTGCTTTGGACTCAACACGCGAGAATCCCGCATCACGCACCATTTGGCCGAAGGTTTCCGGCGACGGGAAGTTGAGCACCGATGCCGGCAGATATTTATAGGCGGCAGGATCGTGCGATATCATTTTGCCTACAGCCGGCAGGACATGGAGGAAATAGAGTTTGTAGAGTCCCCTCAGAATACGGTTCCCGGGCACGGAAAGTTCGAGCACCATCAGTATCCCCCCGGGACGCAGCACCCGGTAGATCTCCTGCAGTGCGCGTTCGCGATGCTCGAAATTGCGGATACCGAAAGCCACTGAAACAGCATCGAAGGATGCTTCCGCAAAACTCATCGCCTCGCTGTCTTCCTGTTGGAAACGAATGCGGTCGGAGAGTCCTTGTTGCTCGATCTTGGCCCTTCCAATCGTCATCATACCTTCTGAGATATCGATGCCCAGCACCTTCGGCACTCCGGCTTTAGCGAGGGCAATCGAGAAGTCGCCCGTTCCGCATGCGATGTCGAGCACTTGCTGCGGCTGACGGTCGGCAATCATCCTAACGGCTTTCTTGCGCCAGCTTTTGTCGATGCTGAGGGAAAGGATGTGGTTCAGTTTGTCGTAGGTGGGCGAGATGTGGTCGAACATCTCCTGTACGTATTGTTTTTTAGCCATATTGGTAAATAAAAAAGGATGCCTTGCGGCATCCTCTGTGACTCCCGCGGGATTCAAACCCACAACCTTCTGATCCGTAGTCAGATGCTCTATTCAGTTGAGCTAGGGAGCCGGATAATCTGATAACAAACGGCTGTAAGCCTCATTTGCGAGTGCAAAGATAAGGAAAGTTTCGGAGAATGCCAAATTTTTCGGACAAAAAAGACTACATCTCCCTGCTTTTATGGTAAATGGAGAGTATTTTGTCAAATGAATCTGCCAATTCCTGCATCGAATCGAGTACTAAATCAGCACCGGCATCGCTCAGACATGTCTTGGGCAGGGGTCCGGTATTGACGCCCACCGTAAAGATACCGGCGGCTTTGCCGGCCTGCACACCCAGAGGAGCGTTTTCTACGACAATGGCCTCGTCTGGCAACAGATTGCCGGCTTTCTTCAGTCCCATGAGATAGGGATCGGGATGAGGTTTGCCATGACCGATGGGTGTATCCTTCGCCGACACGATGTGGGCCGTATCAAAACATTCGGGATAGTCGCGGTTCAGACGGTCCAGCATCGACAGTTGACCCGAACCCGTTACCAGGACGCGTGTCAGTCGCTGCTCCCCCACTTTACGCAACACCTCGGCAGCGCCAGGCATGGGAGCCGCCGGCCCGAGTTTCCTGAAAGCATTGCCCTTCTCGCGGTAGATGGCACGGGCTTCGTCAGGCGTCAGCTGCCGGTCGCGCTGTTCAAGAAACAAATCTGTAATCACTTGATCGCCCGTGGCTCCCTCCAGACGGAAAAAGAGCTCACGGGTGCAAGTTAAACCATAGACGTCGTGCATAACATGATACCATGCGTCGGCATGATGAGGCATGGAGTCATAGAGCACGCCGTCCATGTCAAAGAGAAATGCCTTCAGCATTATTTTTCGAGGAGTCGTTTCTTCATAGCCTTCGACTCAGCTTCGTAGCCAGGCTTGTTCAACAATGCGAACATGTTCTTCTTGTAAGCCTCTACACCGGGCTGGTTGAAGGGGTTGACACCGAGCATATAGCCAGAAATACCGCAGGCACGTTCGAAGAAGTAAATCAGCTGTCCAAGGTTATACTCGTCGAGCTTGTCGATTTCAATCTTGAGGTTGGGCACGCCGCCGTCCACATGGGCGAGCTGCGTTCCGAGTTCGGCCATCTTATTGACCTCATCGACGCGCTTGCCTGCCAGGAAGTTGAGACCGTCGAGGTTTTCATTGTCGGAGGGAATCTCGACTTTGCGGATAGGCTTCTTGACCGAGATAACGGTCTCAAAAATCGAACGTTCGCCGTCCTGAATCCACTGACCCATTGAGTGAAGGTCGGTTGTGAAATCAACGGATGCCGGGAAAATACCCTTGCGGTCCTTGCCTTCGGATTCGCCATAAAGCTGTTTCCACCACTCTGCGAAATAATGCAGACGGGGATTGAAGTTAACCAGTATTTCGGTCTTCTTGCCGAACTGGTAGAGGGCGTTACGCATCACAGCATACTGGGCAGCGAGGTTCTTGGCATAAGGAACGTCGGTACCGAGGGCCTTTTCCATATCGGCAGCACCCTGTACGAGTTTCTTGATGTCGTGGCCGGCAGCGGCAATGGCAATGAGACCTACAGGAGTCAGTACGGAGAAACGGCCACCCACGTTGTCCGGGATGACAAACGTCTTGTAGCCTTCCTGGGTGGCGAGGGTACGGAGAGCGCCCTTTCTGGCGTCTGTAACGGCCACGATGAGTTTGCGGGCCTCTTCCTTGCCTACCTTCTCTTCGAGGAGGGTTTTGAGCAGACGGAAAGCGAGTGCGGTTTCGGTCGTGGTGCCTGACTTGGAGATGTTGATGATGCCGAAGGTTTTCTTCTTCAGAATCTCGAAAAGATCGGCCAGATAGTCCTCGCCGATGTTGTTGCCGGCATAGACTACGATGGGATCTTTGCGTTTGGGAAGGAGGGCGTCGAACGACGAAGCCAATGCCTCGTTTACAGCACGGGCACCCAGATAGGAACCACCGATGCCGGCTACTACAACCACTTCGCACTTCTCGCGAAGGAGGTCGGCCGTGGCCTGTACTTCAGCCAGGAATTCTCCGGTAATAGAGGACGGAAGATGTACCCATCCCAGGAAATCGTTACCTGCACCCTTGCCCGACTCGAGGAGTTCGTTGGCAGGTGCTGAGCAAGCGGCAAGACGCTCGAGGGTCTCGGCCGGCACAAACTGTTTGGATTTTTCGATGGACAGTTTCATACGAAAAAGCTTTTGATAATTAGGTTTATTATTGGGTTAATTGAGTTGATTGCTGAGCAACTGTATCTCCACATAGGGCGACATCCGCTTGTAGAGAATATTGTAGACCGTATCCACAATGGGAATGGGAATCTGATAGACCTGGTTGATCTCCTTGATACACTTTGTGCCGAAATAGCCCTCGGCCACCATGTCCATTTCCAATTGGGCGGTCTTGACGCTGTAGCCACGGCCTATCATCGTACCAAACGTATGGTTACGCGAGAAGTTGGAATAAGCGGTCACGAGGAGGTCTCCCGTATAGACTGACTCCGACACATGACGGCCTTCCATGGGCACGACGGAATTGATGAAACGCTTCATCTCGCGAATGGCATTCGACAACAATACGGCCTGGAAGTTGTCACCGTATTTCAATCCGGAACAGATGCCGGAAGCAATGGCGTAGATATTCTTCAGCACTCCGGCATACTGGATGCCCTGAATATCGCGCGAGGTCGAGGTGTGGACAAAGTAATTGGAGAATCCTTCGGCAATCATGTGGGCTACGTCGAGATCCTTACATCCCACCGTGAGATAGGTGAGACGTTCGTAGGCGACTTCTTCGGCATGAGAGGGACCCGAGAGCGATGCAATCTGATTGTCTTCGAGAAAGAATTTCTCCTTCAGATAGTCGGAAATGAGCTGGTTCTCGGGGGCTACAAGACCCTTGATGACCGAGATGACCAATTTGCCGCGCATCGGCACAGTAATCTGGTCGCAATGGCTACGCAGATAAGGCGAGGGACACGCAAACACTATTGTATTGGCCTCTTCTACGGCGGCATTGATATCGGTAAAGAATTTGATATTGTTGGTATCGAACTTCACACTCGACAGGTAACGCGGATTATGATGGGTCACCTTGAACTGTTCAATGACCTCCGGGCGGCGGAAATACCACAGCATCGACCCGTTTTTCATCATCACGATTTTGGCAACAGCGGTAGCCCAGCTGCCGGTACCGATGATCAATATTTTTCCTAATTCCATAACAGAACAAGAATTTTTGACGGAAGGCCACTCCCCCATCGCGGGAGAGGGGACCAGCCGTTTCATTGGGTTAATCTTCAATGTTGGCTATCCACTCCTCGATATTCTGGGGCGTGGGATTTTGGAGTTCCAGTTTGTATTTCTTCTTGATGTCAAGCATCTCCTGGAACACCTTGCCGGGCTTGGCGGCCTTGAGGGCCTCGAGGGTCAGATATCCGGCTTTCTGGAGCACGGGCACCCATCCTTCGGGCACACCGGTGGCCATAAAGGCTTCGGGCTTGTCTTTCTTCACCACGGGTTCGGGTTTCATCGTGGGGAACAGGAGCACTTCCTGAATGGTAGTCTGGCCTGTCATCAGCATGGTCAGACGGTCGATGCCGATACCGATACCTGATGTGGGGGGCATGCCGTATTCGAGGGCATGTACGAAGTCCCGGTCGATGAACATGGCTTCGTCATCACCCTTCTCCGACAGCCGCAACTGGTCCTGAAAACGTTCCAGCTGGTCGATGGGGTCGTTCAGCTCCGAATAGGCATTGGCCAGTTCCTTGCCGTTCACCATTAGTTCGAAACGTTCCGTGAGTCCGGGTTTCGAACGGTGCATCTTGGTCAGTGGCGACATCTCGACGGGATAGTCGGTGATGAAGGTGGGTTGGATGAAGGTACCCTCGCAGGTCTCGCCGAAGATTTCATCGATAAGTTTACCCTTGCCCATGGTATCGTCCACTTCGACGCCGCACTTCCCGGCTATCTCACGCAGTTCATCTTCGCTCTTGCCTTCCAGGTCGTAGCCGGTCTTCTCCCTGATAGCCTCGAGGATGGGCAGGCGGCGGTAGGGAGCCTTGAACGACACGATGTTGTCGCCCACTTTCACTTCGGGCTTGCCGTTCACGGCTACACATATCTTCTCGAGCAGCTGTTCAGTGAACGACATCATCCAGTTGTAGTCCTTGTACTGCACATACAGCTCCATGCAGGTGAATTCGGGGTTATGGTTGCGATCCATACCCTCGTTGCGGAAATTGCGGCCTATCTCATAGACACCCTCGAAACCGCCCACGATAAGGCGTTTCAGGTAGAGCTCAGTGGCGATACGAAGATACAGGTCCGTATTCAGCGAATTGTGGTGTGTAATGAACGGACGGGCAGAGGCTCCGCCAGGAATCTGCTGCAGGATAGGGGTCTCCACCTCGGTATAGCCGGCTTCGTCGAACACGCGGCGCATGGTCGAGATGACTTTCGCACGTTTCAGGAACGTTTCCTTCACGCCGTCGTTCACCACCAGGTCGAGATAACGCTGACGGTAACGCAGTTCAGGATCGTTGAAGCCGTCATATACCACGCCGTCCTTCTGCTTCACGATGGGAAGCGGACGGATGGACTTCGACAGGACTGTGAGCGTAGCGGCATGGACAGAAATCTCGCCCGTCTGCGTACGGAACACATAGCCCGTCACTCCTACGAAGTCTCCTATATCCAGCAGTTTCTTGAATACGGTGTTATAGAGTTCTGTATTTTCGGGGTCGGGACACAGCGAGTCGCGGGACACATACACCTGGATTCTGCCTTTCGAGTCCTGAAGTTCCATGAATGCGGCCTTGCCCATGATACGGCGCGACATGATACGGCCCGCAACGGACACTTCCCGTTGGGGGGCGTCATCCTGAAACGACTCTCTGATGTGATCGGACCAGTCCGTCACTTTGTACTCTGCAGCAGGATAGGGATTGATGCCCAACCGGCGCATTTCTTCCAGAGAATTGCGGCGTACGATCTCCTGCTCGGATAATTCTAGAATATTCATATACCTGTTTTTTTTATAATGTTCGTATGTTGTCTGATGTTCAGTTCAGAAAAGCCCGCAGACCATAGCGGTCGGTCAGTTTGATGCGGTCTTTGTCCACCTCCACGCACTTGCGTCCCTCCAGTTCGGCCACGGCTCGCCAGAACTCAGCCTGGTCGAGGTGCAGCATATTGCACCAGTCACTCACCTTGGCATTGAGTATGATGTTATGGGCCGGCCGGTTGGTATAGGCCAGCATCCATGAGGCTAGGCGGTGGAGGGGATTGGTCTCGGACGAGAAATCCAGTCCCTTGTGCTGTTTCTGTGCGTGTGACGAAAGGATGTTGAGCACATTGACCAGCAACACCATGTTCTGCTGCAGGACGTTCAGAAAATTGGTCTTGTCGAGCAGCATGATGCCGGTAGGCTGCAGGGCAACCAGTTCGGAACGGTAGAACGTATCCACTCCGAAGAAATTCTGGAACGGCATCGTATGCGGAGCATAGAAATCCTCCTGGATCTGCATCTTCCCCCCGAACGTGGGCGTCGTCAGACGCACCTCGCCCGAGATGATAAAGATGATGTGTTCGGCCTTCTGATCCAGTTCGTAGATTACTTCACCGGTGTTGAAACGGTCGAAATGAAAAGATGTCTTTTCTAATATTTTGGTCAACTGACTGCGGCTGATTCCCTGAAAAATAGGTAACTGCAGCATCAATTCGTACATGGAAGCCATATCTGAATCGTCAATCCTTATTATAAAATCTGTAATTGGCAATTATTGTGCAAAGATAGTAAATATATTTGGCATTCGCAAAAAAAAACTTAATTTTCAGTTATTTTTAACATAAAAGAAACCGTGTAGTACGGTTTTTGACCATACCACACGGCAAATATTACTTTTTAAGTTAAAAAACTTAGAGTTTGGGACCGGCGGCTACGAGTGCCTTGCCGGCTTCGTTCGTTTCGTACTTCTTGAAGTTCTTGATGAAGCGGGCTGCGAGGTCGCGAGCCTTCTCATCCCACTCTGCGCGGTTCTGATAGGTATCGCGAGGATCGAGGATACCCCATGCCACACCGTCGAGCTGCGTGGGCACTGTGAAGTTGAAGTAAGGAATCTTCTTCGTGGGAGCCGAGTCAATGCTGTGGTTCAGGATGGCGTCGATAATACCACGGGTATCGCGGATGGAGATACGCTTGCCGGTACCGTTCCAACCCGTGTTAACGAGGTATGCCTTGGCACCAGACTTCTGCATCTTCTTGACGAGCTCCTCAGCATACTTTGTGGGGTGAAGTTCGAGGAATGCCTGACCGAAGCAAGCCGAGAAGGTGGGAGTAGGCTCAGTGATACCGCGCTCCGTACCTGCCAGCTTGGCTGTGAATCCGGAGAGGAAGTAGTACTTCGTCTGCTCAGCGTCGAGGATGGATACTGGGGGAAGCACACCGAAGGCATCGGCCGAAAGGAAGATAACCTGCTTGGCCTCGGGACCTGCGCTCTTGCCGTTTACCTTCTTCACGATGTTGGTGATGTGGTCGATGGGATAGGAAACGCGGGTGTTCTCCGTCACGGACTTGTCGGCAAAGTCAATCTTACCGGCAGCATCAACAGTAACGTTCTCAAGGAGGGCGTTACGCTTGATAGCGTTGTAGATATCGGGCTCAGACTCCTTATCGAGGTTGATTACCTTGGCGTAGCAGCCGCCCTCGAGGTTGAACACACCCTCATCGTCCCAGCCGTGCTCGTCATCGCCGATCAGCAGACGCTTGGGATCGGTCGAAAGGGTAGTCTTGCCGGTACCGGAGAGACCGAAGAAGATAGCCGTATTCTTGCCTTCCATATCGGTGTTGGCCGAGCAGTGCATCGAAGCGATGCCCTGGAGGGGAAGGTAGTAGTTCTGCATTGAGAACATACCCTTCTTCATCTCGCCGCCGTACCACGTGTTGATGATTACCTGTTCGCGGCTGGTGGTATTGAAGGCAACGCAGGTCTCTGAGTTCAGACCCAGTTCCTTGAAGTTCTCAACTTTGGCCTTCGAAGCATTGTAGATAACAAAGTTGGGCTCGAAATTCTTCAGTTCCTCTGCGGTGGGCTGGATGAACATGTTCGTGACGAAGTGTGCCTGCCAGGCCACCTCAACGATGAAACGGACGGCAAGACGGGTACCCTCGTTGGCGCCGCAGAATGCATCGACAACGTAAAGGTTCTTGTTGCTGAGTTCCTTGATGGCGATTTCCTTCACCGTCTTCCAAACCTGCTCCGACATGGGGTGGTTGTCGTTCTTGTAGGATTCGCTCGTCCACCATACTTTGTCGTGGCTCTGTGCATCGTCTACGATATATTTGTCCTTGGGTGAACGGCCCGTGTAGATACCGGTCATTACGTTCACTGCACCGAGCTCTGTCTCCTGACCTTTGTCAAAACCTGTGAGCTCTTTCTTCATTTCCTCCTTGTAGAGGGTCTCGAATGAAGGATTGTAGGCGATAACGGTAGAACCCGTGATGCCGTACTTTGTCAAATCAATTGCCATAATGTTGTTGTATTAATAGTTATACTTTAAATTAAACACACACTCTTTTGACCCGGCCGTTCTGCTTTCTTGCGAGAGGCATGCGCCAAATCGGGTACAAATATACAAAAAAATCTCCGAACTGCAAAGCCGTTTATGTACTTTTTAAATGGTTTTTAATATTTCGGTTGCTAATTGTTTCCGATTTGCAATCTTGACTTCTCAAATTACTCTTTACGGAAGCTATGCATACGGATTCCCCGTGTTTTCTTCTCGCATTCTTTTTCGGTTTACAAAATTCTGATTATCTTTGCTGCAAGTTAAAGCCTGCTTTGGTATGTATCCTTTTCCGCATCTTCGACTCCGGTTATTGTGTTTCGTCTTGCTATGTGTGTTTTCAGCCGGTGCTCAGGACACGCTCTCGCTCCGTGTGATGTTCTATAACTGCGAGAATCTGATGGATACCGTTAACGATCCCCTCACGGCCGACGACGACTTCACGCCCCGGGGTTCGCACCATTGGACCTCGTTTCGGCTGTGGGAAAAACTCAACCGGCTCACACGCGTCATCCTGGCTGCCGGTGAGGGGCGTCCACCCGCGCTGATTGGGTTGGCAGAGATTGAGAACGACAGCGTGCTTTCCCAGTGGCTCCGCAACCGCGCAATGTGGAAAATGGGCTACCGGTATCTCATCACCTCTGGCATCGACACCCGCGGCATCGATGTGGGTCTCTTCTATCAGCCACATCGATTCCGCTTGCTGGGATGGGAGGCGCTTCGCATCCCGATGCCCGAAGGAACTCGTCCTACGCGCGACTTGCTGCATGCATGGGGACGCATACCCTCCGGCGACACCCTCGATGTTGTCGTGTGCCACCTTCCCAGCAGGCTGGGCGGTGCCCGTGCCAGCCGTCCTGCACGACGGGCCGCCCACCTGCGGTTGCGGGCCCTGATGGACTCCTTATTATATATAAGGCGGCAACCGGCCCTGATTGTGATGGGCGATATGAACGACTATCCCGTCACGAAAACCTTTCTGCGTGACCTCAGGTTGGGCGATCCTGAACGCGATGCAATTAATACCGATTCCGTCTACGACCTCATGATTCCGCTCCACCGGCGTCTGCAGCGTGGAAAACTCCCGACAGGCTCCCACAAGTATGCCGGCGACTGGGGCTTCCTGGACCATTTTCTGGTCAATGGTCTGCTGCTCGACACAGCTTCCGTTCCCTATCTGCGCAATCCACGCCCCTTCTCTCTGCCCTTCATGTTAACAGAAGACCGCACCCATTTCGGGATGCGGCCACAGCGTTCGTATTACGG
>Ga0326513_10002927_pt1 | contig 12487 bp, 10 predicted proteins | sample 2_2465_0518_D_FD_203654 | JGI IMG/M metagenome (GOLD analysis project Ga0326513, IMG submission 203654) | Bovine rumen microbial communities from UC Davis, California, United States - 2_2465_0518 | ecosystem: Host-associated > Mammals > Digestive system > Stomach > Rumen | place: USA...
GCCGGGGGTGCTCATGTCCACCATGGGGGCAATGGTGTCGGTCCTTTCTTCCCCGAAATACATGAGGATGTTGCTGGCAGTAAAGATTAAGCTTTGGAGTTCGTGATCGCCTGTTAAATCAGCGCCGCCAGGATATGCTTGTGGCGTGCCGTCAATTGAGTAGCGGCCGGCCACGAAGCTAATGATTTCTTGCTGGCCGTGGCCGTAGGTCAGTGAGAACCCCGAGGCGAGGGTGTCGCCATCCATGAGGTCGTAGATGTCCACCGGTCCGGTGAACTTTTGCGGGGCGCGTTCAGGAAGTGCCCACGCGGCTCCTGCCACGCCGAAGAGCATCAGCGTCAGGAGCAGGATGTGTTTTGTAAATGTTTTCATTTTGTTATTGTTTTTAATTTGTTGTTTCTTTTAATCGGGAGTTAAAGCGGGAGTTAAAGGAGGGAGTTTAATCGGGAGTTAAAGCGGACGAATGAAGATGTATTGTCCATTTTAACTTCCATTTTAACTTCCTTTTTTAACTTCCATTTTAACTACCATTTCACAAAGTTCATCCTTCGTCCCCGCCCGGGTCGGGTGTGGGTGTGGGGGTCGGGGTGGGGGTGTCGCCGCCGTCGCCGGAGGGTTTCTTCTTCGACGGCTTGTCGTAGATTTCCCACGTCAGGCTGTCGGGGACGAGGGCGCGGCGCACGATGCGCTGCTTGCCCACGGCGGTCACGGTGCGCTCGGGCGTGAACTGCACTTTGACGTCGCGGATGAGGCTCTCGTCGGCGTCGGCCTCGTTGTCCACCATGCCGGCCGTCACCGTGTAGCGGAAGGTCCCGATGTCCTCCAGCTTCACCGAGCGGCCGTTCTTCATGAAGAGCTCCATGATTTTCGGCAGCGCCATCAGCACGTTGTACACGTCGCCCTTCGAGGCGGTGGTCGAGTCGGCGATGTACTTGCACAGTTCGTCGGTCGAGACCGGCTTGTCCTGCGTCACCGCCGTCACGGTCCACTTCTGCTGGTTCTGCCATTTGCGTCTGATTTTCTTGATAAATGCCATATTCTGTATGTTTTTTAGTTGAACTTCAAAATTCTTTCGCGGAATGCCCTTTGTCAACTTCTCAGGTTGACCGTGTCAACTTCTCAGGTTGACCGTGTCAACTTCTCAGGTTGACATCGTAACCTGGTGGAGGTTACAAGGGCCCCTCCGCGGGGGGAATTAGCTGCCCATAAAATACGGGCGGTTGGGGTCGATATTATCGCCTTTGCCCACTTCATTATAGGGATACTCATCGTAAAGCAGGCCTAACCCATCGAAAAACACCCAAGAGCCTTGGATGTACCATCCGGTATTCTCAGGATGGTTCATGATAGCCTGCTCCCAGGTCTCGCCGGGGAGGTAGTAGATTTTGTGTCCGCTAACGTTGATGCTCTGCACCGCCGGGCCTTCATCCTCGAGCGTCACGCTCTTCACGCGGCGGGGGTTGCCGGCGGGCACGAGGGTCACGCTGTCGGTCTCGGTAATCATCAGCGAGTCGCCCTGGTAGGGGGTCTGCTGCGGCACGCCGTTCACCTTCACCGTCCAGCCCGCGGGGATATTCTTCAGCGCATGGGCCTCGTAGTACTCCACCTGCAGCTCCAGGTCATAGTCCGGCGCCTGGCCGAGCGTCCACTGGTTCGCGCCCGCCTTCGTCAGCTCGATGGCGGGGCTGCCAGTGTAGAACCACTTTACGCCGTTCGCAATCATGTCGTAGAAACCGCCTTTAGAGATGATACCCTGATTCGGTTCACCCACATTTCCATCATAGAACATCATGTCCATGAGACTGCCACTACCCTCATTAAAACCATAAATCAGATATGCATAGCCGGATGTGGGAGCGCCCGTCCATGCATGGGCCACACTTTCGTCCACGGCCTCGAAGCCCAAGGCCTGCAGGTCGGCCAAAGTGATATTTTCGTTGACACCCTCCCAGCTGGCAATCATGTCAGTGGTGAACTGGGTGACTTGTGTCGGGCCTTGCGCCCAGGCTCCCGCGCCGCCGAAGAGCGTCAGCGCCAGGAGCGTCAAAATGCTTTTTCTTAAACTTTTCATTGTCGTTATGTTTTTAATTTGTTAATTCTCTCAAGCGGGAGTTAAAGCGGGAGTTATAGGAGGGAGTTATTTTTAACTTCCATTTTAACTTCACTTTTAACTTCCTTTTTAACTCCTTTTTATTTTCGCCGCGAGGGGGTTAGTCGTTTGTTCAACGGTTATCGGTCACGGTACCGGCGACAGCCTTACCGCCTGTACCTGCAGTACAAGCACGACAATCTTCGCCGATAGAACCGTTAGAGCCGTTATTGACTGACGTTGAGCCGCCGTTTATGGTCAGAGTGCCGCTGATGGCATCGCCGCCGTTGCCTCCAGAACAACCATCACCCAAATCGCCGACACTACCGCCGTTGCCTCCTCTGGCTGTCAGCGTGCCGCCGCTGACGATCACTGAGCCGTTGATGGCATTGCCGCCGTTGCCTCCATGAGAACCATCCTCAAAATCGCCGACACTACCGCCGTTGCCTCCTCTGGCTGTCAGCGTGCCGCTGGTCAGCACCAGCGTGCCGGTGCCTGCTACGGTTGAAGCGGTGCTGTTGTTCGTTCCGTTGACGTTCATCGTGCCGTTGCCCTGGATGGTGAGCGTTGCGCCGCTGGCAAGGCTGATACCCTTGTTCAGGGTGAGCGTCTCGCCGTCGGTCAGCGTGAGTGTCACGTCGCCGCTCACGGTGATGGCGGCGCTGTAGGTCAAGCCGCCTGCGGGAACGGTGAAGGTGCCTGCCGTCCATGCGGTGGTGGTGTTGTCAAGCGGGGTGGGCGGCACCACATACTTCACAGCCTTCACGCTCTTCACCTTGCGGGTGCCGTTGTAGGTAGCGGTGACCTGCGAGCCCGACATCACATTCTCCAGCACCTGGGTGCCATCCACAGAGGCGTTGCCCGAAGCGATGCTCCAATGCTCAGCATCCTCGGTGCCAGCGGCCATGCGGACGGTGATGGGCTGGCCCACGAAGGTGGCGCCGATGGTGAGGTCGGCGGCGGGCATGGTGAGGGTCTGGGTGGCGTTGGCGTTGACCTCGGCCTGGTTGCTCCACGAACCGAGGGTGTAGTCGGCGGCGGCGTTGGCCTTGAGGGTGAACTGGGTGCCGGCGGCCACGCTATAGGTGCCGTCGGTGTTGGCAATGACGCCGGCAGGCAGTGCGGGGGTGTAGTTGAAGGTGCTCTTGGGGAGGAAGCCGTTGGCAGTGTAAATGCCATGGGCATCGGCCGAGGAGCCTGCGGGGGCCTCCACGCCGAAGAAATCACGGCAGGTGAAATTGCCGGCGGTGGGGTTGTCGACGCCCACCAGCAGGTTGCCGCCCTGGTAGGTGTAGGGACGGCTGAAGGTGACGGTCATCTGGCTGTCGGCGTAGCTGAGGGTGCCGGTATAGACAAGGGTGGTGTCGCTGTTCACGAATTCGGTGAGGGTGGTGTTGTCCACCTCTTTCAGATAGACGTTGACATTCGAGGTGGAGGACCAGGAGGATTCATCCTTGACATACCAGGTGATGCTGTTGAGGGTGCCGCCTGCCATCAGGCCGAGCTGCTCGGCGGGGATGATGTGCTGGCCGCGGGTGTTGTCATTGTCGAGGAAGCAGAGGTTGATGGGTACCGCCCTGTTCGTCACCGTGCCGTCGTTGACGGTGAGGGTCTGCGGGGTGGGCGTGAAGTCGAAGCCCACGCTGCCGCCGTGGGCCGGGCTGGCCGTCAGGGTGAGGGTGGGGTTGGCTGCGAAGGTGGCGGTGAGGGTGGCCGCGGTGGCGGGCATGGTGAAGGTGGTCTGCGCCTCGGTGCTGTTGTTGCTCCAGTTCACGAAGTGGTAGCGCAGCTTGGCGGTAGCCTCGACGGGCACCTGGGTGCCGGCCAACACGCTATAGGTATTGTCGGTAATCTGGTCCACGCCGTCGGGCAGAATCAAGCCGGGGCCGTAGCACTCGATGCTGGCCACGCCGCCCTCCCACAGCAGGTTGTTGCAGTTGTAGTCGCTGTAGGTGTTGCCGCTCTTGAGATAGACTTCGGCATCATGGTTGTTGCTCTTGAAATCACACTCGTAGGTCTCGCCGTTGGGGCCGACGAAGACCACGCGGCATTGGTAACGCTCATTGCGAAAACCTTCGGGGTTGACCATCATCGAATTAGAATAGTTTTCGTTGTTGGTCCACACGGTGCTGTTAGCAGCGACGGAAACCGTATTGAAAAAGAATTTCTCATGCTCGCCACTTAATGACTGCTGACCGGCATAGTCGGCAGCCTTGAATTCGCACAGGAATCCGTTGCCCTGATGGCGGGGAATCTCGACGCGGCCCATCTGGGCGTTGTTGGCGACGAGGGTCAGCACGGGGCTGGCCACGAAGTTGGCGGTGAGGGTCATCGCCGCGTTGACGGTGACGGTCACGGTGTCGGTGGTGGCATTGTTGCTCCAGTTGTTCAGCTGGTAGTGGCGCTTGGCCACGGCGGCCACGGGCACCTGGGTGCCGGGCACCACGTCATAGACACCGGCAGTCTCGGTGGCGGTCACGCCGGCGGGCAGTGACATCTCCATGCCGTAGGCCTCGACCCTGGTGATGCCGCCCGAGAGGAGCAGCTGGGTGCAATCGTAGTCCTTATAGACGTTGCCGTTTTTGAGCTGAACATCCACGCTGTTGCCGTCGTCGGGCTCCACCTCGACGCTCTGGTTGTTGGCGTTGTAGAACGTCACATGGTGGATGGTGATCCAATAATCCTTGGGATTGACGATAAAGGAAGAATTGCTCTCGGTTGAGGTGTTGATCCATGCACCGTCAGTTACCGAAGCATAAGTCCACATAGAGGTCTTAGTGCCGTCTTGGCTGCTGGAGGTGGTGTAGGTGTCATAGAGCTCATACTCCGGATGCAGCGCCACCGTGGCGTAACCCATAGCGCTGTTGTTGCTGGCCAGGGTCAGCTGCACAGTTCCTTGTGCCCTAGCGGGCCCCGTGGCCGCCGCCGCTATCGCCAGCACGGCCACCAATGTCTTGAATAATCGTTTACTCATAACTTTTAAGAATTTGGTTGTTAATATTAATTGTTAATTGTCCGTTTGTTTTCGTTTTAATCAGAAGTTTTTTTTATCTCAATCAGAACTCTTCTTCTTTTCTTTCTCAATCAGAACTATCAGAACCATCAGAATTTTTCTTTTAGTTCTTTTCGTTCTGATTGCGATTAAATTTCTTTTCGTTCTTTTGAGCTTTATAAAATCAAAACCGCCACCCCGTGGTGGGGTGAGCGGCGGATATCTCGGAAAAAGTAAAAGTAAAGTGTAATTGCCGGTGCTTATTTCACCTGGCTTGCAAGTGTATCAGGCTCGCGTCTGCAGTCCCAGAGGTCGGCAATCTCTATGCGGTCGTCCACAATGCGATAGACAATCTTGTTCACCTTGGCGACCACAACACTCCGGTATGTTTGTGGCAGGTCGGCCAACAGCGGCTCGATGGGACCAAGGTAGGGGTTGTCTGCCAGGAGCCTTATTACCTCGCGGAACTTGGCTTTGAACTTTTGTTCCGCTCTTCGGCCAAACTCCTCCTTGATGTATTCGGCTGTGGCGCCAATGCGCCATTCGGCTTTTTTCGAGAAATTGACCTTCATCATACGGTCGTCTCTTCTAAGACCTCTTCTTCATCTAGTTCCATGCCCCATCTGCGGAAGAGCTCCTCGGCGGGAGTGTATCTTCCGGCGGCGAAATCGGCTTCGGACTCCCTAATTCTGGCGTGGAGCTCCTCGATGGTGTAGGGCTTCAGCTGCTCTTTGGAGCGTCGGCGGCTGGCGATGAAATCGTCCATCACGCGCTGCGCCCAGCGGTTGATGGATGCCATGTCGGTTAACTCCGGGTTCAGCTCGCGGACTTCTGCCTCATTGATGTTCAGCGTTACAGTGCACATAATTATGATGTTGTTTTGCACTTATAACGCCCGCCCGGCGGTTTTATTGCCCGCCGGAAACTCTTTTTTCCGAAATATCCTTTATATCAGTCTGTCAAAGAACTCTCTTTAAGCCGAGAGGAGAAGGAGCTCGCTCATTTTCCCGAGGCGCTGGAGAGTGGGCCGTCAGGCCAACTCTTCGGCCGTCAGGCCAACTCTCTTCTTTTTCACCTTTCACCTCTCACCTTTCACCTTTCAAAAGCTTACTCTGTTCGTGTCTCCTATCCAGCTTGTGCTCACCGTGAAGCTCGCGCCCGAGGCCGTGCTGTACATCGGGCCCTGCACCACCGTGATCTTGTTCCTCTGCAGCGGCACATCGGCCACAGTGCGGGTGCTGTACACCGTGCCGTTGGGCTTGATGGTCTCCACCGTCACGTTCATCGTCTGCTGGTCGCTATTCAAGAACAGGTAGCTGATAGTGCTCGAAGCCACCCCCACCGCCGTGGTGGTTGCCACGCAGTTCGACAGGCCGTTGTTGCTGGACGCCAGCCCCGTCTGCGGGTTCACCCCTTTGCCGCCGGCCGCGAAGGTGACGCGGACTGAGTCCACCCCCGCCGTGCGCGTATCGGTGGAGCGGACAATCACCTTGCTCGCCACGCGGCTCAGCTCGGCATTGAGGTTCAATGGATTGGTCGAGGCGACGTTCACCGTCTGCGACGCCATGAAAGTCTCGCGGACGCGGTCGGCGGTATATATGGCCTCGCTGGCACCGTTGAGCGTGATGGGCTGCTCGGAGCCGTAGCCCAGCACCACCATGGTGTAGCTGCCCAGCGGCAGCGACAGCTCGAACTCGCCGAAGGTCGTGTAGGTCGTATTGTCCGCCCGCAGCTGCGTGGTGTTGTAAATCTCATTCCCCTGCGCATCGAAGAACGCCAACGTCATCGCCTTCACACCGGTATATGCGGCCACGGCATCCTTCGTCGGGAAGTCCTCCGTAGTGATACTGAAGTCGTTGACGGAGACCGTCACCTTGGCGCTACCCAGAGGTTCGTTCGTGTTATCCTTATGACATGCTGTGATGCCGAGAATTGCTATCGCCAGCACAGCCACCATTGTCTTGAATAATCTTTTAATCATAATGTTATGTTTTTATTTGTTCGTTTGTTTTCGTTTCAATCAGAAGTTTTTTTTATCTCAATCAGAACTCTTCTTCTTTTCTTTCTCAATCAGAACTATCAGAACTCTTTCTCTATTTCTCAATCAGAACTATCAGAACTATCAGAAATTTTCTTTTTTTTCTCATCAGATTGAAAAGAATAGGAAAGAATTTCTTTTGATTCTTTTTATTCTTTTGAGCTTTATGTTTCAATCAGAACTTTCCTTTCTTTTTCTCAATCAGAACTAAAAGAACCATCAGAACCTTTTTTCTTTTTTATTTCTCAATCAGATATTCTTTTAGTTCTTTTCGTTCTGTTTGAGCTTTATTTTCTTTTAGTTCTTTTCGTTCTGATTGCGATTAAATTTCTTTTTGTTCTTTTGAGCTTAATAAAATCAAAAACCGCCACCCCGGGTGGGGGTCGCGGCGGATATCTCGTGTGGGGAAAGTATGTCCTGCGGGAGGCTAGTGCGTCATCATGGCGGAGGGCAGTATCTTGTCGACGAAGACCGTCTCGCCGTCGATATGGAAGATGACCGTCAGCCGGTTGTTGCCGACGGGCAGGGTCTTGGCCTCGGGGTGGTAGAGCAGCGGCAAGCGGTACTTGCTCTTGGGCAGCATGTCGGCCAGGTAGGAGAGGCTCTCGATTTCCGAGCGCAGCCTCGCCGTGTAGCGTCGTGCAAAATCCAGTGTGTGCATCGCTGTGGCGAAGAGGGCGAGATGCTGCAGGTCGGCTATCGCCATCTCACTGTATTCAAGCCTGTACGTCTTCATAGTGCTTCTCGACAGCTTCTTCAAACCTGCTCCAAAACTCGTCGCCCGACACATATTTCCTCGGCTTGCCACTGGCGATGTCGACCATGTCGCGCTCGACAGACTGTGCCCAGTAGGCACGCTCCTCGGCGTTAATGTCCTTCATCACCAGCCCGTAAGCCTCCTCGGGCGAGTAGAACTCCTTGTCCATGTCGGGAAACACGGGCGAGTCCTCTGCCGGCTCGACCATCCTGCGGCGCAGCGATTTCACGAAGTCGTCAACAACGAGGAGCATCTCGGGGGTGAAGCCCGCCAGTCCGTTGTTGATGGATGTCCTGATGTCCGTTGCTGTCATGATTGCGTCTGTTTTTCTGGTAATAACGCAACCGCCGCGGCTTTATTGCCCTCCGGTGGGAAAAATCTTCCCGGAGATATCCTTTATGTCAGTTTGTCAAAGAACTCTCTGTTAATCTCTCTCTTCTTATCTCTTATTCTCTCTGTAAATCTCTCTCTCTTCTTATTTCGCCTGCTCGCTTCGCTTCGCGAGATCTTGTTGATCTTGTAGATTTTCCCGCTGCGCGGTGCTTGTCTCGGTTAATCTCTTTTTTTTCTCCTGCTCGCTTCGCTCACGAAATCTATAAATCTAGTAAATTAATTCCGCCTGCGGCGGAAACTCGTCTCGGTTAATTCTTAATTCTTAATTTTTAATTTTTAATTCCTCATTCATCACTCATCACTCATCACTCATCATTATTCTTGTTCTCCTGCTCGCTTCGCTCACGAGATCTATAAATCTAGTAAATTAATTCCGCCTTCGGCGGTGACCTGTCTCGGTTATTTTTCCCTGCTTCGCGAGATCTTGTAGATCTTGTAGATTTGCCGCTTGCGCGGGGGTCAGCCTCGGTTAATTCTTAATTTTTAATTCCTAATTCTCTTAATTGATGGTTAATTCGTGATAATTAATGTTTGTTTAAAAATCTTGTTGTTTATGTTGTTTTAGTTGTTTTCAAAAAAACTTGTTGTCACGATGTCTCGAAGTCTCGATGTCTTAAAAAATTTGTCTTTCTTGTTTTTCTTGTCTTCAAAAAAAAATTGTTTGTGTTGTTCATGTTGTCTTTTAAGAATTCCCGTTGTTGTATTTTTTCACTGGCAAAGTTAAGAATAAATTTATATAAATACAAAATAAAATAACCGCGTGCACGAATTATCAAATCTTTTTCAAGAATTTTCACGAATTATCAAATAAACAAGGGCTTATTACACGAAAAGTTTATATTTTTGACACAAAAAGTTTATCCCCAAAATTGACAAAACAGGGAAGAAAGTGTTAAAAAATGCAAAAATAAGGGGGTCGGAAAAGGGCGGAAAAGGGGGAATCTCTATAAATCGCTGATTTCTGTGATGTTAATATTTGCGGAAAATAGCGGGGTGGCGGAGGGGTGGTGGCGGGGGTGGCGGAGGAAGGGGCTGGTGAACAAATGTTTGCACCATTTGACAACGGGTTTTTTCCTCCTGCTCGCGCGGGGCTGGGCTCGGTCAATCTTTATTCTCCTGCCTTCGGCGAGATCTTGTAGATCTTGTAGATTTGCCGCTTGCGCGGGGGTCGGTCTCGGTTAATCTATATTCTCCTGCCTTCGGCGAAATCTTGTAAATCTTATAAATTATTTCCGCCTTCGGCGGTGACCTGTCTCGGTTAATTACTAATTCTTAATTCTTAATTTTTAATTCTTAATTCTTAATTCCTCATTCCCCCCTCCTCCTTGCTATCAACTCTACCTCTTCTCTACCTCTTCTCTACCTTTTCTCTACCCTTTCTCTACGTAAAAAGTAGAGTTGATGTAGCGATGAGGTAAAGAAAATCTACGGAGATATGCAAGTATATCCCTATCATTATTATTCTCCTGCTTCGCGAGATCTTGTAGATCTGGTAGATTTGCCGCTTGCGCGGGGGTCGGGTCTCGGTTAATCTCTTTTTTCTTTTCTCCTGCTCGCTTCGCTCACGACCCCCGAAGGGGTGATGAGCACCGCTGAAATAAATCAAATGTAGCGAATAAATCTATAAATCTTATAAATTAACGCCTTACTCATGCTCTGCCCGGAAGTTCACTGGACTTCCTCTTGCCTTCGGCGGGAAGGCTTGCGCAGCTCTTCGCGTAGCGTTTTAATCTATAAGATTTATAGATTTCTGCCCGCAGGGCTAGGAGGTTTCTGTTGTTTTTCTTGTCTTTCTTGTCTTTAAAACAAAAAAAAGGGGCTGTCTTAAAAAAAACAACGTAGACAACTTAGACAACATACTGTCAATCATGTTGTTTTTGTTGTCTCTGTTGTCTTTAAAGAAAGAGCGTCCCTCCGGGACGCTGAGATGAGAGGGGGGCTTGTGGGTCCCCAGACTGCCGTCTGGGGTTACTGAGAGAATGCTCCCTCCGGGAGCTATAAGAAACACTCATCACTCATCACTACTTGCTACCTGCTCTCAAGATATTGTTTTTCTTGTCTTTGTTGTCTTTAAAACAAAAAAGGGGTTGTCTTTAAAACAAAAAAGGGGTTGTCTTTATAAGAAAACAACGTAGACAACTTAGACAACATACTGTCAATCATGTTGTTTTTCTTGTCTTTCTTGTCTTTAAAACACAAAAAAAAGGGGCTGTTGTCTTTAAAACAAAAAAGCGTCCCGTTGGGACGCAAAGAATAGTGATTATTCTATTGTTATCGACTTCAGGATTGTATCAATTTGTTCCCGAAGCGGCGGAAGATTCTCTTTCGCCGTCTTCCAAGCAATCAGAGCATCAATCTGATAGTAGCCATGAACCAGTACATGGCGCATACTAATGACATCACGCCAGGCTACCTCAGGATGTTGTGCCTGCAACTCTTTGGAGACATAGTTGGCGGCCTCGCCGACAATCTCAATATTCTTCACCACGGCAAAGAACAGCATCTTGTCGTTCTTCAGGTCTTCCAACGATTTGCCATTAAGAAACTGAGCCACATTATCGATGGCTGTCAGCATGTGCTCCAATCTCCCTGGATCTCTAACTAACTCTCTCATAGATAAGTTTTTTGTCTTGATTGGCCGTCTTCTCGGCAAAAGGGAGCAGGGTGCCGTTGGCCACAAGGTCGACAGGGCGACCCACACGGTCAGACAGTTCGTTCATAATGTGACAGAACTGCAGCAATCCCACAGAAGCATTATCCTGATCGAAATCCACGAGGATATCCACATCGCTGCCAGCATGTTCCTCGCCACGGGCATAGGAGCCGAACAGCCAAGCTCGCCGCACCGGCTGGGTGGCGAAATAGTCGCGGATGGTCTGTAACATTTGCTCACTCATAACGGCATCGTGTTTTGTATCAATAACGTGAGCTCCTGTATTTTATTGTATACGTCACCAAATTTTCAATCTCTCTTTTCTCCTGCTTGCGCGGGGGTCGGGTCTCGGTTAATCTTTATCCTCCTGCTTCGCGAGATCTTGTTGATCTTGTAGATTTGCCGCTTGCGCGGGGTCAGTCTCGGTTAATCTCTTTTTCTTTTCTCCTGCTCGCTTCGCTCACGAAATCTATAAATCTAGTAAATTAATTCCGCCTTCGGCGGGGACCTGTCGCGGTTATTTTTCCCTGCTTCGCGAGATCTTGTTGATCTTGTAGATTTTGCGCTTGCGCGGGGGGCAGTCTACCCTCTTTCTTATCTCAATCAGAACTATCAGAACTATCAGAACTCTCAGAACTTATTTCTCCGACAGATTTGAAAAGATTTAAAAAGAATTCATCACTCATCACTAAACACTAAACACTTAACACTTAACACTCCCACTCAGTCACTCATCACTCATAAATCATAAATCATAATTCATAATTCATAAATCATAATTCCTTTTAATTTTCTTAATTAATGGATAATTCGTGATAATTCGTGTTAAAATTATGATGCGGCAGCCTGGCTCAGTGCGTGTTGCACTGAGCGAGTTGTTTTTGTTGTCTTTGTTGTCTTTAAAGAAAGAGCGTCCCTCCGGGACGCTGAGATGAGAGGGAGGCTTGTGGGTCCCCAGACTGTCGTCTGGGGTTTGCTCCACTTCGGTCGCAGGCCGTGCCCCAAGGGGCAGGCAGACTGAGAGCGCGTCCCTCCGGGACGCTGAGAGGTGGGTAAGGGGGTGGGTCTGAATCCCCAGACTGCCGTCTGGGGTTACTAATAGAGCGCTCCCTCCGGGAGCTATAAGATACACTCATCATTCTTCACTCCTCACTCGTCATTCATCACTAACCACTCCCCACTCATAAATCATAATTCATCACTCATCATTCATAATTCATAAATCATAAATCATAATTCTCGTTGTTTTTTGTTGTCTTTGTTGTCTTTAAAACAAAAAAAAGGGGCTGTTGTCTTTAAAACAAAAAAAGGGGTTGTCTTAAAGAAAACAACGTAGACAACTTAGACAACATACTGTCAATCATGTTGTTTTTGTTGTCTCTGTTGTCTTTAAAGAAAGAGCGTCCCTCCGGGACGCTGAGATGAGAGGGGGGCTTGTGGGTCCCCAGACTGCCGTCTGGGGTTTGCTCCACTTCGGTCGCAGGCCGTGCCCCAAGGGGCAGGCAGACTGAGAGCGCGTCCCTCCGGGACGCTGAGAGGTGGGTAAGGGGGTGGGTCTGAATCCC
>Ga0326513_10002930_pt1 | contig 12477 bp, 15 predicted proteins | sample 2_2465_0518_D_FD_203654 | JGI IMG/M metagenome (GOLD analysis project Ga0326513, IMG submission 203654) | Bovine rumen microbial communities from UC Davis, California, United States - 2_2465_0518 | ecosystem: Host-associated > Mammals > Digestive system > Stomach > Rumen | place: USA...
GAGAAGATCGCCAAGGCGAGGACCGGCAATTCCTACGAGACGAAGAAGTCCAAGGAAATGAAGGTCCGTATAGTCCAGATGTCCAGAGACCTCAACGGAACCATGACCGATAAGGACGTTATGGACGTGCTGCACCTGGCGAGAAATTCCTATTACAAATACAAGCGGGAACTGATCGCCGCCCAGGACAATGACAGAGACGCCGACGAATGATTCCACCTGATACCAGAGGCCCACGCGCTGCAACGTGGGCTTTTTCTTTTACCGGTCAATACCTTTTACCATGCTGGACGTGCTGATATAGGTTAATGGACGTATACGCAGGACGTCACCAGACGGCCAGAAATGGCCCTATAAGCGGCGATAGAATTACCCTACCTGCCCCACACGGAACACGCCAGACGCGCCAGAATAGGCCAATATGGGCCGTATATGCGATATATAGCCTATATCGACGATATAAACAAACTTTTTGTCGCGTAAATATCGTGGTATGGTTTAGTTAATCCCCATATTCCAATACCGCCTATATCGCCTATATAATCCAGCAAACAATATTATTATAGATATTGACAATATAGACGATATATGGTAAGATAAGGATAGAACCAATAGAAGGGAGGGCGACATGATGCCCAAGGCATTTAAGCCGGTAGGAACCACCTATCCACCCATGACCGACCAGCAGCGAGAAGCGGCGAGACAGGCCAGAAACGCCTATCTCCGAGAATGGCGACGCCGCAATCCTGGCAAGACCCGCGAATATCAGGAAAGGCATTGGGCGCGCGTAGCGGAGCAGATGGCCAATTCTGAACAGATGGAGGACTGACACGACATGGCGAACGAACGAGAGAACGCGCCGGTAAAGAGGCAGGCCCACCAGTCCATTGAGGACATGGCCGCCCAGATGACGGCGAAGAAGGAGAAGCGGAGCCCCAAGAGCCGGTTATACAACGAAGTCAGCAGCGAATTAAAGGCCCAGGCGCTTGACGCTTCTATCCGCCAGCAGCAAGCCCTATTAAAGAGGGCGACCGCTAACGGAAGGGTAGACCTAAACAACATGGACGATGTACGGAAGTCTTGTGAGGACTATATCGAATCATGCAGAATCGCCGGGATAATTCCGTCTGTTACCGGTCTGGCCCCGTCGATGGGATATTCCCGCCAGGCGTTAACGGCGTACATAGCCCACAACACCACGCCCACGGCGCAATACCTGGACGCTGTACGGTCCGCGATGGCCGCAATCACGGAACAGGCCGGTTTGACCAGGGCCGCCAGCGAAGCATGCGCCATATTTGTGCTGAAAAATAGCGCCGGCATGGTGGACAAGCTGGACATTACGGCGACGCCTGGCATACCGGAGGAAGAACGCGAACTGACCGCCGACGAGATCGCCGCGCGATACCTGGACGTCAGCAGCGAACCGGGAACCACGTTTTACGACGATGGAACGGAGCTCTAATTCCAAGGTATACCGCGCCGCGTTCGACCTTCACCAGACGGCGCTATCAGCGATTCAGACAACGCCGGTAGATACGTTATGGGAATGGTATTGGGAACAGGCCCACGCAATCCTTGACGCCCACGGCGGAGATCAATTCGTCATGGACCTACTGATCGCCGTGGCGGAGGACGTGGAGCGGAAACAGCTAACCCAGATCCACGCCGGTAAGATAGCATAGCAGGACCGACCACCAGATCACGGCGGACATGGTTTTCAATCATGGAAATCATCAACAGATAGGAGAGTAACCAGAACATGGATAAGAAGCAATGGGCGAGTTTCAAGGGCGCGCTGAAGGCGCTGGACCAAGGCCCCAAGGCAATCAAACAAGCCAAAGCCACGTATAACGAGGCCGACGCCTACATGAAGCAGAACCAGAAGAATTGGAGCGAGAACGGACGCCGGGACTTCTACGCCGCCGCAAGGGAGAAGCGGGACGCGGCGATTCAGTCAGAATGTAAGAAGATGGAGGCCGCAATCGGGACTTTGCGCGCCTACCGGACCTATCCCAACGAGGCCGTGGACCTGAACTCCACCACGCTACAGAACGCCCTGTCCATCATCTCCATGATGGGGAAGAAGCTGGCCCCCGCCCAGCAGCTATCTATTTTGGAGACGTTCAGAGGGCAGCCGGCGACGCTGGAATTTTTGTCCCAGGTCTACAAGCAGAACGGTTTGTTCTATGGGGACTACGCGGCGGAGATGGCCAAGCCGTTGAGCGAGGACGCTATCAACGAGATGGAGGCCAATATCTTCCGTACCCAATACAGCGGCGAATGGGACGGAGGCCGTACGTATTGGGTAGAACACGAATTTGAGAGGACCGCCGCCCGTTTGGGTTTTGACGTCCAGAACGTTGACCCCTACGTCGAAGCACTCCGGAGCATGAAAGAGAACGCGAAGAACCAGGACGAGGCGCGCGTAGTTGCCAACGCCCTTTTCAAGATGCAGAACGCCGGCGAATTTGGTTTGTCTGATTCCGATAAAGAGCAGATCATGAACGAAACCTATATCGCAATGGCGGCGGCCACGGAGGACCGGGAGCGGCGCGAGATCGCTACCGAGGCCCATACCTACCGGCGTCTGGAAGAACTGGAACAGCAGATCGCCGCCGGCGAGAATGGAGGGAATGAAAATGTCTGATAGGTCTATGGAAGATCGTTACCAGGACGCCCACTATAAAGCCATGGTTGAGGCGTACCGGCAGCGCCACAAGCACGACGCGGAGAAAGAGCCCGAACCGGAAACGGACGTCCAGCGAATGGCCCGTTATATGGGAGTGAAGCCCGGCGACGGCAACGTCTCCCGACGCCGTGACCCGGAGGAAGAAATGAACCGGCGTCTGGTCGGGATTGACTGATATATCCGCCCGGACATGAGGGAGGTAAGAGTGATTGGAAAATTTGTATACGTCGGAACGCAATGCTGCAATTCGTACATTATGCGCCGTCGTTGATGCGTACCAGTCAGCCATTGAGAAAAGAATAGATTGTCCGCCCAACAGTGAGGACGTCGCTACCATAACGGCATATATTCAGGCGGAGACAGTCCTATTACGACTTCTCAAAGAAGAAGTTACCGATTATGGCGAGGGCGGCGGAGATTACCGGCGGAGAGTGAACAGGCCGGTAAGGAAATAGGCGTCGAGGATAGGGAACACTTGCGACAGTAGAGCCTACCCAGGACGCCAACACCCAGCAAATAGGCGCGGTTTGAGTATAGCATGAACGCGCCGTCCGATTCAAGAAAGAAGGTTTAATTATGGTTAATGATATTTTGCTAAACGACAAGATTTCCCGCGTTATCACCCTGGCTGAACGCGCTATGATGTTGGCGGAAGATTGTAATGATTATATGGTACGCACAAGTCGTGGACAGATTGTTCTCGAGGGCGATACTAATAGAGCAATCATCGTAACAGACATGTTGTTGGAGGTCATCGCCGAGATGCAGGGCGAACTTGAAAAGCTGGACACGATGACCACCCCGGCAAAGGAACCCACCAAGGACCACCAGGACATGAGTAAGACCGAGCGAGTAGACGAAATTCTGAATCAGATTGGAGTATTCGCCGGTATGATCGAGAATTTTCCGGACTGGCTGGACCGCATGAAAAAGCTTAATTTTACGGCGTCCTGTCTTGCAATGGGCTGTAAGGATTACGACTTCTCTTGTAAAGAGCCGGGACGGGATTAAGTAGGACATGGGGGAGAGCGTGGAGTCTCCCCCCCATTATCATGACCACGGAGGCGCCGCCGGCATGAAGTCAAGGGACGTCGAATTGATACGGGACTATTTGATGCTATCGAGATCATATGCAAACGCTACAATAGACGAGGCAATGAAACAGACGTTAGAGGATGGGGAATATATATCCGCGCTTGTAAAAGCACAAAGCCGGCGTATACGTGAACTTGACCATCTGATCACCGTCACCGGCGCCGAGATCGACGCTCTACGCGCCGCCGAGAAGGAAGGGTAGAACATGGCACGAACCACGAAAAGACCGTCACAGAGCCCACGTAGACGGTACAGGAACGAAGCAGAGAGGGAGGCCCACCGTCTGGCTATAGAAGCTGACGGCGGATGGTATGCCCATTTGATGAAGGAACGCGAACGGCGCGAAGCTGAACAGGCCGAACGCGATTCCAGTACCGGAGGCAATGTCCGCAATGCTGGAAGATAGATACCGAATGAATATAGGTTCAGTCCGCCGCGCTGACCGAGAAGTCAAGCGCCTGGCCGCGCTGATCGAGGGCGCCGGCGGGATTGTCCAGTACGTGGCCGGTCCTGTTTACCGGTCCACCGATAAAAAGAAGGGAGATCACGTCCACCATGGAGAACGTCAATCTTTGTTTGAAAGTGTACCACTTGGGACCCCTGATCGAAGCAATACACGCCCGGTCAATCGTGGTTACGAACGACACGAACAGCACACCGGAGGAGAGGGCCGTGATAGCTGACCTGGAGAGGCGCGCCGTCCTGCTGCATGATGCAATCGAGGCGGAGAACGCAGCCAAGGCAGCGAGAGAGGCGTATAATCGCCATGTACAGCGCGCCCGATATTGTAACCGTCACCCGGATAAGGCCGCCGTGGAGCCCGCTACAGAGCCCGTGGAGGCCGTCACGGAGCCGACGTCCAATTCCACGGCCACGGTAACGAAGCGGCCAGCATAACCTATATCTACTATACAGAGGGCGGAACAGTCCGCCCATTATTCAACCCACAAAAATGAAAAGGATATTGACAGAAAAAACGATATTTGATATAATATAGTTGGTGCAAATAGTACAATATCGGTTATATAGCCTATATAACTTATATAGACCGTATAATAAGGCAGGAATTACGCCTTAACGATTGTGAACTATTTGGTTATCTACAACAAAGAAAAGGAGGGATTACAGATCATATGAAGGTCGTGGCAATCACCAGCATGAAGGGCGGGACCGGCAAGACGTCCACCACGGCAGCGCTGAACGCCGGTCTACGACGCGCCGGTCTACGAGTGCTGACCGTTGACGCCGACGGCCAGAGGAACTTATCATCCATGATGGGCGCGAAGGTCCAGGACGTGAACACCTTCTACGACGTCATTACTGGCCGCGTCGTGGCGCGGAACGCGATTCAGCGAACCAACCAAGGGCCGATAATCGCCGCCAGCGCCGAACTAACAGACAAGCGTATCCTACAAGGCCGTAATTCAGAATACCGTCTCCGCGACGCCTTGAAGCCCATAGCGAAGGACTACGACGTCTGTCTGATCGACACTGGGCCACAACTCGGAACTATTGTCTACGCCGTCCTGACGGCGGCGGACGGAATTATCATCCCATGCAAGGCGGACCGGTTCTCCATGGATAGCCTACGCATGATCGCCGCTACCGTGAAGGGAGTACAGGCCAATTCCAATAAGAACCTGACCGTCTACGGCGTCCTGGTCACGATGTACGAGCGCCGCCTGACCGTGGCGCGCCTGATGCGGGAACAGCTGGAGGCCCAGGCCGCCGCCCTCGGATTCCACGTATACGCCACGCCGATAAGGAAGTCCGTGGCCGTCGAAGAAACCGAGATCACCGGCGAGGACATTTTCTCCGCCGGCAGGAACAACGCCGCCGACGATTACGGCGAAATCATCAAGGAACTTTTGGAGCAGATCGACCATTGACGGAGGTTTTCAATCATGGCTAAAAACTTGAAGCAGCGCGCCGCCGAAGTTGCGGAGCAGGCAATCAACACCACGGAAACGGAGGTAAAGGCGGACGGATATTCCAGTACCCCAGAGGACGAACGGACCGATACGAAGAAGCTGATAAGCGCGTTCGTTACAAAGGAAACATGGGACGATTTGAAGGAGCTGGCGAACCTGGAGGAAAAGTCCGCCGGCCAGTTAGTGGACACGGCGATAGCGGAGTATATAAAGCGTAACCGGGATGACCTGGAAGAATACCGGAGATTCAAGGAACGGCGCAAGGCCAAGAAGGAGCGCCAACAGCAGGAGAAGGAATAACACCTATTTGATCGGAGGGCCCACACATGGCACACAATCCTATTACGGAAATCGACGAGATGATTAAAAACGGCGACATTGATATAACCACTATCGAGGCCGTGGAGAACGAGGCGGACAAGCGCCGGCGCGCCAAGGAGCCCGACGCCTACGCCTTGACCTACGACGAAGCGGTTACTATCCTCCGCGCCAATAACATCTTTGAGGCCGTGGCCCTCCGAAATGGTTATATCACCATTGACGATACCACCGGCAGCCGCGTTTACAACATGGACGCTACCGTCTCCAAACTAACAATCGCTGCATTGAAAGATCACGGTATTGATACCGACGAACTGAAAACGCTGATTGATCGCGTCTATAATGGGGACTTTTTTTCCATTATGCTGACGAATGGTTACGAACCCGAACCCGGTAAAATGGGATTCTCCATGATGTCCCAGATCAACGGCGTGAAGCAATCCGGGATTCTGAAAGTTGAGGACTACCCGACCATTTACACCAGTACCAGCAGAACAGAAGAACGCGAGGCGTTAGGACTTCCATCCAGCACGAAATACCTGTACGGCGCGGAATACTCCATTGTTTCGCTACTACGCCATATCTTCTATACCGGCGAAGAAATAGTATTGACTGGAACCCTGGCGCCGTATTCCCAGATGCCCAACGCAATAGCATTTAGTTTTGTATCACGATTCCTGAACAATCGCAAGATACAAGAGAAACCACACAGCGGCGAGAGTATCACACTTGAACCGGGAAACACCGAGAACGAAATCAAGATCATACTGGAAACAGCCAATTCAGTATCAACATTGACTATATCTGACTGTCTACAGTTTTTTGACGCCCCCGCCGATAAGAAAGTCAAGCGCGGGACCATGGACGGCGTGAAACGTGTATGGCGCTACGTCCTCCAACAGTTGATGAACCAGACCCACGGTAGGGAGATGCCCGAAACCATATTGATAAACCTTCAAGATATGGTTGATATTGGGATGTACGCCAATGTTGACAACGCCTACCGTGGTATTGAAACCATGATACAGAAAATGGGACTACTACATATCTCCCAGAACTTCCAAGTAACAGAGACAGACCAGGACGGAAAACGAACGAGATCAAAGAAAAACAAGGGCGGATTCCTATTCTACGGCAGCACGCGAAGCGGATACCATGCTAATGTCGGAGTAAATAGAATGTTTGGGTTTGAATACTACAAACAACAGTATACCTATTTTCCCTCCGCATGGGCCTACAAGCTGGCCGGCGTCCCTTTTTCCCTGACGGAGTATGTATTTTCCATGATGCGGCAGCGCGCCCAGGAACTACGCGACAAGGGCAAATTCAAGATCGCCCTGGAAACGCTGCAACCACAATTAGGAATAAAATCCGTTGATGACGTCCGAAACAATCACGGACGGAAGTTTACCACCTATATCAAAGACCCGATAATCAAGGCCGTGGACGAAGTGAACAACGCCGCCAGGAAAGACAAGAGCATCAACGGCAAATTCAAGATCGCGTTGAAGGTTCCTACAACCAACGATATAGACGTCTGGTTATCCAAAGGATATATCGAAGTTTCAGCAAATGGCGAATATACGGACTATCTGACGTCCATAGCAGAGGGCCGACAGTTATACACCACCACACACCAAGAGGCATTGAAGGCCGAGAAGATCAAGAGGGCGGCCACGAGGCGCGCCAGATCAGAGGCCAACGAGGGAGCCCCACGGAGAGGGCGGAAACCAAGCCAAAGGAGCTGACTAACATATGACGTATGAACAGGCCAAGGCAGATATTAAACGGCGTCATTTGCGGGAATTTGTACCGCTTGAAGAACGCAAGGGTAATTTCTTTGTATGCCCTATCTGTCATAGCGGAGTAGGCCTGAAGAAAACCGCCGCGCTGAAGATCGACCCCGTAACATACCACGTTACCTGTTTTTCCCGTGGATGTTTTGGAGACAAGGGCGAGGACACGCCCGGCGCGCTGATGAAGATATGGAATTGTGGACTACACGAAGTCCTGAAACGCGCCGGTTACGACATTGACCAAGATCATTCTGGAAGGGAGGCGCGGACCGTGACCACCACGTCCACCACCACGAACCCCCAGCCGGTAAAGAGGGAGCCCGTACCGGAGCCCAAGAGGGCGGACCATACCGCCGATTACAAGAGATGGAACAAGAACCTACTGGACAACCCCGACGTGCTGAACATGGTCGAGAGATGGGGCATTACAGAGGATTCAATCAAGCGTTTTCTGATTGGATATGAACCGGCATGGGCCCACCCCTCCACCGTTGAAAAGTATGGTCCCAACGCCAGGCGGGACAGCAGAATTATTTTTCCGAGAAGCCCGGAGACGTACAACGCGCGCGTATCTGATCGCACGTATACCGGAGCCGGTAAATACAAAGTTGATGGAACCAGCAAAACCATGTTCAATGTCAAGGCATTGATGGACGGGAAAACAGGGAAAGACCCGGTTATCGTGGTGGAGGGCGAAATCGACGCGATTGTCCTTCACCAGATTGGACTAAGGGTAGTTGGATTGGGCACAACTTCCAACGCCGGTATTTTCGTCGAGGCGGCGAAGTCCATAGACCCGAACGCCGTGTATATCCTGGCGCTGGACAACGACGAGGCCGGCAAAGATGCCCAGGGTAAAATAGCTGATGGCCTCGGTAAAGCTGGAATTGCCTATATCAGCGCGGACGTGGGGACTTTGTACCATGGTAGAAAAGACGCCGGCGACGCCGTACCGGAGGACGAGGACGGATTCACAGCGCGATTGTCTGACTACTACGCCGACGCCTACGAGATGCGCGAGGAACGGGACAAGGCAGCGGAGGCCGAAGCCTACGCACAAAGTGGGCCGGGAATGGTGGATTCCTTTTTGCAGGAGATCCACACCAGCAGATTCAAGCCTATCAGCAGCGGGATTCAGTCCCTTGACCGCGCATTGGGCGGGGGATTTGTCCGTCAAAGTGTTGTCCTACTCGGAGCCGCTACCGGCATGGGCAAGACCGCATTGATAAGCCAGATTTGTGAAAACATGGTCCAGAACGGCGCCGGCGACGTGCTGTATATCAACCTGGAATTGAGCCGGCAGCTACTACTTGCCAGGTCAATAGCGCGTATTTCCTGCCAACGTGGTAACGAAATCTCCGCGCGGGAAGTCCTGCGTATAGCTGAATACCCGGAACTTGACGCCGCCGTGGCGGAGGCCGCCCAGGTATACAAAGAGACGATAGCGGGACACCTGATATATAATCCTGGAGAACCGGAAACCAACCTTGACAAGATCATGGAGAAGATCACGGCGGAACAGCGACGCCTCGGTCACGCGCCTATCGTCGTGCTGGACTACCTGCAACTTGTGACCGGCGACGTGGGCGAGGACAATATCGCCATAATCAAAAAGGCAATGCAGACGTTCAAAACCTACGCCAACGAGCATAATACCCTTGTGTTCATCATCGTGGCGAACAATCGAGACAGTAACAGGTCTGGCCAGAGTGACATTAACAGTGGGCGCGATTCCTCCAATATCGAATACGGAGCCGACGTCCACATGGGCATTGAATACGAGGCCGTCAGTACCCACGTCGAATATAACGACAATGAAAAGAAATGGGTAGTCAAAAAAGGCGTCGACCTTGACATGATCAATGCATACAAGCGCCGTTACCTGAAATTTCTTTCCGAAGATGTACCAAGGCAGCTATGGGGAGACACCGAGTATGAGTTGATGGACAAATACAACGAACTTTGTACCCGATTCTGTATTAGGGTAAACAAGAATCGTCTGGCGGAGAGCAACGCCACGGCAACCCTGACGTTCGACGGCGCAGCTTCAAGGTTCATTGAGTACGTGCCCAAGATCACGCCGAAGCGGGAGAAGAAGGACACGCCCACCACGGCGACGACGCCAGGTTCATTCTTTAAGTAAAAACCTTTTTGAGGGCGGCAGCTACTACAAGTTGTCGCCCATGCTATCAAATTGTTAAAACGTCATGCAATGGAGCACTCACGTCATTGAATGGAGCACTCACGTCATTGAATGGAGCAGCCAAGCCTGAAAACCCTTGCGGCACAGGCGTTTTGAGCACTTCACTTTTATTGAATAACCTTAAATAATACTAAGGTTATACGCAGCGCCCCAATTTATCATTGGGCGCTTGCGATAACCAAGCCGGTAAAAAAGAAGTCCCAGAGCCCCAGGCGAAAAACGCTTATATATGGCCGGGATTTTTCGGGAAGGGTACCGACGAAAAGCGTCATTTAGCTGGCGCCTACTCTACGTCCTAACCGGACTAAAATATGGTACCTACCCACAAACCCCCTCCGGTGGGGTTATGTAAAGCTAATATGGTTGACATGCGGAGCCCTCGGACGTGCTGCACACCTGGACCACGGCAAAGATCACCACGGCCAGCAACTTGACCATGGAACCATCTTCCCTACCGGCATGGATGGAGGGCCGCCGTAGACGCCCAGGAATGGCCGTATGAGACACCCACGTCCAGACTACTATATACACCTATCCCATTGAATAGGCCGTCACCGTGGCGAATACGCGCCCCGTAGAGGCGTTTTCAGACGGCCAAAGGTCCATTTACCTGTACCACCAATTCAGAATTGCCCCAGAACGGCGAGAAATGGCCATACGTCATTGACGAAAACAGGCGGACGCCGCGCGGACGGTATTATTCCATGGGTAGAAGTGGAGCCCTCGGAAACCACCTGTTTACAGGTATTTCCTGACCGTAGACGCGACGCCTGTTATATCGCCTATTGTATTCATATATCCGATATAGACCATATCGAAGAAGCGAACCAAAGTATTAAAATAAAGATATAAAAAAGTGTATCAAAACCTATTGACAATAGTATCTATATCGTTTATAATATCAGTATCAAAGTATTCTAAAGTTTAGTTGAATACTTCACCCGCCGACCATAGAAGGGAGATCATCAAAATGTTGAAGGTATGGACCACGCCAGAAGTCACCTACTCCAAGCTGTACGCCGATATGCTGGACCAGAGCCACGTACTACTGGCCGGCGCTACCGGTTCCGGTAAGTCCACGGTTATCAATGGCATGATTCACGCCGCCCTCCGAAATGCGCCTTGCGACGTGGCGTTCGTGCTGATCGACCCGAAGAAATGCGAGTTAGTGAAGTACGCCGACCTTCCCCATACGCTGAAATACGCCAGCGAACCGCGCGAAATGCTGGACGCGCTGAAATACAGCTTGCAGATCGTGGACACCAGGTTCAAGGAAATGCAGCGCCAGCGAGTGACCGAGTACACCGGCGCCGACGTTTACGTTATCGTGGATGAACTGGCGGACCTGATGACCACGGCCAGTATCAAGAGGGAGGCCGCCCAAGTCCTGCAACGTATCGCCCAGATTGGACGCGCCGCCCACGTCCACCTGATCGCCGCTACCCAATGCCCTATCGCCGACGTGATTCCCACGCCCATCAAATGTAATTTCGATTGTAGAATGGCCCTCCGTACAGCCAGCAGCCAAGACAGCAGGAATATTATTGGAGTGAAGGGAGCGGAGAACCTACCCGACCCAAGGCGCGAGGGCCGCGCCCAGGGATATTATCGTCGTGGCGCTGATATGGACCTGTACAACCTTCCCCGTGTTGACAGCGCGGAGATTGACCGCGTGATTACCTACTGGAAGAAAAACAAGCCCCGTCGCCAGTTTGGTTTATTCGGACGCCGGTCCGCCTGACCTGATCGTCTCCGCCAGTTTTCGACCATGATACAGAATGGAGGATATTACAATGAGGATTTTCGGATATGCGAGAGTGAGCACCCGTCACCAGTCACTTGACCGTCAGATCGCCAACATACGCGCCGCCTACCCGGACGTCTCCGAGATCGTGACCGAGAAATTCACAGGAACGAAGCTGGACCGCCCCGCCTGGAACCGTCTGTATAAGAAGCTGGCCGCCGGCGATACCGTGGTATTCGATGAAGTTTCCAGAATGGCGCGCAATGCGGAGGAAGGATTCTCCACCTACCGGGAACTGTTTTCCCGTGGCGTGACCATGGTATTCCTGAAAGAAAGTTATGTCAATAGCGACACCTACAAGGCGTCTATGGAGGCCCAGATACCCGCTATTGACGTAGGCGGAGAAGAAGCCGAACAGGAACTAATGGACGGTATACGGGACGTCCTGAACCGGTATATCATGCGTCTGGCCGAACGTCAAATCAAGATCGCGTTTTCCCAGGCGGAGAAGGAAGTCAATTTCCTGCACAAGAGGATTACGGAGGGCATGGAGGCAAGCAGAGCCGGCGAGAAGATCGCCAAGGCGAGGACCGGCAATTCCTACGAGACGAAGAAGTCCAAGGAAATGAAGGTCCGTATAGTCCAGATGTCCAGAGACCTCAACGGAACCATGACCGATAAGGACGTTATGGACG
>Ga0326513_10002932_pt1 | contig 12465 bp, 12 predicted proteins | sample 2_2465_0518_D_FD_203654 | JGI IMG/M metagenome (GOLD analysis project Ga0326513, IMG submission 203654) | Bovine rumen microbial communities from UC Davis, California, United States - 2_2465_0518 | ecosystem: Host-associated > Mammals > Digestive system > Stomach > Rumen | place: USA...
ATCCGCGACGCAAGCGCTGCAGAAAAAAGTTCGGGAGCAGAGCGAGCAGATCGAGAAGCTGAACGAGAGCGACTTGCAGCTGAAAGACGCAGAGCGGAAGCTGAACGAATCAAGGCAGAAAGAGCAGAACGCGCGGAACGCGCAAAAAGAAGCAGAGACTTCGGCATATCGCGCTGAACAGTCCAGGGCGGACGCTGAACGGAAATATACGGCGGCAGAAAAGAAAAGAAAAGCGGCAGAACAGCGGGCAGCTCAGCTTGACGCGGAGGTGAAGCGCCGGGCTGAAAGCATCACGGAAAGCAGCCGTAAGAAGCTGCAGGACGACTACCAGACGAAGAAAACGGCATACCAGGTGGCGACAAAGATCCCGACGGTTTACGCCATTATCCTGACGGTTCTCATGGCGACCCGTTCTGACGCTCTATCGGGCGCAGCATGGCGTTTTCTGCGTGGTATCGGTACTTTCTTCGCCGTTATCGGTAAAGGGCTTGGAACGGCGTTTAAATGGCTTAATGAAGCCCCTCACGGGATCGACCAGCCGGTAGTCGCCGGGATTCTCGGCTTTATTCTTCCGGTCGGGTTTCTGGTCTTGCTCTGCTGGCTTGGGTATTTATTGATTCGGCGCGGTATTCCGGTGGCGTGGGAAAAGATACATCCTTTTTTCGACATATATGTTCTTTGGATTGCCTTGCTGCTGATCGCCGTCAATGTGATCTTCGGGGATCTTATTGTCGACGCGGGCGGAAACCCGGTCGGCTTGGGCGTCCTGGCGTTCGTGCTGCTGTTCGCCGTACGCTGCTTCTTAGGTCCGGAGCCGAAAGATAAGCGGGACAGCTACTCCTGGTGAGCGGCTGTCTTTTTCTTTCTCGCATCCGTGATTTAGTCTGTACGGATGTCCACGAAAACGCTATAATAATAACGTGTACATTTTAATGGAATGACAGATGCTTTTCGGGACAGGAAAAACCGGTTTCCGGGCGTCCAGAAAAACAACTGTTTTTGTGACGGGGTATTTATGGCTATATACGGGTATGCTCGATGCAGCACAAATGAAGACCGGCAGGATATAGACCGCCAGAAACGAGAATTGCGGGCCGCTGGTGTTCCGGACGATAAAATCTACTGGGAGTACGAAAGCGGGGCTAAAAACGATCGTGTGCAGCTTGACAGACTGTTTCAGGCAGCACAAACGGGTGATACGATCGTTACGACGGAAGTCTCAAGGCTTGCCCGTAGCACACAGAAGCTTTGTTCTATTTTGGAAGATGTACGGATACGGCAGCTGTGCCTGGATATACGCGGCAGCATGACGCTTGACTGCAGGCCCGGAAAAGAGACGGATCCGACGACGGTTGCCATGATCCAGATGATGGGAGTGTTCGCGGAGCTGGAACGGGCGATGATCTCCGCCCGTGTAAAGTCCGGCCTACAGAATGCCAGGGCAAAAGGACATCAACCGGGAAGACCGTCGACGACAGCAGAAAATATTCCGGCGGCGTTTTATAAGCAGTACGCTCGATACAAGCGCGGAAATATCAGTAAAACAGAGTTGGCGAAGTTGTACGGATGCAGCCGAACGACGGCGAATAAATATATAGCAATAATTGAAGGGAGCAGAAATAATGGCGAAGAATAGCAGCTTAAACCAAGCAGCAAAAGCGAAGGAAGACGAGTTTTATACGCAGATAAAAGATATTGAAGATGAGCTGCGCCATTACCGCCAGCATTTCAAGGATAAGGTCGTTCTTTGTAATTGTGACGATCCGCGAACGTCGAATTTCTGGCGATACTTTGCAATCAATTTTGATTTTTTGGGTTTGAGAAAACTCATAGCTACACATTATGACGATAAAAAGCCGACGTACAAACTGGAGTTGACACGAGATATCACTGGGGACGGAAAGATCAATGAAGACGATGTTGTTGAAACGCGGTTTTCTCAGAATGGAGACTTCCGATCTCCGGAGTGTATCGAAATATTAAAAGAGGCAGATATCGTAGTTACAAATCCCCCCTTTTCGCTTTTCCGTGAATATTTAGCCCAGCTGATGGAATATGAAAAGAAGTTTATTATCATCGGCAGTCAAAATAATGTAACGTACAAAGAAGTATTTCCATTACTCATGGAAAATAAAATATGGTTAGGATACCATGCTGGCGATATGGCTTTTATGGTGCCTGATTACTATGAACCGCGGGCCACCAGATACTGGCAAGATGAAACGGGTCAAAAATGGCGCAGTATGGGTAATATCACATGGTTTACAAATCTTGATATTCAGAAACGACATGAAAATATGATCTTATACAAGAATTATTCAGCTGAAAGTTATCCAACTTATGATAATTACAATGCGATAAACGTATCTAAAATAGCTGATATTCCTTGCGATTACGCTGGAATTATGGGCGTTCCAATTACTTTTATGAATGCTTACAATCCTGAACAGTTTGAAATTTTAGGACTAACTACCGGAAGAAATGATTTCGGAAAAGAAGCGTGGCCTACAAAACGATATATCAATGCTATTCAGCATAATCCTAATGGCACAACTGCTAATGGGAGTAAAGCCAATACAAGGGCGACTATAAAGACTGATGCGCCGAAAGGGGTATATTACACAGCTGATAACGCCGACGGAAAATTAGAAATCGTATATGCACGAGTCTTGATAAGAAATAAGAATCCGGAGGTACAACATGAAAATTGAACTTACTGAAATTTCTATCCGTGATGTGTTCGACGGATACCAGGATAACGACGAAGGCGGCGTTGTCGGATACGGCGGCAAGTTGAATATCCGCCCAGCATTTCAGCGAGAATTTGTCTACAAGGATAAAAAGCGCGACGAAGTAATCAATACGATCCGGAAGGGTTTTCCGCTCAATGTCATGTACTGGGTAAAATCCGACGATGGCTATGAACTGATGGACGGACAGCAGCGGACAATCTCTTTCTGCCGCTATCTGAACGGGGACTTCTCCGTCAATTATCAGTATTTCCATAACCTGACAGACACAGAAAAAGCTCAGATGCTTGACTATAAGCTGATGATCTACATCTGCGAAGGCACAGATAAGGAAAAGCTGGACTGGTTCAAAATCATAAATATTGCCGGGGAACAGCTGACTGACCAGGAACTGCGGAATGCCATTTACACCGGCCCATGGCTTGCCGACGCTAAGAAGTATTTCAGCAAGTCACAATGCCCGGCATACAGCATTGCAAGCCCGTATATGACCGGAACACCGATCCGGCAGGATTATTTGCAGACGGTCCTGTCCTGGGTTGCCAGTCGCGACGGCGTAAAGAATATCGAAGAATATATGGCACAGCACCAGCACGACGCTGACGCGCACGAACTATGGCTTTATTTTAAGGCTGTGATCGACTGGGTGACGGCTATCTTCCCGCATTACCGTAAAGAAATGAAAGGTGTGCAATGGGGCCTTTACTACAACAAGTACAAGGACGCTGCCTTTAATCCGGCGAAGCTGGAAGAAACGATCAAAACGCTGATGATGGACGATGACGTGACAAAGAAGGCCGGAATATATGAATATCTTCTGGATAAGCAGGAAAAACATCTCTCGATCCGGACCTTCACCGCGTCACAGATGCGGGCAGCGTATGAACGGCAGCAAGGAATCTGCCCGTCATGCCATCAGCATTATGAGCTAAAAGAAATGGAAGGCGACCATATAACACCCTGGTCCGAAGGCGGACATACGACACCGGACAATCTGCAAATGCTCTGCAAAGCGTGCAACAGGAAGAAGTCAAACAAATAGCCAGAACTATAGAAAGAGCGGCGATGAACCGCTCTTTTTTCTTGACAAGAATATATTAAAAGTATATACTTTTAATATGTGATTAGATATACTATCAAATGAAAGGGATATGCCATATGAAAATCATAGCATTGGCAAACGAGAAAGGCGGCGTCGCCAAAACGACGAGTTGCTACAACCTGGCCTGGACAAAGGCGAACGAAGGAAAACGCGTCTGCATGGTCGATCTGGATCCACAAGCCAGTCTGACAATCTCCGCCGGACTAAACGCGGCAAGTGAAGAATACCAAGGAAAGAACACTGCGGCGCTGTTCGATCCAAAAATCAACCCGGCGGAATGCGCATACACGGTCGATGCTTCCGGATTGGAAACGCTGTACATCGTTCCGTCGAATATCGGACTTGCCCGAACTGAAATGGAACTGTTCACGATGTCCAGCAGAGAGAAGCGGCTGAAGCGGGCGCTGAAAAAACTGGAGTCGTATTTTGATTACATCTTTATTGACTGCCCGCCTCAGCTCGGCCTGCTGACGATAAACGCCTTGACGGCGGCGGATGAAGTACTGATCCCGTGCGCCACGAACTACCTGTCATACATGGGGCTTCAGGCGCTGCTAGACACGATAAAAGACTTTCAAAACGACCCGGACCTGAACCCGCAGCTAAAAATAGACGGCATCATCGCGACACGGTATACGAAGCGGATCAACGACCAGCGCGACGTTCTGGAACTCATGCAGAAGTTACAGCCAGTCGTCGGGATCATAAAAGAAGCGACTGATGTTTCCCGAGAAGTCTATCTCGGAAAACCTGTAGTTCAGACGCATCCGACATCAGAACCAGCACTTGAATACGTTAAGATCGCAACCCAGATATAAGGAGATAAAGGCAATGGCAAAATTACTTGATACCGTAGAAAAGCAGGAAGAGAAGAAGACCACGGGCGGCACGTCCGCTACAATCCGCAAGGTTACGGAACCGGACCAGTACGCCAAAACCCAGGTTATCAGCGCGAAGGTCAACCCAGAAATGTGGGCACGTTTCAAAAAGCTGTCCCGGATGTCCGGCAGCACGGCAAACGGAATGCTTAACATGCTTATTAACGATTACGTCGTGAAAAAAGATAAAGAAATGAGAGATCTGGACGCTATGTAAGGTATTTAAGAAGTATATACCTTTAATATACGTTCTGTCATATTACGGGAGACAGAATAATGGAAAAACACGGCGAAGAAGAAAATAAGAAAATAGAACATTACTATGGCGAAAAGAAAAAAGAGGTCAGTCAATGGCTGATCGACTACACCGGAGATCTGAAACGTGTCAAACAAGATCAAAGAGAACGGCTGCTCGCATACGCCAGGGCGATATCCTTCAAGACAGCCGGGGAAATGAACGTATACGCACAGAACCTGCCAACGATAAGCAAGAAAGACAAGAAGCGCCTGTTTGACTACCTGGCGACCATCGAATGGCTGCCGCCTGATATGAGCTTCGGCTATCTCGACGGCCAGCTGGTCGCACGAATAACCCCTTCCAACGATCTCGACGCCGCATTACGGGCGGCATTCAGTAAAGAAGACACGGAGGAATAATGTCAGAAGATAAACCAAAAACCGAAAACGGCGGAGAACTGCTTCCCAGCGTCGTTAAGATGGCACGGCCCGAAAAAGAGTATATGAACATTTCCAAGGTCGCGCATTATATCTCAGCGAACACCGGGCTGGTAGACAACGAAACATCGCTGCGCTTAAAGACCATCCCGAAGAAAAACGTCTTCGTCGACGTGGATCTTCACAAGGATGAACATCTACAGCTATCCAGCCCGAATGTCACGCAGTACGACATGGCCGTCCTGGATGCCGTTTACACACTATTCGTCAATAAACAGAGCATGTTCTCGCCGGAAATGCTGCTCCGCATCATGAGCGGCAATTTTGAGCAGGACGCATCCCCGCAGAAGATCGGATCCATCACGCGGTCAATCAACAAGCTGCGCCATATTGACATCCGCATCGACTACACCGACGAAGCACGCGCCCGGAAACTGATCGGAAAGAACCGAACCGCCGTTATAACAAGTTACCTGCTCCCGGTCGACGAGATCGAAAGCCGCGCAGCCAACGGACAGACAATCCACGCTTACCGGCTCCTGACGGAACCCGCACTTTACGTCTACGCCCGAAACATCCAACAGATTATCGACGTTCCGACCGTTCTTCTGGAAACGCACGACACGCTTTCGGACACGGACGAAGTAATCGTCCTGAAACGTTATCTGGTGAAGCGCATCGAGGGCATGAAGAACCCGAAGAACCTGCTCTTCTCGACAAAGATCACCTACGAATGGTACGACGTCAAAACAAAATCCAACAAGGGCATGTTTGCGGAACTCGGATACGACGCAACAGAATACACCGAATCGGCCTGGCGGAATAAAAAATCCAAACTGCACAAGTTTGTTTTGAAACTGCTTACGGCTTTCCAACAGGACGGCTATATCAAGTCCTTTACCGAAGTGCGCGGCGCAAAATCCAGCATCGAAGGCGTAGAAATCGACTTGTGACCCGCCTGAATCCCACCGAAAAGTGGTGACGGTCCCACCGAAAAGTGGTGACGGTCCCACCGAAAAGTGGTGACGGTCCCACCGAAAAGTGGTGACGGTCGCAGTTCCTGAAAAGTGCCGCAAGGCCAGTGTTTATGCGGGTTTCCGGGACTTTACTGTTTTGGGCGTATGTAACCGTAGGTAAACGTAGGTTACCGTATTGCCTACAGTGCCGGCCTTGCCTTTCGGCAGTCCGGCATGTAGGATGCAGTTACGGAGGAAAATAAATTTTACGGGGGCGAAAAAGAAAAAGAGGAGCACCCCCTCGCCGGACGAGTTGATTGCTCGGAAGTTTGTCGTCAAGGTAATACTTTTAATAATGGATAGTATCTTAAAAAGGAGTGTTTTATGCCAAACGTGAACGATCAGAAGGCTGCGAAGGCTGCAGCTTACGCGGATCTTATCAAAAGCCGCATAGCCGATCTGAAACCCATGAAAGATTATGCCGCAGACTTCGCGGCTGACTGCAAGGCGAATCATCCGCGCATCAGCACTGGGCTGCTGAGCTTCGACATCGCTCTGAACGGCGGGCTTGCGGAAGAGCTGTATATCATGAGTGCCGAAACTTCCACCGGGAAGTCAGCTTTTATGATGTCCGTCGCACAGCATATTGCGGAATCCGGAATCAACGTTCTGTATTTCGCTATGGAGATGGGTAAAAAGGAATTTACCGCACGTGGAATCTCGACGATTTCTTACGAACACAGCTTTCATGACAAGATGGCGACAACGGTTCCGGTCGACAGTTTCGATGATGGAAAGAAGTTCGTCGCCGGAGACGTGCTGTATTGGAAATACGATTACTCCCTGAAGATGTTCACCAGGGTTCCGTATGAACAGTATTCCGGCTATGCCGACGAATACTTCAAGCGTTACGGAGACCATCTTTACATCCTGGAAGCGCTGACAGACGGGTTTACGGTCAAAGATATCGCCAATATTGCGGCGCTGTTCAAACGGCAGACACAGCAGCCTGTCGTCGTGTTCGTCGATTATCTGCAGCTGATAAAGGCGGATCCGGACGACCGGAGCCAGACGGACCGCAAAACGAAGATGGACGTATGCGTTACAACATTAAAGGCCCTGGCATCCCAGGTCGGAATGCCGGTCTTTACGATATCCAGCGTAGGCCGTGCTTCTTACGGGAAAGACGTCGGGCTGTCCAGCAACAAGGAGTCCGGCGACACGGAGTACACCGGCGGCGTGATGATCGGCTGGAACTGGGACGGTGTGAGCAACGCAGCGAATGAAGAAGCTGCCAACCAGGAGAAGGAACTCTGCAAGCAGCGCGGTTATCGCAAAATGAAGCTGGAGATCTTGAAATTCCGCAATGCCGCCCGTGATAACAGTATCAACCTGACCTATTATCCGGCATACAGTTATTTTGCTGGGCCGGATGAAGACGGTTTCATCCCTATCGGAGACGCTGAAACACCTTTTGACGACAAAAAGACATTGCAGAAACGTGTTGTGGAGGGCTGATTTATGGCTAAAAACGTATCTTTATCGGAAAAACAGGCGGCACGGCGCGTTCCCCTGGCGGACTTCCTGAATGCCAGACATCCGGGTGAACTGCAGCAGACGGCACGCGGACACTGGCAGAAAGCCGATAATCATTCCGTCAAGGTCAATGCCGGAATCGCCGGATATAAGGACTGGGGCAGCGAAAAGGGCGGCAATTCTATCGACTATCTGATGGAGTTTCTCGGATATACCTTCGTAGACGCCGTGAAGGCCCTCTGCGCGTTTTCCGGCACCGAAGACGTGGACTTGCCCGACGTTGGCACAGAACATCGTCCTGCGGCTTCTCAGCCGGTCACGCGGGCGGAATTTGACCTTCCGGCACAGATGAACGGACGCTTCCGGCAGCTGTACGCATACTTGACGCAGACGCGCCGGATCCCCGGCGAAGTTGTTAACGACCTGGTGCATCGCGGGCTGCTTTACCAGGCGGCGAACGGTCCCGGATGCTACAACAACATGGTCTTCGTATCTCCGGAGCGAACTTTTTATGAGATGCACGGTACAAATACAGCAAAGCCTTTTCATCGGTCCTTTGGCAAGATTGGCAATGAATGCTGGTATTTCACCGGGGAAGCACACACGCGCCCGGTCAGAATCTACGTCACGGAAGCCGCTATCGACGCCGTGAGCCTTTACGTTCTCCGCCGGGAACCTGACAGCTGCTACGCGGCACTCGGCGGGGCAGGAAAGCAGCAAGCGGTCGAAAGGCTGAAAACGCTGCGTATCCCGGTCATTATCGCGACGGACAACGACGCTGCAGGAGACGACTGCAGGAACCGGAACCCGGACTGTGAAACGATCCGTCCGACGCTGCACGACTGGAACGATGATCTCCGGGCCGGGAACCCTGCTCCCTGATCCTCTTTTTCTTTTTCGCCCCCGTCATTTCTTGCGTCGCCGGATAATTGGTTGATGAAAAACGTATTTATTGTGTTGCTATGTATAACAGTAACGATGTATAACAACTGTATAACATTGATTGACAATGCAGAGATTTGTGTTATACTGTATGTAAAGCAATGTTATTGTTATACATAACAGAAAGGATAAAGCCATGGCAGAAGCAAAACAGACGAATTTCCGCATCAATGAGGACGCAGCGAATGCTTTCCGGGCGTACTGCGAAGAGAATGGCTGGAACCAGGCTCAGGGATTCGACCATCTGATCGAAATTCTGGAGCTGAACCAGGCAAAAGCAGCCATGCCGGAACAGTCCACGGATATAGAGCAGTTCGAGATGTATCAGAAGAAGATGCTTGAAGCGTTCCTTCACAACCTAGCGGTTACGGCAGAAACGGAAGAACGGATTCGGGAACAGCTCCGGGCGGCACTGGATCAGAAAGATCAGACAATCCGGGATCTTCAGGAAAAGACGGCGGCGCAGGCCGCAGAAATCGACGACGCAAAAGCGGCAAAGGCAGATGCTGAAAAGGCCACTGCTGCAGCTGAAAAGGAGGCTGCTCAGGCACGGAAAGACGCGGACGCGGCACAGTCCCTGGCGGCGGAAAAAGGTCGGACGAATGAGATGCTGACCGGCAAGCTGACGGAAGCGGAGGAGAAGCTGTCCGGGTATGATAATCTCCGAAAATCAGAAACGGATCTGAAAGGCCAGGTCTCCGATCTGACACATCAGCTGGACCTTGAAAGGGCCGAAGGAAAGCACAAGGATGAAACTGCCGAAGCGGCAGTAAAACGGGCGGAAGCTGCAGAACAAAAAGCCTCAGATCAGGCAGCGGAAATTGACGGACTGAAAACGGAAATTGCAGCTGCAAAACAGGCGACGATTGACGCAAAAAAAGACGCTGAACGCCAGCTGTCCGACACCCAGAAAGACGCGGCGCTGCATGAAATGCAGGAGCTTGAAAAACTCCGTCAGGAACTCAATGCGACGATCCAGACGTTGCGGGAAGAAAAGGCCGGACTGCAGGCACGGGTCGACATCCTGCAGGAACAGATTGCGGAGATGCGAAAACCGGAACCAAAAGACTGAAAAATAAAAAGCGGGACTCCTGTGACATGAATGGAAGTCCTGCTTTTTTCTTGCTTTATGTTTTAGAGAAATCTTCTTGTTTCTTCTGTCGGCGTGGTGTTGGAAGTCGTATCCGACGTCCAGCTTTCCGGAAATACAGAACCATCTGCGGACTGTTCCTCTTTTTCTTTTTCGCCTCCGTTATTTTCATTTTCAGGAACGTAATATTCCGTTATCGAGTTTCCGTCTTTGTCTTTTGCTTCCCGCCATTTGTATCCCATGGCTTTGGCAAAGTAGTGTCCTCTTTGCTCCTGATTCTTTAAGAATGAGAGCAATTTTGGAAGGTCCTCTTTTTCAATATGAATGTGGCATACTGATTCAACGGTTCCGCCGATCTCAATCTTTCGATGTGTATCTGCTTTTCTGTTTTCTTTTGAAATTCGCTGTTTCAATTCTTTTTCCTGTTGTTTCAGCTGTGCTTGCTTTTTCTGTAGTTCTTGCAGTCTTTCTTCTGCTGTTTTTGCCATATCTGAAATCTCCTTTCGGAAAATTGATTTTGAATATAGTCTCTCTTTGTTATACTATCATGTTCTTGAAAATCTTGCAAGCGTGAAGTATACTATCGGTGAGCGAAAGTTTATAATTCCCGATGTCTCGTAAGAGGCAAGGGCGCACTTATATGTGGGCGGAGCCCAACATTATAAGTTTCTCCCTTCGGTCGAACCGGTCAGCCTTACGGCTGCCGGGCGCGTTCCGTCGGCGGGTCCTATGCGGACGGCACCAGCAGTTTCACCGCTGGACACGGACAAGGTTTCACCTTGACTGACCGGCTGCGCGCCGGGGCGGTCCTCGCCGGACGGCGTCTCCGACGGGCATTTCATGCAGACCAGTTTTGCACTGGACGCACTCTCCGAGGGGCATTCCATGCAGGGCGGTTTCACCGTTCCGCTTTGGCGGAATCCTACGCGGACGGCGCTCTTACGCAGAGGGCGGTCTTGCAGACGGCAATCCGGCACCGATCATTTTTCTTTTTCGCAACCGTAATTTGACATGTTTAGTATGTCAGAAAGGAGTTACGCGATGGCAATATTTCATTGCTCAATCAAAATAATTAGCCGCAGCGGCGGACGTACTGCCGTCGCGTCAGCGGCATATCGTGCCGGAGAAAGTCTGACGAACGAAGAAAATGGACTGACGTATGATTTCACGCATAAAGGCGGTGTCGTTTATTCGGAAATCATACTGCCTGAGAACGCGCCGGATAGATACCGGGACCGGTCGACGCTGTGGAACGAAGTGCAGCAGATCGAAAAGAGATCCGATGCACAGATGGCGCGTGAAGTCGAAGTTGCGCTTCCGGTCGAGTTCTCCAGGGAGCGACAGATGGAAGTCGTTCGTCAGTACATCCAGGATAATTTTGTAAGCAAAGGCATGATTGCGGATTGGGCGCTGCATGATAAAGGCGATGGAAATCCGCACGCGCATATCATGCTTACGGTCCGGGGCTTTGATGAAAAAGGACAGTGGCAGCAGAAACAGAAAACGACGTTTGCCAGGGATGAAAACGGAGAAAAGATCCCGCTGATTGATCCGGCAACCGGAAAGCAGAAAGTCCGTGTCCGTCCTGGTAAGGGCAAAGAAAAATTATGGATGCGTGTTAGCATACCGAATAACGACTGGAACGATCATTCAAAGGCGGAAGAATGGCGGCGGTCCTGGGCGGAAACGTGCAATAGATATCTGGAACCTGAAAAGCAGATCGACCACCGCAGCTATGCACGCCAGGCGGAAGAAGCGCGAGCGCAAGGCATCGACGTAGTAGAAAAGGTTCCGACAATCCATGAAGGCGTGACGGCCCGAAAAATGGAAGCGGAAGGCAAGACGGCGGACCGAGTACAGATCAACCGGGACGTGAGGCAGCTTAACACGATACAGCAGAAACTAAGAGATATGGCACGGCAGATTTCCGCAGTCATAACTGAGAAAGCGAGGGACATCCTTGAGCGATTTGAGGGACTTACAAGACGTGATGGATATTCTATCGAAGCAGGAAGAAATGCTTACGATACTGGAAAGACAGCAGGACGAGATAGAAGCGAAGAAAGCGACGATCTTGTCCTTGAACGAACAGCTGGACGAAGCGCAGCAGCTCAACGAGACGCTGAACGGGCAGAACAGCAGATTGCTGCAGCAGAACGGCAGATTACAGGAACAGATCAAAGCATTGCAGAAACAAATCGACTCCTTGAAGTCCTCCGTCAGCAAGTAAGCGAAAAGAGAAAGGCGATCAATGAACGGTTACAGAGATTACAGCACAGACAGCCGTCTGCAGACGCTGTTGTTGGAAGTGAGCGAGACGGACGCGGATCTGATCCTGGATATCGTCGAACAGAGCCAGAACCAGAACGAGACGATACGGAAGCTCTCCTCAGAGAAGTCAAAGCTACTATCCGCGACGCAAGCGCTGCAGAAAAAAGTTCGGGAGCAGAGCGAGCAGATCGAGAAGCTGAACGAGAGCGACTTGCAGCTGAAAGACGCAGAGCGGAAGCTGAACGAATCAAGGCAGAAAGAGCAG
>Ga0326513_10002935_pt1 | contig 12462 bp, 18 predicted proteins | sample 2_2465_0518_D_FD_203654 | JGI IMG/M metagenome (GOLD analysis project Ga0326513, IMG submission 203654) | Bovine rumen microbial communities from UC Davis, California, United States - 2_2465_0518 | ecosystem: Host-associated > Mammals > Digestive system > Stomach > Rumen | place: USA...
ATACTTTATGGCATTGTAAATGTGATTGTGGCAATGAATGTGATATAGATATGGGTAATTTAAGAGCTGGTAAATCTCAATCATGTGGCTGTACTCAATCTAGACAAGAAGAAAATATTATTAAATTATTAACTCAAAATAATATTTTTTTTAATTATCAATATAAATTTAATGAATATAAAGAAAAAAAATTTGATTTTTATATAAATAATCAATATATAATTGAATTTGATGGAATACAACATTTTAAATATACTGGGACGGGATGGAATATTCAAGAAAATTTTGAAAGAACAAGAAAAAGTGATTTAGAAAAAAACAAATATTGTTTTGATAATAATATACCTCTTATTCGCATCCCTTATGATGCAGAATATGATTTAAATGATCTTAAACTTGAAACAACAAGATTTTTACTAACACCAGAAAATGAAAAAGAGTATTATGACTCAAGAAAATAAAGGAGTAAAAAATGAAAATGAATATTCTTTCAATAAATTTTATAACATTTAGACATGCTGTAATTAATGATCCAGAATGTAGATATATTATAATGAATGAAGAAACATTAAAATTTCTTCAAGAAGGTGGTTATGTAAAACCTTTATTTAAAAATAAAGATGTATCTTATTTTTATGGAGTTCCTATTGCCATTTGTAACGATTTAACAGTTGGACAAATAGAATTAGTGAGGTAAAGTATGCAGGAAGATAATATTATAAAAGCAATTCCATATTTATTAACAGATGTATCTGAATTTACTCTAACGAAAGAACCAACAGAAGAAGAGCTGGAAATAATTCTTTCTTATGGTTTTATGTTTATGAGTAAAATCGTTACAACCAATGGTACTTATTATACATTTAGGAGAAGATATTATGAATATTGAAATAAATCCAGGTATTATTATATCTAAACTAGATATAAAAGATGGCGATATAATTACTGTAACAATAGATACAGATAAATGGGATTTAAATCACGCTACTGAAATGCTGTATGCTTATAAAGAAATTTTTCCAAATAATAAAGTAGTTGGAGAATTAAAGGGAATGGAGATAAGTGCGGGCACTGGGTCTAGCCAAGAATAACATCAGGCGCCCGCCCGCATTTTTTATTTGATTTTTATTTAAAAATATGTTATAATATTTATATAAAATAAAAAAGGAGAATTAATAATGGAAAAATTAGCAAAAGGTAGCATAGATATAAATGATTTTATAGAATATTATAATAATAAAGATGAACATGAAAAACATCTTAAAGGATATATGTTTGATTCTCTTGTTTATCGTTATAAAGATGCTCTTTATAGAGCTTACTCTTGTGAAGCCAGATTAGATAAGTATGGAAGATTCCTTGAAGAAGCTATGAATCGAGATCTTATGAGATTTATCGAGATTTTGGATGAAGCAATAGGAGAACATGATTAATATGATTCAGAATTATACTAAATGTGAACAGTGTGAACATAATAAAGTTTGTTCTTATAAAGAAATACAGAAAGATGTAATGAGTAAAATGGAAGGGCGCTTAGATAATGCTTGTTCTCCAGAAATTTTTAAATTTTCTTTTGAATGTAAAGAATATAAAGCTATTGAAACAACAATTAAAAACCCATTTGCATAAAGGAGAGCATGATTAATGTATAGATTAGTAGAAGAAAATAAATTAAGAAGATTAATTGAAGGAAATATGATTTATGACGAACTTTGCGCTCAAGGAGTGGACAACTGGATTGGATGTGATTTTATACATTATCCAGATATAGATGAAATTGAAGCAAAGTTAGATAAATATGATAAATTTGAGAAGCGAGATGATTAAAAATGGGAATGTATACTGAATTAGATTTAAAAGTAGCTATTGAAGATAATCCTATTGTAGTTAATATTTTAAAAGATCTGTCTACAGATGGATCCTTATCTATCAAAGACCGACTCGATCATCCTTTTTTTAAAACAGATAGATGTGATATGGTAGGTTGGGGTGGAAGCTATTACTTCGATGGTCAGCCTCATATTCAATTCAAATATGATGAAATTGCAAAATGTTGGTTTCTTACAACTTGTTTTAATTTAAAAAATTATGACCAAGAGATTGAAAAATTTCTTGATTGGTTATGCCCCTATATTTTAACAGAAGGATATATTGGAACTTATTGGTATGAAACAGCAACTGAACCTACGAATATCTACAAAATAAATGGGAGAATTATGATAGAAGGAAATTTTCTCGATAAATATTAAAGAGGTGTTATTTTATGATTAAATCATTATATCCAATATTTCAGAAATGGAGTGCAACAGGTTCAGTTTATATAATCTCGGATACTCACTTTGATGATTCAGATTGTAAACTCATGGATCCTAACTGGATTACTCCACAAGAGCATATAGAAATAATAAAACAAGATGCGCGGAAAGGGGATACTCTTATCCACCTTGGTGATGTAGGTAATCCAGATTATCTCGATGAACTTAAATGCTACAAGGTATTAATTACAGGCAACCATGATGTACTTAGTAAAGTAGCTAGTCATTTTGATGAAGTATATACTGGTCCTTTATTTATCGCAGACCGCCTTATATTAAGTCATGAGCCAATTCAGGGATTAGAAGACTGGTGTTGTAATATACATGGGCACGATCATGCATCAACATTTAGACATAATCATGTTAATTTAGCTTCAAATGTATATCATTTTAGAGTATTTAATCTTGGAGCTAGTATTAAAGGTGGATTACTTAGCCAAATAGAAAATATACATAGAGTAACTATTGATAATGCTACTTTAAGAAAACAAGAGCGAGAAGAATATTCATTATATTTTGGTGATAAATTTGCTAGAGAATTAACTGATATAATTCATAAGGAGAAAAATAATGAGAGATCCTAATAGATTAGATAACTTTTATACAGAACTTTGTCAGATACATAAAGAATATTTTCCAGATTGGAGATTTGGTCAGCTATGTTCAAACTTTTTTGGTTGGCTTGCAAGCGCAAAACAGACAGACCTTTTCTTTCCAGAAGAAAGTAGAATGTTAGAATATCTACATGAATATTGTGAAGGTAATGTTAGCCCTTGGAAGAAAGGAAATAAATAATATGGAGATATTTAAAACAACAAGACAAGTTGAAAAGATAAAAATTGATGAAAATGATTTTTTGAAATTTTTGAAAAACAGTTACCCAAATGATGAAGATATTCAAAAAATAAAATCTTTAGACGAAATAGAGAAATATTGGGGAATATCTGAATTTGATGCTGAAATAGAAGAATATTGTATTAAAAATAAGATTGAAAGTTCACTTATAGATAGTTATACTTTTCATTATACTGACTATGATGAAGCCTATGAGGATATGGAATGGGGGATACATTAATTATGTGTTCATTATGTGATAAAATATATACAGAAAAACAACTGCAAGATTGGATAAATGATTGGCATCATATAAATGGAGATAATACAATAATAGGTAAGAAAATTAATTATTATTTATATATAGCTATTGATGATGCTTATTATACTCCTCAAACAGCAACTTTAATAAATTATTGTCCTGCCTGCGGTAAAAAATTATGAAACTAGCTACAAGTTACTTTTACCAGATTCGTCACTTTAAACAATGGATGATTCCCGTTTCTACAGCATTATCAGATCCAGACTGGTATAGACCAAGAGAAGGACAAGAATATTTCTTAGATAATCGAGGTATCGTAAATGGTTTAAGATATGAACCACTTATAGTCCAGCGGGAAGGCATTCATACCTGTCCATGTGACGCTAGAGACCTGGCGCCCGCATGTCCAACAATGATTGAATATGAACAATTATTATTCTCTCTTGTTGATAAAGAACGCACACTTCGAGCTTTTGAATATTGTGCAGCTAAGTTCAAAAAAGAATTAAATTTGCCTTGCGAACCAATTATCGTACTTATGGTGTATGAAACTCCATCTAATCCATGTAGTGAACGAGCTGCATTACAAAAATTTTTTCAATGTAAAGAACTAAAATACCCTATTTCTTAAAGGAGAAAATATGGAACAAATTGAAAATTATATTAATTTCTTTTGGTACAATAGAGATAGAGAAAAATTTGATTATTGGTTTGTATTTGAGAGGAAAGATAAATGAAAGAATATATATGTTATATCCTTTATGGAGATGAACCAAAACAAATAAAATTATCAAATGATAGATTTATAATTAAAATTATTAAAATAAATGATTCTGAATCTAATTATGATAAAGCTGATTGTTGGTTTTGTGGAACAAGATACACAACTGTTTATTGTGATATATATTTTACAAAAAGCATAATTGGTCAAATGATGATAAAAAATATTTTTAAACCATCTGCAAATATTGGTAATTGTGAATTTTATTTAATATAGCGGGCGCGGATCTAGACTAAAGAAGGACTAGGCGCGGCCGCCGCATTATTTTTTATACTTGCATTTTATTAAAAATTATGTTATAATATTATATAAAGTAAAAAAGAAAAAGAAATGAGGAATGAAAATGCCTAGATTTGAAGTTCATTCACACACGATGTATAGCAATATAAGGCTACTTGATAGTATTAATCGTCCAGATCAATTAATTAAAAGAGCAATTGAGATTGGATTAGCTGGAATTGCAATTACAGACCACGAGAGCCTTTCATGTCATATTGAGGTTAATAAAATTGCAAAGCAGTTAAAAGAAACTAATCCTGAATTTAAAATAGCTTTAGGGAATGAGATATATCTTACAGATACTAGAGAGTCCGGTCAAAGATATTGGCATTTTATTCTTATAGCTAAAGATGCAATAGGGCATCGCCAGTTAAGAGAATTATCATCTTTAGCTTGGATGAATTCATATTTTGATAGAGGACTTGAAAGAGTTCCAACTTTAAAATCAGATCTTGAGAAAGTAGTTAAAACAAATCCAGGTCATTTAATTGCAACTTCCGCATGCATAGGCGGAGAGTTATCTGGAAATACATTAATAATGGAAAATGCAAGAAAAATTGGTGATAATGAGACAGCAGAAAAAGCAAAACAAAATATTATTAATTTTGCATTATGGTGTAAAGAATTATTTGGCCCAGACTTTTATATTGAATGCGCGCCTGGCGCATCAAAAGAGCAGATTATTGTAAATAAGAAACTCGTAGAATTAGCACAAGTTTTTGATTGCAAGATGGTAATTGGTTCAGATGCTCATTATCTTAAAAAAGAAGATAGGTTTGTGCATGAAGCATATCTGAATAGTAAAGGTGGAGAGCGCGAAACCGCACAATTTTATGAGTATGCCTATCTTCAAAGTGATGAAGATATAAGAAAGAATTTAGCTCCTTCTATTGGTGATTTAACTGATATTATGTATCAGAATAGTATGGAGATTTATAATAAAATAGAATTTTATGATTTGACTCATCCACAGGTTATTCCTTCTGTTGAGGTTAAAGACTATCCTAAATCTTTAACTCCTACAAGATATTTTGAAGGATTAGATGAAAATAGATATCCTACTTTAATAAATATGTTTGTTTCTAATGATAAATATGAAAGATATTGGGTAAATGAATGTTATAATAAATTATTAAAAAAGCATATTTGTAATGAACAATATCTTGATAGACTTGAAGAAGAAGCTGATATTAAGAAAACAGTAGGTGAAAAATTAGGAACTAATATGTTTAGTTATCCCATAACTCTTGCTCATTATGTAGATATGTTTTGGGAATGTGGTTCGATAGTAGGCGCGGGACGTGGTTCATCTTGTTCTGGTCTTAATCATTATTTATTAGGTGTAACACAGCTCGATCCTTTAAAATGGAACTTCCCATTCTGGAGATATTTGAATAAAGAGCGAGTTGAATTAGGTGATATAGACTTAGATTTATGTCCATCCAAGCGTCCGCTTATTATTCAGAAAATTAAAGAAGAGCGTGGTAAGAATTTTAAACCTGAAATAGATGAGATATCTCGCAAGAACTTAGGATGCACGATGGTAGCGACATTTGGAACTGAAACAACAAAAAGTACAATTTTAACAGCTTGTAGAGGTTATCGTTCTGAAGAATACCCTGATGGAATTGATGTTGATACTGCACAATATCTATCATCTCTTGTTCCTCAAGAGAGAGGATTTTTATGGACGTTAAATGATGTTATCAATGGAAATAAAGAGAAAGATAGAAAACCTGTTAAAACATTTATATATGAAGTAGAGCAATATCCAGGACTTATTGATATTATGTTGGGTATTGAGGGATTAGTTTCTCGTAGAGGTATTCATGCATCTGGAGTTATTATGTTTGATGAAGATCCATATGAATTTGGATGTTTTATGAAAGCACCTAATGGAGAAATAACAACTCAGTATGACTTACATATGGCGGAAGCCGCTGGTATGACAAAGTACGATTTCTTGTTAACAGAAGTACAGGACAAGATCGCACAATGTATTAAATTTCTACAAGAGAACAATGAGATTGAACAAGATTTAACTTTAAGAGAAGTTTATGATAAATATTTTCATCCTGATGTATTAGATATTGAAGATAAAGAAGTATGGAAAAATATACAAGATGGAAAAATATTAAATATATTTCAGTTTGATTCTCCAGTAGGTAGCCAGGCAGCGAAAAAGATAGCTCCTAAAAACATGGTCGAGTTAAGCGATGCAAATGGCTTAATGAGACTTATGACCGCAGAAAAAGGTGCGGAAACCCCAATGGATAAATATATTCGATTTAAGAATAATATTAAACTTTGGTATGATGAAATGAAAGCTGCTCATTTAACAGAGTCAGAAATGAAAACTCTTGAACCATACTTTAAAAGTTCATATGGAGTTCCACCATCACAGGAACAGTTGATGATGATGTTGATGGATGAAAATATATGTAATTTTAATTTGGCTGAAGCGAACGCCGCTAGAAAAATAGTTGGTAAAAAGCAAATGTCAAAGATTCCAGAACTAAAAGAAAAAATTTTAAAACAAGCATCTTCCGCAATGTTAGGTAAATATATTTGGGAATGTGGTGTAGGACCTCAGATGGGATATTCTTTTAGCGTAATTCATGCAACAGCATACTCGTTCATTGGATATCAAACTGCATACTTAGCTACTCGTTGGAATCCTATATATTGGGACACCGCTTGTTTAGTTGTAAATAGCGGAAGTCTTGAGGAAGATGCTGAGTATGAAATATATGAAGATAATTTTAATGAAGAAGTAAAGAAAAAAGAGAAAGGCGCGGATTATGCTAAAATTGCCAAAGCTATTGGCGAAATAACCTCGCATGGTATTGAAGTATCTTTAGTTAATATTAATACTTCTGATTATGGTTTTGAACCAGATATTAAAAATAATCGTATTCTTTATGGATTAAAAGCATTAAGTAATATTAATGCAGAAACAATAGAGAAGATTAAATATGGTCGTCCTTATATTGGAATTAAAGATTTTATGATGAGGTGCCCATTAACTAAAGTTCCAATGATTATGTTAATTAAAGGCGGGGCTTTTGATGAAATTGAAACAAAATTAAATAGAAAAGAGATAATGGCATATTATATATCTCAAATTAGTGAACCTAAAAAGAGATTAACATTACAGAATTTTAATGGTTTAATGCAAAATAATTTAATTCCAAAAGAATTAGAAATGCAAATTAGAATATTTAATTTTAATAAGTATTTAAAGAGTTTTAAATATAAAGAATATTTTGTATTAAATGATACAAGTTTAGAATTTATTGATAGATTTTTAAAAGACTATTCTGAATTAATCGAAACAATAGATGATAAGATTTGTATTAATCAGAAAGAATGGGATAATGTATATCAGTATTATATGAATGATGCTCGTAGTTGGTTGAAGGAAAATCAACAAGATATTCTTAATCAATATAACGATATATTATTTATGAATACTTGGAATAAATATGCTGCGGGAACTGAATCAGCATGGGAAATGGATTCATTATGTTTTTATCATGGAGACCATGAATTAAAAAATATTGATAATAGAAAATATAATATAGTTGATTTTAATAGTTTACAATCTGAAGAAGTTGATTATTTCTTTAAAAGAAATAATAATCAGATCCCGATATATAAATTATATAGGATAGCTGGAACGGTACTTAATAAAAATGATGCACGTCATAGTATTAGTTTATTGACAACAACAGGAGTAGTTAATGTAAAGTTCACAGGCGAGTATTATAGTATGTTCAAACGCCAGATTAGTGAAGTACAAAGTGATGGCTCAAAAAAAGTTGTAGAAAAAAGTTGGTTTAAACGAGGAACTAAACTTATGATTACTGGTTTTAGAAGAGATGATACTTTCGTTGGAAAAACTTATAGTAAAACTGTTGGACATCAATTATATAAAATTGTTGACATAATAGGACCAGATATAAAATTGCAACATGAAAGAGTTACTACTAAATCAACAATAGAAGAGGATGAATATGAAGAATGAAGGCGGGCGCCGGACCTAGTCCGGTGTAATCCCAACCGCCGCATAGAAAGGAATGATTAAATGAAATTATCAATTATAGTACCTTGTTATAACTGTTCAAAAACTATTGGTCGATTACTTGACTCTATTGTTAATAACGACCTTGAAAAAGAAGAATATGAAGTTATTATAGTAGATGATAAATCTACTGATAATTTTCTTGATATAGTAAAAACTTATGAAGATAAAATAAATATAGTTTATACGACCACGACTCGCGATTTCCATTGCCCGGGGAATACCCGTCAGGCTGGACTTCCGCTTATTAGAGGAGAATGGTTTGCTTTTATAGATAATGATGATGCATTTGAACCAAATATATTCAAAAAAGTATTTCAAATTATTGAAGAAGAAAAAGTTGAATACGTATTAAGCACTAGTTTTGTTAGATATAATTGGGAACAACAAGCTATAGTACATGATTATGCCTCGTCTTTTTCAACAAATACTTGGCTCCATGGAAAATTTTATAATACACAAAAAGTTTTGAATGAATTAAATATTCATTTTAAAGAAGATTTATTTTCTCACGAGGATTTATATTTTAATCTTTCGTTACGAGCAACTTTATCTGGAATGAATAAAACTTTTGTTTATCATCCAGAGCTTTATACTTATAAATGGATATTTAGACCTGATTCACTTTCATATATAAAAACAGGCAATTTAATGTACATTGAAAAGTATTTTAAAGAATATATATATTCAACATCAGAACCTTACTTTGAGCATGTTAATAATGTTAATATTGATTGGATAAGAGAGCAACTTATTGCTACAATGCTTTATGGATATTTATATTATCAATGTGGTATTTTTAGAGCTAAAGATATTTATCCAACAGATAATTTAGTAGCACTTAAAGAATTAAAACAGAGAATGAATAAAGAACTGGGACTTACTGATTGGGATATTATAAATTATGTAAATACTTTCCCTCAGCTATATCGAGAATATAAAGAAGGCGTTTATACAGCTATTTATCCTTTTGTTGAAACCCAAAGTTTTAGAGATTTTATTTTAAATTTATAAGGAGCAAATATGACAGATAAAGAATTTGATGAATTAATTAAAATAGAATTAGGTGAAGTTGACAATGTTAACCATCCAGATTATTATAATCAAGGTAATATAGAAGTAATAGATTACATTGAAGATCAAGGCATGATGTCTGGCTTCTGTTTGGGCAATGCTATTAAATATATATCTAGAGCGGGAAAGAAGAATCCTGAAACTGAAATTGAAGATTTATCTAAAGCTCGTTGGTATTTAGATAAATATATTAAATATCTCCAAGACAAAAATGGATAATTTATCTTCTGCAAATTTTATATAAATATGTATCCTTAAATTAATAATAACTAGGAGGAATAATGAATGTATACAATAAAAAAACGTGATGGTAGGTCTGTACCTTTCGATCCAGAAAAAATTAAACAGGCTGTTTCAAAAGCTTTTATAGAAGTAGATGGAGAAATTACTCCATATGCAGAAGAAAAAGCTAAAAATATTGCTAATTATATTGAAGGTTACATGGAAGGACAACCTAATGAGCTAACCATTGATGATATTCAGACTCTTGTTGAAAATGGACTAATGGCTTGCCGCAGAAAAGATGTGGCTAGAGCATATATTGAATATCGTCACGATAGAGACAAAACTAGAAAATGGAACAATCAAATGATGACTATAATGAGTGAAAAACTCCAAGCTAGTAATGTTCAAAACCAAAATGCTAATGTTGATGAACATAGCTTTGGTGGAAGAAAAGGCGAGGCAGATTCTATCATTATGAAACAATATGCTCTTGATAATTGTATGTCTGAAAAATCAAGAAACAGACATTTAAATAATGAAATTTATATTCATGATTTATCTGATTATGCTATTGGAGATCATAACTGCCTTAGTATTCCTTTTGATGATTTACTTGCAAATGGATTTAATACACGACAAACAGATGTGCGTCCCGCAAATAGTGTTAATACTGCATTTCAGCTGGTCGCTGTAATTTTTCAGCTTCAATCTTTACAACAGTTTGGGGGCGTTTCTGCGACACATCTAGATTGGACTATGGTTCCTTATATAAGAAAAAGCTTTAACAAACATTTTTGTAATGGGTTAAAATATATAGAAAATCAAGAAGATCAAAAAGAAGCATATACTCATCCAAGTGGTTCTTCTATTGAAAAAGTTAGTATAGAAGATGAATGGTATAAAGATTTTCCAAAAGCATATCAATATGCTATGGACATGACAATCAAAGAAACACAGCAAGCGGTTGAGGGCATGTATCATAACCTAAATACATTACAATCAAGATCTGGAAATCAATTGCCTTTTACCTCTATTAATTATGGTACTTGTACTTTACCCGAAGGCAGAATGATAATCAGAGCTCTTCTTGAAGGTAGTATTAAAGGAGTTGGAAAATTACATAAAACAAGTATTTTTCCTTGTGGAATTTTTCAAGTGATGAAAGGGGTAAATAAAGAGCCTGGAACGCCTAACTATGATTTGTATAGACTAGCATTAAAATCTACAGCTAAGCGTCTATATCCTAACTATGCTAATGTAGACTGGTCTGGTAATGAAGGTTATGATAGAAATGACCCACGTACATATTTCTCTACAATGGGATGTCGTACAGCAAACGGCTGGGATATAAATGGATTTGGTCAGCTTAAAGACGGACGTGGAAATATTTGTCCTGTAACTATAATTCTTCCAACAATAGCAATGGAAGCAGAGGAAAAAGCTGCTCTACATAATACAAATAATGGTTTTGATGGAAATACAGTTTTTGAAGAAGAAGTAATTGATACATTTATGGAAATGCTTGATGAAGCAATCCATGATGCTAAAGATATGCTAATTGAACGATTTGATTATATATGTAGTCAAGACCCATCTTCTGCAAGATTTATGTATGAAAATAATGTAATGGCGGGATATATTCCAGAAGAAGGTATTCGAAGTGCGCTCAAGCATGGGACATTAGCGGTCGGTCAGTTAGGTTTGGCGGAGTGTTTGGAAATTTTAATTGGAGAAAACCATACAACAGAAAAAGGTATGGAATTAGCAAAGCAAATTGAAAATCTATTTAAAACTCGATGCGCTGAATTTAAAAACGAATATAAACTTAACTTTGGTGTATATTATACTCCAGCTGAAAATTTATGTCATACTGCTTTAGAAAAATTTAGAGATAAATATGGAGTAATTCCAAATGTAAGTGATAGAGAATATTTTACTAATTCTATGCATGTACCAGTTTGGGAAGAAGTAAATCCTTTTGAAAAAATAAACATTGAGAGTCAATTAACAGGTTATAGCTCTGCGGGATGTATTACATATGTAGAACTTGAGGGTGCAGTCCTTAGTAATATAGAGGCTCTTGAGGCTATTGTAAACTATGCTATGGATTGTGATATTCCATATTTTGCATTAAATATTCCTAATGATTTATGTTTAGATTGTGGTTATACCGGTCTAATTAATAAAGAATGTCCTCAATGTCATGGCAGTCATATCCAAAGACTTAGACGTGTAACGGGTTATTTAACAGGAGATTATCTTACAGCATTTAATAAAGGAAAAATTGCAGAAGTTGAAGATAGATATAAACATAGTAAAAAATTGAGAGATATTCAATATAAGTTTTCTTGACAATAAATAAAAAATATGATATAATAAATTATAAAAATAAGGAGAAAATAATATGGGAGAAATTGATTTAGGTCTTAACTTATACGAATTCAATAAGCAAGGTATGGCACAAGAGAAACCATTAGATGTAATAGATTTTAATAGACAAATTATAAATATGGTTGAAGATGTTGCCGCACGTTCAAAATACTGGATGCTTTTGTGTAGAGAAAGAAATGATTATACTGTTTTTATTATATTAACAAAAGAAGGCACA
>Ga0326513_10002936_pt1 | contig 12461 bp, 22 predicted proteins | sample 2_2465_0518_D_FD_203654 | JGI IMG/M metagenome (GOLD analysis project Ga0326513, IMG submission 203654) | Bovine rumen microbial communities from UC Davis, California, United States - 2_2465_0518 | ecosystem: Host-associated > Mammals > Digestive system > Stomach > Rumen | place: USA...
GTCTTGTCGAGGAAGACGTCGACCGGGGTCTTCCACGGCGAGAGGCCGCAGATGGCGGCGACTTCGGAGCCGCCGACTCCGCGCTTGCGGGCGGCGAGCCACGCGGCGCGTTCGCCGGGGCGTTTGATGAATTGCGTTTCGTTCATGGTGGTGTTGGTGTTTGGGGTTTTACTTCGCGCCGGGGTTGGCGCGGAATAGGGCGAGCGCGAACGCGAACGCCGCGCGCTCCACCGCCTCCCGCCTCTCCGCAGGGACGGACGCGGCGAGGGCGGGGACGAGGGAGATGGGGGCGGGGCTAGGCATTGCGGCTGGCCTCCATGTAGGCGCGGTGGAACCGCTCGGCGTAGCCGCGCGTCGCGTCGCGCTTGTAGCCGTTCGGCCCGCCGTTCCAGATGCGGGCGAGGGCCGTCGGCGTGGGCGCGGAGAGGGCCGCGCCGTAATGCCCGAGGTAGGCGCGCACGATCCGCGCGGCGACGGCGGGGTCATGGCAGTCCGCGAGGGTGTAGTCGGTGCAGAGTATGCGGTTCGCGTCGGCAAGCGCCCCGGCGCGAATCTGGTATCTGCCGTGCGCTCCTTCGCGCTCGTTCACGGCGGCGTCGTCCCCGCCGCTTTCGACGGCGGCGAGGGCGGCGAGGAACCGGGCGTCGACGAGGACGCGGAGCGGCGTGTGCATGGTCTGGTCGGGTTCCTGCGGGGCGGAGAAGGAATCCCCCGCCGCCTCGCCCCATCCCGCGAACCGAAAGGCGGATTCGCGGGTCGAGACGGCGGGGGAAGGTGCGGGCGGTGTAAGCGAGGCGAGGAACGCCCCGGCGAGTCCGATGTGCGCGCCGACGGCTCCGGCTAGGGCGAGGTCGAGCGCGATGGAGACGGCGCGGAGGGTGCGGGGCTTCATCGTGTGGCCTCCCGATACGCGGCAATGTCGAGGGCCTTGTTCAACGTCCGCTTGAAATCGTCCGCGACTTCGTGCGCGGCCTCGAGGCGGCGCGCCAGTTCTTCCTCGCGCGGGCGGCGGTTCCACGCGGCAACGGCCTCGTCTTCGGCGACGCATGGCGAACCGTGCGCGCCGCACCAATGGCACGAAACCCAGATGTAGAGCGGGCCTCCCGCGTCGCTGTTGTCACAGATTCCGGCACCCTTGCCGCAGAACGGGCAAGGCAGAGGTTCGTTGTGGTTCTTCATGCGTGCGCCTCCTTCTCCGTTGCGGCCTCCTGCAAGGCGCGCTCGTTCGTCCACGCCTCCGCGTCCGCTTGGAAGGGGTTGGCGTTGGCGAGTTCGCGTTCGGCGGCCTCCGCGACGCGGCGGGCGTCTGCGGCGCGGTTCCCGGCGGCGCGCATGGCGTAGCGGGCCGCGATCCATTCCGCGCGGATTGCGGCGAACGCGGCGACGTCGCACTCCGGCGCGGAGCCGGAGGCGAGGACGGATTCGGCGATGCGGAGAGCGCGCGCGTGCATCTCCCCCTCCGCGACGGTTGCGAGGGTGCGCTTGGCGCAGAGGTCGGCTTCGGCGCGGTCGGCAGACTCGCGCAGGGCGGTGGCGATTGCGGCGGTCATGGTTCGTTCTTCCCGGCTAGACGATTTCGGCGTAGTAGAACCGACGCCCGTTGACGAGGATGTAGAGGTCTCCCGCCGCGCGGTCGAAGCAGACGTTGCGCTTGACGGTCTTCCCGTCGATTTCAACTAGGACTTGTTCGCGGTGGCGGAACGTGCCGTAGATGAGGCGGAGCGCGTGTCCGTCGGCGGTGTGCTTGGTTTCGTTCATGGTTTTGCCTTTCTTTCTGTTGGGGTTGCCCCGCCGGGGTTTCCGGCGGGGCGTGGGAGGGGTGTTAGAGGGCGGCGGCTTCGGCGGCCTCGCGGTCGGCCTTCTCTTGGTCGACGCGGAGCTTTCCGCACTTCCATTCGTAAGACCAGCGGTTGCGCTCCGCGTGGTCAAAGGTCTTGTCGAGTTGCCAGTCCGTGAGTCCGTCCGCGATGAGGACTTCCGCGAGGTCGCGGATTGCGCGGGAGACGGTGCGCTTTTCGTCGCCGTGTTCGCGCGTGTCGCGGAAGCGGGCGAGTTCGTCGCACTTGATGAGGATTTTCTCGATGGTGCCGACTTTCATGTTTTGCCTTTCGTGTTTGGGGGTTGCCCCGCCGGGGTGTCCGGCGGGGCGTGGGGGTTAGAGGGAGGGGACGAGGCGGATGCAGAACTCGCGGTCGCGGTAGCCGAGGGTTGTGCGCGCCTTGACCGTGTATTCGATGCGCGCGCCGATGGAAGCGGCCCAGCGGCGGAACCAGAGTTTGAAGGGAAGTCCGATTGTTCCGTCTTGATTGCTGGCGGCGTCCGCGAAGTAGATGCACGGAGCGCCCTTGCGGTGCGTGAACGCGGCGCGCGTGATGCGGCAGTCCGCGTCAACCTTCTCCGGGAACCTGCGGAGGCATTCGGCCATCCGGCGGACGTGCTCGTCGAGGTTGGTGTCGTTGTTCATGTCTTGCCTTTCGTTTTGGTTTGGGGTTTTTTGTTGCGCGGGGCGGGGGGTTGTGCTAGTGTTGCGCCACATCGCCCCGCAACACCGCGCAGTAAACCAGAACGCCCCGCAAAAGTCAACAAAAAAGTTAACGAGAAAATACGAATTTTTAAAAACCCGCTCCAGAATAGCATAAAACGATGACGAAATTAACCGAAACATTCCCGAAAAGGCTCCGCGAGGCGCGGGGCGCGTTGACGGGGCGCGAGTTCGCGCGGCGGTGCGGAATCAAGGCGCAGTCGCTCTCGCGCTACGAACGCATCGGCGGGCAACTTCCCGGCGCGGAACTTCTCGCCACGTTCGCGCGGACGGCGGGCGTGTCCGCCGATTGGTTGCTAGGGTTAACCGATGAGCGCACGCCGTCCGCGAGCGCGGCCCCTGTCGCCACCGCGAACGCCACCGCGCCGCACGCCACCGCCACGGCGAACGCCGGACTGCTCCCGACGGATGCCGTCGCCGACCTCCTGCGCCGCGTCCTCGCCGCGTCCTCCACGCGCGCCGCAGACCCCACCGAGGAACGCCTCGCGGCGTTGGAGCGCGGCCTTGCCGCCCTCGCCTCCGCAATCGGCTCCGCGCAACGATGAGAAAACCCGCCGCCGTCCTCTACCTCCGCGTCTCGTCGGTCGCCCAGATCGACGGCACCTCCCTCGCCACGCAAGAGCGCGACTGCCGCGCTTGCGCCGCACGCATGGGCCTTGCCGTGCGCGGCGTCTACCGCGACGAGGGCCGGAGCGCGAAGTCGACGGTTGGGCGCGACGGCCTCGCGGCGGCGGTCGCGGAGGCCGAGCGGTGCGCGGGCGTTCTGGTGGTCTACAAGTTCGACCGACTCGCGCGCAACGCCGCCGACGCCCTGCAAGTCCGCGACGCGCTCGTGGCGAAGGGCGCGCGAATCGTCTCCGCGACCGAGGGCGAGGCGACCGCGTCGCCGATGGCGAAGGCCATCTACGGCATGGCGTCGATCTTCGCCGAACTCGACAACGCCCAGCGCGCGGAGCGGTCGCGGCGGGGAATGCAGGAGCGCGCCGACGCGGGCGGCTGGTGCTTCCGCGCCCCGGTCGGCTTCGTCCTCGCGCGCACGGCGGCGGGCGTTCCCGTCCTCGCACCGGACGAGCGCACCGCGCCCGCGATCCGTGCCGCGTTCGCCGCGCTTGCCGAGGGGACGGCGACGGAACTTGCGGCGGCGCGTGCGATTGAGTCCGGCGCGGGATGCACGCGGAAGACCGCCTATGCCATACTCCGCGCCCCCGTCTACAAGGGCGTCCTCCCCGCCGGGAAACTTGGGCCGGAGCGCGCGGCGGCGTTCCCCGGCCTCGTGAACGCGGCGACATGGGACGCCGCGCAAGCGAACCTCTCCACCTCTCAAATCGGAATCAAGCGCATGAATGCGAATCCTTCCACGCCGCTCGTCGGCGTCCTCTTCTGCGCCGAGTGCGGCAAGCGCATGGTCGGCGGCTTCTCGCGCGGACGGCACGGCGCGCGCTTCGGCTACTACCGTTGCCCGAGGTGCGGCGTGTCGGTGCGGCTGGACAAGGCCGAGGCGGAAGTGCGCGCCGCTCTCCGCGTGGTCGCGGACTGCCGGGACTTCCTCGCGCTCGTTCGCGCGAACCTCGCCGCGTTGGAGGAAGCCGAGGCGCGGACGGCGACGCGCAACGCGGAACTCGCCGCCGCGCGCCGGGAGGTGACGAAACAGGAGGCGCGGCTTGCCCGTGCGCGGGAGGCGTTCGTCGCGGGGTCGTTCTCCCTCGCGGAGTTCGACGCGTTCCGCACGGAGGCCGAGGCGCGGCTTCGGGAGGCGCGGGCGACAATCGCGACGGTGGACAAGTGGGAGGGGAGGCGCGCGGAGTTCGTCGACGCGCTGTTGGAGATTGCCGCCGACCCCGACCGCGTCCTCGCGCTCCAGCCCGTCGCCGTGAAGGACGCGCTCCGCGCCTTGTGCGGGCGCGTGACCGTCGGGCGGGACAAGGTTCTGCGCTTCCCTCCGGATTCCACGGTCGAAGTCCTCCGCGCGCTTGCGACGGACGGCGTTTCAATTTCCGCGCGGATGGGGTGCCAACGCGCGAAAGTTGAACCCCTTTTCGCCGCTTGGAGGTTCGCGGGCGTTGTTCGGGTTGCGGTTGCGCTTCGCGCGGGCGCGTAGATGCCGCCAGAACGCGCGGGAAGGGCCTAGCCGCCCGCCGGACGCATGATTGCGCCCTCGGACGGCGCGGGCGCGTCCTGCGCGATTCTGGGGCAACGTGTAAAGAATCCCGACAAGTTCCCCGCCGCCGCCCATGAACCGAACCCCGCGACCCACTGGCGCGGGCATGGACGGCGGCGAGGAAGAGGTTGCTCCGGCGGTGCAGGCGGCGTGTTGCGGCGGGAGAAGACGAGGAACCGCTACACGCCCCGCCGGAGCAGGAGGAACGCCAGCCCGACGAGGTTGGCGATGACGCCGCCGAGGACGGTGCGGATGAGCCAAGTCTGCGTCTGCAACGCCCGCTCGATTGCCGCGACGCGCGCGACGAGTGGCGGTGAGCCGTTGCCGACAAAGACGGCTTGCTCGAGTTTGTCGAGCCGTTTCCAGATTTCGTGCAGGGAATCCGCGTTCGCGCGGACTTGGACTTCGGTGTCGCTCATTGGACTTGCTCCCATGTGGGCGGCTGGTAGTCGCCGGGGTCGAGGAACGTGCCGTCGTCTCCCGGCGCGACGCACCCGGAGCAACCGACGGCGAGGAACGCCGCGAGGACGGCGGCTAGGAAGGGCTTGACGATGGGATAGCCGACGCGGATTCCCGCGTGATACGTCCACGCGAGCCAGCGCGGGCAACCGCCCGCGACGGCGATGCTGTAAAAGAGCGCGTCCCCGAACTTGCGGAGGGTCTTTCGCGGGACGCCGATTTCGTCCGCGAGGAGTTCAAACTGTTTCGGCTCGCCGGGAAAGGCGTAGTACCACGGATCGTGGAAGAGCGCGGCGGGTAGGATTCCCGGCGGCGTATCCGGCGAGAGCGTCGCGCCGTCGCAGACGTTATCCTCATCGCTGGACTGATAGGCGCGGACGGTGATGCTGACCGCGCCGTGCGAGAGGAGCGAAATGCGGAAGAGCGGCGACTGCCAGCCGCTCAGTTCGTCGGGCCAGAACGAGCAGACCGTGGCGGGCAACGTCCAGTCGCGCAGGAGCGAGTAGCGGTTCTCGCGGTCGCGCTTGATTTGACCGCGCACCCATTCGACGGCGGGCTTCAAGACCGACGCCGCGATTTTCGCTTCCGCCGTCACTTTCCGTCCTCCGCGAGATTCGTGCGCCGTTTGCCGTCGGCGGAGCAGACGCAGAACGCGCGGCGCTTCGCGTCCACGAACGCGCGCCAGTTCCAGCCGTGGTAGCCGTCCTTGATGTTGGCGAAGTCGCGCGTCGTGCGGCTCGTGCTGATCCAGTCGAACTTCCCGCCGACCCACGCCTCGCCGTCCCAGTAGAACGCCGCCGCGATGGTGTGCGAGTAGTCGCGCGCGGATACCGCGCCGAGCACTTCGCACCCGCCGCGCGTCCATTTGTAGCGCATCCCCTTCGCGTCCATGCGGACGCCGCCAACCTGCGCGTCCGGCGTCTCCTTCGCGCGGCTCCCGTCGAAGCCGCCGCAAGCCCACCGGATGCGCGGTGGCGGTTCTTGCGGGGGTTCCGTCCCGTCCGGCTCCGTCGGCGGAACGCACGGCGACTGCTCGCCGTCGTAGATGTCCGGCGCGCCGCCTTCCGCGTCGCCATTCTCCGGCGCGGAACGGAAGCGGTCGAAAAAGCGCGCGATTTCGCGCTTGATTCTGTCTAGGATTCTCATGTGTTGCTAGTTCCGTTTGCCGAGTACGGTGTACGTCACTCCGTTTCCGTCGGTGATTGTGACCGGGGCGAGGGTGTACGATCCGAACTTCATGTTCCCAGATGCGGCCTCCCACGTTCCGCCCGCGAGTTGGCGGTTGTCGAGGTCTAGCACCTTCGACTTGGAGGAGTTGCCGACGGACTTCCCCCACGCCGTGTCGTTCGTCCCGCCGAGGCTCCACGCGCTCCCGCCGACGTTGACCGCGCCGTGAACGTACTGGCGCACGCCCGGTATGGGCGAGTTCGGCGTGTTGCCGAGGGATATGGACGCGACGACGAGGAGCGGGGCGCGGAGGGACGCCCACGGCACTTTCGTGTAGAGGTCGCCGTCCCACGAACCGGGATCGACGAGCGCGAGACGCCACTTGAAGTGGAAGTCCGTCTCCGCCGCGCCGGGGATGTCCTCAAACGCGAGAAGGAGCGCCCCGCTTGTCCCGCCGCCGCCGGGGAGAGCGCCGTAGTCGACCCACGGATTCAACGCCGTGCCGACGGTCTGCGACGATGAGTTCTGCGCCGGGTTCTGGTCTATGTAGACGTATGACCCCCACGGGGAGCCCCACCCCGGAAGGTACACCGCGACCTTGTCCGTCCCGGCGTCGTTGTAGACGCGCGCGTCGAACGGCATTGGCGCGCGGAAATCGCCGAGCATCGGAAGCCCCGGCGCGGGAGACGCCTTGCCGTAGGGCGTCGCGGCCTCGCCCGAGCGCTCCGCCGGGTTCGCGCAGGAGTTGACGGCGGCGGCGAGGTCTGAGGCCCACTTCGCCGTTATGGGGTCGCCGACCTTCGGCGGCTGGACTGTGGGGGAGATTTCCATCGTTCGGCCTCCTAGCCCGCGTCCAGTTCCGTCCAGCGGTTGGGGGCTTCGCCGTAGAGGTTCGCGTCCCACGACGCCGCGCCGATCCAAGATTCCGTGCGCGTCTGCGTCCCGGTCTTGCCGTCGACGGTCACGTCGTCGCCGACCTTGAGCCACGACGCCGCGACCGTATCCCACGGCGAACCGGGCGTCGAGATGTGAGCGAGTCCCGCGCCGACGTTCGCAATCGTTCCGCTCGTGTAGACCGTGACCTTCTGCACCGTCGGGTAGAACCGCATCGCACCGTCGACGCCCGCCTTGAGTTTTTCCGCGACGGCCTGCTCCGGAAGGGAGAGGGTCAGAACGCCGCCACCGATTCCGCGATACTGGAACGCATCGTATAGCGCCGGGTCGGGTTCCTTCCGCCATGCTTCAAGGTTCCCCCGGTGCGGCATGGAGGCGGAGTCGCCCGTGCGCCGCATGAGGGAGACGATGCGTTGCGTGTGCTTCATCGACCAGTTGACGGAGGTTTCCGTCGCGGTCTTCTGCGAATCGTAGGAAGTCTCCTTCCCGTACTCCAAGCGCAACGTGGCGAGAGACGCGACCGTGCGCGTGATGTTCACGGCGCGGAGCGGAAGCCCGCCGTATGGCGAGCCGCCGATGGTGAGGCCGTTGGCGAACGTGAGGAGGTCGGCGAAGTTGCCCTTGAAGTTGCGCGTCGCGGTGTTCGCGCCCTCCGTCGCGGTCTGGTTTAGTTCTGGTTGCTCCCAATAGGTTGGTGCGGGGTCTGGCATCGGTTGCTCCTTTCCCTACGCGAACGACGCGGTTCCCGTCTTCGCGCTGATTTCGCGGAGTACGCCGAGCGATTCCTCCGCGATGCGGTTGCCCTCGCGGGCGAGGTTGTCGGTCGCCGCTCCGAACGACGCGCCGAGTTTTTCAAGGTTGGAGAGTTGCGGGCCGTCGCCGCGCTGGTCTAGCGGCTTGAGGTCGGCTTTCTTCGCGGCTTCGATGTTGGCGTCCTTGAGGCGGTCGAGTTCGCCCTGCGCGGTCTGGAGGTCTTGGTTCGCCTCCGCCCACGCCTCGCGGATGCGGTCGGCGGCTTTCTTCTGCTCCTCCGTCTGCGGGCCGTCTATCGCGGCGGCTTGTTCGCGCAGGGCCTTTTCCGCCGCCGCCATGCGCTCCGTGGCGTCCGCGACGGCGTTCTGGCGCTTCTCGATTTCGGCGGCGCGCTCCGCCTCGCGCTCGTTCGTGGAGCGGGACACGTCGCCGAGGCGGTCGAGAGTTCCGGCGAACCCGTCCGCGCGCTCCTTCGCCGCTTGCATCTTCTCGCGGGCCTTTTCGAGCGCGTCGGCGAGGTCGCCCATCGCGGCGGCTTCTGCCTTGCCCGCCGCGTCGCGCTCGAAGTAGTTGCGCGCCGCGCCGATTGCCGCCCCGCCGAGAGCGCCCGCCGCCATCGCCGCAGGGCCGAGCGGCGCGAACATCCCCGCGCCCTGCACCGCGCCGGACGAGGCCGCGCCGAGGTAGGACGCCTCTTTCTCGCGCCCGTTCGCCTTGAGCGCGGCGGAGGCTACGCCAGCCGCCATCGACGCCATGCCCGCGACCACGCCCTTGATTTCGCGCGCGGAGAGTTTCGCGGACTCGCCGACCTCGTCCAGACCCTTTGCGAACTTCTTGGCGCTGTTCGCGCCCGCATCCATCGCGCGGTCGGCGGCGCTCTCCAAGTCGGCGAGCGACCGCTTCGCCTCGTCGGTGTTCGCCGTGACTTGGATTTCGACCTTGCTATCTGCCATTTCTTAAATCCTCCTCGACGGAGAGCGGCATCGTGTCGTCAACGCCCGCCGCGACGCGCGCTTGGCGCTGGAGCAGGACGATGGACGCGGCGGGGATGCCGTCAAGCGCGTAGTCCAGCGTCCAGCCGAACGTCTCGCACGCCCATTCCGCCATCGTCACGATCCAGCCGTTGGTGCCGTTCCGTCTTTTTTTTTTGATTCCGGCGTGACGTCGAGAAGCACGCGCACCTGCGCGGCGACGGCATCCTTCAGCGCGGCGAGGGCGGACGGCGGGAGCGCGTCGGCCCAGTCCATTGCGCGGGCGAAGAGGTCGGGGCGCTGTGCCTCGCGCCAGCCACGGCACGCAACGAAGAGGGACGGAATCACGGCAAGCGGCGTCGCGTCCTCCGCCGCGCCGTAGAGGAGCGGGGAGCGGATGGCGTCGAGCGCCGCGAACATCGCAAGCGAGAACGGCCTCACCTCCTCCGCCGTGCCGGGGACGGCGACGGGCGGGGGGAGCAGGGCGGCAAGGGCCGCTCGGGGATTCTCTCCGGCGTTCACGGGCTATGCCCCGGCGGGGAAGTTGTCGTAGCGGTGCGCGGTGACCGTCCAGCGCGTGACATTCTGGTAGGAACCCGCCTCCGCGACGGAATCGACCTGCCACGTCTTGCTGTCGAACGTGACCGTGTCGCCCGTGAACGTCGGCGCGGTCGACCCGGCGGCGTGCATCGTGACGGAGAGGTCTTCCTTGTGGTCGTAGACCATCTCCGTTGCGATGGCCCCGTATTGGTCGGGGACGGCCTCCGCAATCGGCGACTTCGTGATGGTGTAGTCCTCGATGCTTCCGCTGGGATACGTCTTGGCGACGCCCCGGATGGAGGTCGTGAAGGAGGGAGTAGTTGCCATTTTCTGTGTTCTCCTAGTTGGTGCTTGTGGTTAGGGAGATTGTGAGCGCGAGGTCGACGCGGGCGCGGAGGATTCCTTCGCCGAGCGACTCCTGCGAGAGGTTGGTGAATCCGTAGTTGGTCGGCGTCTTCTGCGCGGCATAGAGCGCGCAGGAGAGCGCGGTCACGGCGTCGGGCCGCTGGCGGTTCGCGGCGGTTTCGTAGAATTCCAGCGCCGCCGTGCAGTCCATCGTCCGCGCGGAATCCCCGGCGGGCGCGAACTGCGGCGTGGAGACGATGCCGACGCATCCAACCTTCGCAAGCGCGTTGGCGGCGGTCGTGGCGATGTCGAGCGCGTCTTCGCAAAGGATGGAGACGCCAGCCGTTGCGAGGTCGGGGCAAGCGGCGGCGAACGCGGACGCGATCTGTTGCTGGATGGAGAGGGCCGTAATCATTTGAGCGGGACTCCGTGCTGGCGGAAGATGGTTTTAAGCCCCATGTCCACGCCGCGAACGGACGCGCCGAGAATCGCGGCGTCGCTTGGAAGGATGTTCCGCTTCTGCGGGACGAGCGCGGTCGCGCGAAGCCAGAACACGGGGCGGATGCCGGAAATCCCGGCGGTCGGATACGGGCGGTCTTTCTTGCGCGGACGGACGCGCTGGGGGCGTGGCGGTCGCTTGCCGCGCCCGGAGATGGACTTCTTCGATTCGTCGCCCGTGGCGAGGAACCCTCCGCCGGACTTCGACTTCACGAAGAACAGCGTCTCGCGCGCGGCGACTTGCTCCGCCGTGTGTCCGTATGCCTCCGGCGCTGTGCGCGCGGGGATGGTGAGCATCTTGCCCTTCGCGCGGATTTCCAGCGGGCCGAACGCCCGCGAGATTCCCGGAGATGTGACGACGACGAGCGCGGAGTCCGGCCCCGCGACGGCGACCGTGTTGCGCGCGGCTTTCTCCAGATGCCCCGTCGGCGTCGCGGGCGGGTTGAACGATTCGGCGGTCTTGTGGTTCTGCGGCGCGATGCGGTAGAGGTATTTCCGCACGAAGTCGCGGACGTATTCGCCCGCGACGGAGTAGACCTTGCGGCGGCGCGTCCATATGAGGTCGTCGACCGCCGCCTTGAGTTCCGGCGGGAAGATGGAGTCCGGCGGAATGATTTTGAACCCGTTTGTCATTCCACGCCCTCCCCGAAGTGCGCCCACTCCTCCAGTTTCCGCTTGTAGTCCGGGCCGAGCCGCTCAAGAGCGCGTTTCACGTCGGCGGGGAGCGGGCCGAGGTCGGGCCGCTTTCCGCGCTTCGCCTCGCCGGGGACGAGGCCGAGCGCCTCGCACTCGTCACGGTCTACCGACGTCCAGTCCATGCCGCTATTGAACGCGAACGGCGGGTATGGGTTGCCGAGGGTGTCGCGGTAGTCCTGCACGCCCGCACCGAGCGCTTCCCAGATGGGCGACCCCTTGAGCGCGACCATCTCGCCGTTGCGGGCGACGCCCTCCCAGTTCACGGCGGCGGCGGCTTGCGCCCACCGCTCCGCCCAGTTGCGCGGGTCGCGGCGGCGTCCCATGCGCTCCAGACGCCACGCCGGGAACGCGTCAAGGTTCGCGTCGGTCTGCGAGTCAATGAGCGCGACGGAATGCGCCATGTCGCGTTGCGTGTCGATGATGAGATTGAGGCGTTCTTCGGAGCCGAGGTCGTCGATGGCACCCGGCGCTCCGTAGGCGTCCTTGTATCCCCAGCGGCGAAGGGAGCGCGCGAGAAGTTCGCGGGCCTTCGCGGAACCGATGCGGCCCGACGCGGCCTCCGCGCAGACGCGCCGCGCCTCCTCCAGATACTCCGCCTCCGCCGTGCGCGCCGAGAAGAACGAACGCCGCCGGATTTCGGCGGGGACTGTCTCGCGCAACTCCGCCGACGAGAGGCCCGTCGGCAGGATTGCTTTCGCGAGGATTTCGGAGGCGGGGGTCGGCATCGGCGGCTACTCCGCTACGGACGCGGTGAGAATCGCCTCCACCTGCTCGTCCGAAAGGCCGAGCGACTGCCTGAGCGCCGCGACGGCGGCGACGATGAGCGGGTCGTCCTCGTCGAGCGTCGTGGCGAGGTCGAAGTCCGTCCATGCGCCGACGGACTCCATGTAGGCCTTGACTGGCTCCCAGATTCCTGCGGCGGAGAGCGCGCGGTAGAGCCGCCGCTTGGAGAGCGAGCGCGGCGGAGGCGGCGGGTCGGCGACCTCCTCCCACGTCTGGACGATTGCGGTCGGCGTCTCGTCCGAGTCGTAGGCGTAGCGCGCTTCGTAGTGGTAGCCCTCGCGCGGCGAGGGCGCGGGCGATTCCGCGAGCCGATACCAGCCGATGGAATTGAGATAGTCCTCGGGCAGCTGCCCGCAGACCGTGCTTCCGTCGATCACCGCGCTCCTCGGCGCGTTCGTGTCGATCCTCGTCTCGCTGATGAGTTTCGCGTATGTCATGGCGTCTCCTTATTTGTCCGGCCCGATTACGAACGCGCCCGTCCCCGCGTTGCCGAAGAGGGTTCCGCTCACGCGGTCGTAGAGGTGGCCAACGCCGTTCTTGCGGACGGGCTGGAAGTCTTGGAGCAGGGTTCCGTTGCGCCAGAGTTTGTACGACCAGACTCTACATGCGAGGAGTCCGCGCCCTCCCGTCCCGGTTCCGTTCGCGCCGAAAATCC
>Ga0326513_10002937_pt1 | contig 12461 bp, 15 predicted proteins | sample 2_2465_0518_D_FD_203654 | JGI IMG/M metagenome (GOLD analysis project Ga0326513, IMG submission 203654) | Bovine rumen microbial communities from UC Davis, California, United States - 2_2465_0518 | ecosystem: Host-associated > Mammals > Digestive system > Stomach > Rumen | place: USA...
GCACGATGAAGAAGCAGTCAGGCGGCGGTGGCGGCCTCTCTGCTCATATCGATCGTGAAGTATATTCCCCTGAGCTGGACAGGATGGTTCCATTCCGTCCGGCCAGTGTCCGTGATGATTCGCGCACGGCACTAAACCGTGAGTGCATCGAATCGACAGTGAAAATCGGACGTACTCAGGCAATCTGGAAAAGATTGTCAGAGGCGGGATTTTCAAGAAAAAAAGATGACAAACAAGATGACTCTAAAAAGACGCGCAAGATAAAAGACAGTGCTGTAATAGCATTGTGTTTTGTCTGCACATCTGATGAAGAGACAATGAAGAAACTGGAGGCTGAAGGCAAGCTCGATGATTGGATCAAGCGAACTATTGCCTGGTTCCAGAAGGAGTTTGGTAAAGAGAATGTTGTGTCGGCTGTGCTGCACATGGACGAGACTTCACCTCACCTTCATATAACAGTCGTACCCATCACTACCGCAGAGGCAAAGGAGCGTAAGGAGAAGCCGAAGTTCGACGAGAGCGGCAAACCCATAAAGAAGTATGAGACCGACAAGGAGGGTAACATCGTTCTCGACGAGAAAGGACGTGCCATTGTCAAGAAGCGCAGTTACAAGAAACAGGAGGTGACGGCCAGACTGTCGGCAAAGGATATATGTAACCCCATCGCCATGGATCGTTGGCAGACAGATTATGCCAACGCTATGAAGGTGTTCGGTATGAAGCGTGGTGTTAAGGGCAGCAAGCAGAAGAACGTTCCGGCTGCAGAGTGGCAGCTTCAGCAGATCAATGGCCAGCTGGTGGCAGTAGAGAAAGAGGTACAGGAGCAGGAGGCTGCAATAAAGACTAATACTACCACCATTGAGAATCAGGAGGCAACAAAGAAGGCCAACGCTACGACCATCGAGAACCAGGAGGCGACCATCAGCGACAATAAGACCACAATTGAACAGCAAGAGTCCTCTATCAGTAGTAACACAGCTGCTATTCAGGAACAGGGTGATACTATTACTAATAATAATAGTATTATAGAGGAACAGTCGGCGACCATCGAGGAACAACAGTCCACCATCAGCGGTAATAAGACAGAGTTAGAGAAGCAAAACGCAGAGCTGGATAGAATGGCAAAAGGTTCCCTCTACGATAAGTTGCGTCATGCTAATCTTAGTCCTGATGTAAGACGAGCTTTTGAGGAAAAGGATGAGGAAGTCCGCAATAAGATGCTGGCCACCAATCCTGATGGATCTCCTTTAACGTGGAAGGGGGGCAACAAAGATGGGGTTCAGCTGACATGGGAAGAATATGCTAAATGGCTTAAAGAACAGGAGAGATTGAAGGCTGAGAAAGCCCAGCAGGAGAAGAAGGCTGCTGTTGAAAAAGCCAAAGCTGATGCCAAGGCCGAACACGATGCTGAGATTGAAGAAATGAAGGAAACCTACAAGCAGATTATCGAAAGAGAAAAGCTGGCTTTCTCCAAGAATGGCAAACCTATAATGTGGCAGGGCAATTATAAAAAAGGTCAGCAGGTGACCAAAGATGAACGTATTGAGTTCCTGGAGGAAGAGAATGAGAGTCTTAAGAAGGCCTACAAAGATTTAGTCGAGCGTCTAAAACCCGTTAAGGACTTAGTTTTTGCCTTGCTCTCTCTAAACTTTAGAAAGGTGGTTCAAATCATTCTTGACCAGTGGAAGGCAGGACTCAAGGAGTTCACAAAGGATTTGAAAGATTTCCTTCTGGAAGCTATGAGCGTTGAAAAGACAGTAGAAGATCGTAAGCTGTATGTCGATGATGCTTTTAAGGGAGCCAAGGCTATAGCCAGAACTGATGTAAGTTGGAAGTCCAAAGAAGAGGATCTTAAGCCTTTATATGATGATGCCATCCGTATAGCAGATGGCACATGGGAATCTTATCATAGTAACAATAAGCTGAAGGAAGCTGCCGTCAGGGCTGTGGCCAGCCTCGCCAACACACCCAATAGAAAGTATTGGAGTGAAGACGATATTAGGGCCGTCAATGCTTATCTCAATACCGTTCCTGATGGTAGTCATAATGCCGCCATCAATGAACTTAAAGAATCTGCTTTATTTGACTACGAAATAAGGCAGAAAGCCTGGCTTGATGATGTGATAGACAGAATCAAGCAAAACTCATTGGGCGACGGACAAGGATTAGGCTATTGAGAATCGCAATAGTTCGAAAAAGTTAGAGAATAAGGAAATGCAGAAATCGAACTGTCCGGCATCGGTAAAAACTCCGATCTGGGACAGTTCGATTTAATTGTGATTAAAATGTACCTATCTCCTGCGAGATACAAACCTTGCTAATGCTATCACTATGGCATAAACCATAATTTGTGAAATAGCTACTGTAAATTGAACTGTTATAACCATATCTATTCTGTGTTGGTTGATGGTGCAAAGATAAGCTTTAGCATTAGCAGGTCCCGGACATAAAAAAGGGTATTTCTCTGAATAATGGGCAAATATTCCCGTTTCTTCAGCGATGAAAAATAATATAACTGATTGAAAGTCACATCAGTATATTTTTGAAAAAAAGGCGAGAATTTGGTCGGACAATTTTCGCCCCTAAAAACCGTGTTTTTTAAGTTGTTTTAACGTACCAATTTACATTTGTTTACACTAAATAAAAAAAGAGCGACTAACCTCCCGGTTTGTCACTCCATGATTTTTGTTGGTATAATCAGCGTTTGCTATTATTCAGCGTTCCAGAAGCCTTGCAGGAAATCCAACGAACATAGTCCGAGAATAAGTAGCAATGCCCACGCGCTGCGGTAGAGTTTCACAACTCACTTTTTCTATATTAATAACCTGATCACCAGTCATCATCAGCCTGGTTTTGCATCAGGACTTTGAAATCCGAAAAGAACCCATACAACGCTGCTATCAGCCATTTCGCCCCCCTTTCACCTCTTGATATAGAGTATCTGGGAATCTTTTCTATAGAAGATTTTGAGGTACTTCCCATATATTCCCAATGATCTGTCATATCACTGATAGTCAATTTATAGCGACCATCCTTGAAGTTTAGTTCCATCCTGCCGTAAATGGAATGGACACTACCCTTATCCTGTGATGAAGTCAGTTGGCCTTCAAAAACAATCTGGGTGGGAGGATTCTCAGATTTTATGACCGTCTTCGGATCCTTATAAACCCGGCCTATCCATTCTTTGGCAGTACTATACAGCTGCTCTTTTGTCTTTCCTGGTACACTGTCAACAGCTGAAAGACTGTAGATGCCACCAACAGTCGAAACCTTGACGTTTGGCATGATGGAATCTGGCGACGGATCATGTGTCTCCCAATATGACTGAGCCATAGAAGGGAGGCTGAACAGCAATAAGGAAAAAATTAATAATTTCTTCATATCTGCAATCTTTTGGGTATTTATCAATTTGACGGCTGGAAGCCATGCTCATAATCAACATCAATCCATTTCACACTTGGGAAATAGGTTGATATGTTATCCTTGGTGATTCGGATTGTGTCCGAAGTCCTGTCCATATAGTCGATGTATATTTCCTGCGGGAAAGCAGTTACCTTCGTAGGATAGAAGAAAGATCCTGATGCCCACCTCGAATATGTCTTACCTGGCTCATATGGGCCAGTGACCATGAAGAAGTTATACTTCGTATGCTTAACGTTGGCATTGACGGCACCGACAATGTTACTGCATACGGCATCGTTCACCTGGTCTACACCGGAATACTGCACTTTCATTGTCTTGATTGTCTTGTCGCCGGTTACCTTGAATTTTGCATCGGTAGCTTTTCGGGTTGGGAAGGCACCAAAAGGACTATCCTTTATGAATTTGAACTTGGTGAATACCACCTGTGCATCTGCGCTCATGCCCATCAGGAGCATCACGAGCAATGAGAAAATCTTTATTTTCATAAGCGTTTGTTTTTAAAAATCCTCTTCTTTTACCTGTTCCTCGATGTACTTAACAAGGTTGTCTATCATTCTGGAATAACTAAAAGAACGCTGCTTAAAGAAATGTTCTTTATCTGCCATTCCAAGAGTGGCATACTTATATTTCTCGTTAGGTAAAGAGAGCAGCCTGTGATCATTTAGATATGACGTAATGCTGTATGTAGGATTCTCTACCTTTACTCGTATCTTATTGTCTTTACAGTCGATTGTAATCTTATAATGCTCTTGTAGTGCGATATAGCGTTTGTCTGTTGGCTGGTCATTATTTTGAGGTTGTGCATCTTCCTTGAAAAACATCTGGTCATTTACTTGAATCTTACCGGCATCGGCATCCTCTACCTGAACAGCCTTATTATATTCCTTTATCTTTTTTGACAAGAAAGCCCGACTGTATTGGAAGGCCTGTTTAGCGGTAGCTTTCACCTCGACTACCTTACTAAATCCCCCTTCTTCGTCAAACTCGATGGGTGGGTATGATACTTGGGCATTAACACATATCCAAGCCATTGCTAATAGACAGATAGAAAAAAGATGTTTCATAATTGCAGCTATTTACTTTAAACTATGGCACAAAGTTACGAATAATTATTGATATATAGTCGTTTCTTTAGACTTTTTTATAAAGTTGAACAAAAACGGAATCCCCTTTTCATTCAGTAAGGGGATTTATAATTATCGTCTAAACAACTTAGATGGTTTTAGAAGCAAAAGTATTGCGATGATGAAGATAAACGAGAAATATAGAAGCACCAAGATAATAACAGAAAACAAAACGGTTTTAAGCAAGTCTGTCCAAGGGTTCTTACCCGCTAATAAGGTTTGTTCCATCTGATCGCCCCAAACAGCCACACCAATAGCAGGAACCAGGGGAGAAAGTGCTATCATGAAATCAAAATCATACTTGCCAGCTAAAGATGCAATAATCAGTGACAAGGCCCCCAAAAAGATAAAAATACCGATAGCCCTCCAATGCCATCTGGAGAGTTCCTTCTCTTCCTCGGCAATCTGCTGTTCCTCAAGCTTTTTTAGTTTCGCATCTTCTTGTCGTGCCTTCCACACCCGATAACTATACTGCTGCATGTCATATGCATAAAGTAATGCCCAGTACTCCTTATACTGTGCACGGGTTAGTTTTACCTCCCCGACCTGTTCACACCATCCATGTTTCATATAAAACTATCGTACTTTTAATATTCCTGCACTAATTAGACCAATAATGCCTAAAGGAATGATTAAACCAGATTGCCAAATGACGAGCAAAGCAACTGAAGCGGCTGCGAGATAGCCTAACCACTTTCCCCACTCTGGTATTTCTTTTTTGTCTTCTATTTCTTGGCGACGTCGATTTTGTTGTTTATTCTTCCGGAGAGCGGGATCCTTTTCAATCTCATTGCGCCAGTGTTCCCGCCGACTGTTCAGATAGCTTTCACCTGTGAGCTGTACCTTGGAGTCGGTGTTTGTCCTCGGCATCTTGCGTTTTCTCTCTTGCGGCATACGTACATCATCCTTGCGCTCCAGCTGTGCCGTCAATTCAGCCATCTGCGCCTTCAATCGAGCATTCTCAGCCTGTAAACGTGCGAGTTCGTCAGTTTGGTCGTATGTATCCTGTTTCATCTTCCTATTTTTTGCTGTTCGTATCGGATATCTCGCGCCTCCCAGTTGATGGTCAACCTGTTCAGGCTGTAACCCTTCTCAATACAAGATAATACTCCGGCCACCGCCCACGGCTGATTATCCTCCGGCCACGACATCACGTAGTCGTAGTCAGATGTGCCATCCTGAAGCCTGGTGGCCATAAGCTGTTGTTTCTGCTCTTCCGTCATTCTTTGGTTCCTCTATTTGGTTCTACCCCACCCTGCCGCAAGAACCTGTAAACGGTTGACTTGCTCTTGATGGATAACTGCTGCATAATCTGTGGTACCGTCATGCCGGAACGGTAAAGATTGGCGCATGCGGTCGCTTTGTCGTTGCGCTGCTGCTTAGGTCGTCCGAACTTCACACCCTTCTTCATGGCCGCTGCCCTACCCTCTCCTGTCCTTTCACGGATAAGGTCACGTTCAAACTCTGCCAGGGCCGCGAAGATGTGCATCACCAGTTTTCCTGTGGTACTGTAAGTGTCAATGTTATCCCTGAGTGATATCAGGCTAACATTCTTCTGCTGCAGCTGCTCGATGATGGCCAGCAAATCCTTCATAGACCTGCCAAGCCTGTCGAGTTTATAAACGACCAAGATGTCACCATCACGTAGGTACTGCAGGGCTGCTTGTAGTTCTACCCTCTCCCCTACTCCGCTGACCTTTTCCTCATAGATTTTGTTGCAACCGGCTTCGCTGAGCGCAGTCCGCTGCATATCGAGGTTTTGATCTCTCGTTGAGACTCTGGCATATCCTATTTTCATAGCCTAAAAATTAATATGCGTTTCCCCATCCCATTCGTCGTTAATGGTGATGTTGAGACGCAAAGAAGCAGATTTAATGTTTGCCAGGATCTTAGGGTACAATGAATGTTCCTTCGATTCTGGGAACTCCACCGTGAAGTCCTCAACTTTCACCTTGAAGTTCTTTACACTGTCGATGGTGGCCACTTGAAGACCGCAAGACTCTATATAGAATCCTTCTATTTCCGGATAGTCCTCACTGATGACCTCCTTTTCACAGGCAGTCATCAATAATAAAGATGTGACGGCTAATCCTAAAAGTTTCTTCATAAATTAATAATTTAATAATTAATAATTTCTTAATTTATTTATCGTAGGGATAGATATCCCACTCCTGCAGGGCTTCGTCAGGTGTGCAGCCGTGTCTGATGGCCATCAATACCTCTGCATCAAGTTCGTGTTCCTTGGCTATGGCCAGGGCTACTTCCTTTGTGTATCTTGATGGCTTTGGGTGGTGCCGATACCACCATCGCCAGAAAACGATTTGAATATTTCTGTAAAACACCATTTAAACTAAAACAATGTGACTGGGTCTTTTCTGAGGATCCAGATAATCAACCTCATGGTCAGTTATCATTTTCCTTATTGCATAATTTAGTGTCGATGTTCCTTCTTTTAAGTTCTTCACAAACCATTGAAGTTTTTCTCTCACATCTTCATTAACAAGAGGTATTATTACGTTCTTTGCGTCATCAATATTAATTGCTGCCAAACCATCAGATCCTCTTGCTATAGAACGAAGCTGTACCGCCCATCCCTCACTATTCATATACGCAAGGAGATCAGCAAGATGGTCTTCCATTCCAGGTTTTATCCTACATCGAATACATCCATTTGTCACAACGGTGTCTTTGATGTTCTCTGGCATATAACACCATTTTGAAACGCTACCCCAGACTCCGCCAAAATATATGTCGTGTGGTTCACAAAAATGTTTAGCACGGGATGGCAGCTCCCACCCTCTTAGCTTTTCTGAGGAATAGTCGCCCTGGACAATTTTACGTATTTCAACATAATTATAAATAGCCATTTTATTAGCTTTTATCTTTTGCCCTTTAGTGTTAACCTTTTCAGGAATGAAATCAACGATATCACCCAAAAGAACATGAGGCTTATCTATAAGGCCATCGCGCAAGGTCATAACCTTCTTACTATATCTTTTAGGATCCAAAGTTAAGTCTTTGTCCTTATAAAATAGCGTGTTGTCAACAGTCCAGCAGTCATCAACTTGCTGAAGTGTTCTGTTTTTGGTGAGCCAGTCAAAACATTTTCCGGCATCACTATTTATAATTCGGGTTGTTGTTCCTCCAAAGTCACAATCAAGAATGGGATTGCCGTCGTCATCAAGTATAAGAGAGCCGTCATCGAATCTACGCTTATAGATTGGAGAGGCCTTTTTGGTTCCTGCGTCCCAACCGACCTTTTCAATCATTTCGACAGCACATCTGTAATAGCTATCATCTTCCAGACGCTCAAGGGGCTTTAATCTCTTTTCCAGGTACAGAACGGATGCACTAACATCTGCACCGCTACTTTTGAAGGTAAAACGAGGCAGTGATATAATAGCAGCAATCCGCGTGTGCCGGAGAATCCACTGACGTACAAGCCTGAATTTATCAGAAGTGTTTCCAAGATAACCATTAGGTAGGACAATTGCAATGCGACCGCCCGGAGTACATTCTTTGACACAAACCTCAAGGAACAACACACCTGTTTCTTGAGATTTAAGTACCGTCTTGGTTTTTTCAAACTTCCCTATTTTATTCTTTTCCCATTTGTGGCCCAAGTCAAAAAGCTTAAGGACTTTTTCCCTTTTTTCTATAATTTTACTTCCAAAAGGAGGGTTACACATGATGATGTTGTATTCGTTAAGATGTTGATTCACGCATTCCAAGGAGTCTTGTTTGCGAATCTTTGACTTACCATCTCCGTTTAGTACCATATTTAAGATGGCAACTTGAACGGCATTATCTTCATTGTCGAAGCCCCAAATACATTCAGCATAATCATGGTTGCTTTTTCTTGCTTGCCTGAAAGCTGCAACGAGAAAATCTGCGCTTCCACAAGCCGGATCTGCCACAAGTTCTCCAAATTGTGGATTAACGAGATCAACTAAGAAGTCTGTAACTGTTGTAGGCGTGAAGTACTGCGCCATATCCCACTTATACATGCCTTTTGCAAATTCCATATAAAAGGTCTGTATGACATCACGTTTAGATCGCGTGATTTTGATTGGGGCAAAAACCTCAAGAATTTGCATAAGTGTTTCATTGGAAATGGTGATTTCTTGTGAAATTTCATTCGGCAAATGCCTCTGGTAATACTTTACAGCTCTTTCAACAAGAACTGCCATCTTGTTGTGTGCTATTTCTGAAGAAACACCAAGTGCTTTATAGTCTTGAAACACTAACGGCTTATCCGGATCATTTTCAAACTCATGTTCATCGAAAATTTTTGCAAGAAGGAACTGAAGTATTATTTCGTATCGTTTTTGATGACTTTGTGAAGCCTGATGGAGAATATTCTCCACCTTCTTAAAATCATCCAACAAGGATTTTGTTGGTTGGATTGTATTAAATGTGAGAGGTTTTACTTTTACAGACATGCCGAATGGTGGCAGTGAAGTAAGGGAACCTTCTCTTATTACAATCTCATCTTGGTCTTCTTTAAATTCTTTCCAAAATACACGCTGCTCTTTATTATCCCAATAAAGACCGATGGTAGAAAGTTTCTTCGCAAAATCCAACATGGGTTTTACTTGGGTTTCCTTAACAAATTCAATTTTCTTATTATCTCGTTTGACTTCACAAATAACAAGTGCATGCCGAAGTATATCTTCCGGCTTGTGACTTGTCATCTCTTTCGCGCTTATATCCAATACTGCAAAGTCGCTTCTGAAGCTATTTCTTCCGTCATTTCCAAACGTCTTTATAATAGGTTCTATCCAAAAGTTCTCCTTTGGATATCCTTTCCCTATTAAATAACTTATAGCTTCAATCCTGTATGCTTCTTCTGTATTGGTGAGTTCGTCTGCACTTAACTTTTCAACATTAAGAAGCCCACGAATAGGACAGATAAGCTTCAATGATTTTGTTTTGCCCATAACAAAATTATTAATTATTAAATTATTAATTTATTAATATTCCCCCTTCATTAACTTAGTGTACTTCTCAATCTCATCGGGTGTATGTGTCTCCATCAGACGCTTCATGATGTCATTGCTCAGCCCACCCTGATACTCCGTCGATGGCCGTCGGTTGATGAATGGCGGCACGTTCTTGACCAGTTCTGCATCCTGCTGCTCATGTATCCACTTGAGCCAGCCGTCACACTTGTTCTGCATCCCCTTCAGGATATTCAAGTTGAATGCTGTGGGATTATTCTCATATTCCTTTTCTGCTGATCTTAAAGATTCCACGCAGGCGGCAAATAACTTCAAGCTTCTGATCATACTGCTTCTAATTTTACCTCATCTCCAGTCCAGGTACTTAAGGACGAGTTCTTTGTTCCTGTCGTCGAGGTTATAAAGATACTCAACGATACTCTTTTCTTCGTTGTGGACATATTTGTTCATCATGTGAGCAACGAGACCTTCCCCACCCCACTCCATCCAGTAAGGCTTGGCGAACTCGCCGAACCTCTCACGCTCTTCCATCCAGTTCCTGGTCAGCTCAGCACCAGCCTCCAGTAGTTTATATATCTTGTCCATATATTATTAAATTATTAATTTCATAATTATTAATTGTGAACATCGAACTTCGGTAGAGATGTAATCTCCTTGCCATACTGTTCCTCATAGTTGGCGACACCCTTCTCCAGCATGTCGAGGACAACGGCAACCTCCTTCTGCCTGGTGTGTGCGGCAATGGCACCCAATTTGTCAATCAACTCCAGAGGCAGGACGAATGTTTTTCGAGAAGATCCCGGCTTGCATCCGGCTGCAGCACCCTTAATCGGACGCTCAGCGGTCTCTTGGGGTTTTATGCCAACAAGTGAGTCATGCTGCATCTGTACGGCATCTCTGTTGTCCTGAGAGACCTCGTTGAAGTTGTCAAACTGCAGGGCAGATTTCTTTTTCTCGTTTGCCATATTATTAATTTATTAATTATTAAATTATTAATTTTATCCAACTACATTCAGGATCCCGTCAACAGAAAGCCCAACAGCCTTCTTCTGGGCCTTCTCGATGGGGCGTATCGTCGATATGCGCTGCACTGCCACAAGGTCATTGATCTGTGGTAGAACAGCACCGCCTCTCTTTCGGAACATATCTTTGATGACTTCTTCGTTGGGGTTCTTGACCCTGACGTTTATCAGGTTCGGCAAGAACAGCCTCTTGCCCTCGATGTTGGCCAGTTCCAGAATCTTCATAAAATCCATCGTGCGCATGATAACAACATCATCATAGCGGAACGGTACAACGATGGCATTGGCAGACTTGAAGTAGGGTAGGAGGTTTTCGTTTAATGTTCCCGGACAGTCAACAAGAACATAGCAATCGCCCATGTCTTTCGCACGATCCATAAAGGCCTGTGCGTTCTGTGTGGCTTTCCACACTGGCCATGGGGCTTCTGTACCAGGATTGTTCTTAAGTTCTATAGCTCGCATATCCATGACGGTCTGGCCTTCGTCAGCATCGAGGACGGCCACCGCCTTACCGATGCTGGTAAGATAGTTAGCGAATTGCACGGTAATGGTACTTTTGCCTGTACCTCCCTTGCCGTTTGCTATTACGATAATCTTTGCCATGTCTATATATACATTATTATATTATTAAATTACGAAATTATTAAATTATTAATTTTGAAAAACGTGAATGTCCCCATAGGGTAGGGGAGTAACTTTATAGTTATCCATCGTTCCCCAAATATCTTTGAGGAACAGGTATCTCGCCATGTTCCTTCTCATACTTCGTAAGATAGGTGTTCAAGGCCTGAGCCATCACCTCACGCATCTGCCAGCCTTCCTGAAGGCACATCATGCGCAACTTACCCATCATGATAGGAGGAAGGGAAACTGTCGTCTTCTCAAATGGTTCATGCTCTCTGGGCCTTCCGGCTCCTGGTGCTCTTGTTTCTTTTGCCATAGTTTTATTTATTAGGGATATTACAGTCAAAGTTTAAGGCCACGATAAGACTTTATGTCACTTGCAATCTCATCAAGAACTTTGTCAAGATTTCGGAGCTGTTCTTTATCAAGGGCGTGGATGCACTCGATAGCCACCTTTTGGGCAAGGATCTTCCGGTGGGCAATTTCGGACTCTTCAGAGATTCTTGCTCCTGGTGAGCTGATCATTTTGTAGTACTCGTTGAAGCTGTCCTGCAGCCAACGGTAGCCTGTCCGCATACCATTACCAGTAATGTGCTGGATGGCGAAGTCCGAAACCTCTGCCAGTTTCGCTCTCAATTCTTCATCGTTGGTCATAAAAGTAACTTTATTATTGTGGTGGCAAAGTTACAAATTAATTTTGGAAATACAGAATTTTGGAATATATATTTTTACCATAATATTCTAAATTAAGAATGTTTAACTTTAGACCGTCTCAAAGATGTCGAAAGCACATGCGTTATAAACAGGAGTTTCCTCGGAGGAAACCGGGGTTAATTCGGAGGAAACACAGAGGAAACTATAAAAAATTGCAGTTTTTCGGGAATTAATTTGGTGGTTTCAAAAAAAGTGCCTACCTTTGCAAAAAGTGTTCAATTAATGTATTGATAACATACGCCCCCCGTAAGGCGCTGGAACGAAGTGACAGCGATCTTCCTGTTCCGGCTGCTCGACAGAGCAAGCGAAGCGGCGACAGAGAGTGGCCGTGGGGGTCTTAGAATAAGACCCCTTATATATAGGGTGGGAGGTGCGTAGCTGACAGGGGTCTGGGGAGGGAACTCCCCAGCGGGGGTTTGGGGGCAGAGCCCCTTACCAAAACACCCGATATAAATTCTGTATGCCTTCCATCAGCCCGACCAAGATCAGAGATGACCAGGGATGATGAACACCATGCGTCATCGTAAACACGATGACTTCGTCGAGGGGTATGGGGACGTGACAATGGACGTCCCCATGGTAGGGTAGAGGTG
>Ga0326513_10002938_pt1 | contig 12459 bp, 12 predicted proteins | sample 2_2465_0518_D_FD_203654 | JGI IMG/M metagenome (GOLD analysis project Ga0326513, IMG submission 203654) | Bovine rumen microbial communities from UC Davis, California, United States - 2_2465_0518 | ecosystem: Host-associated > Mammals > Digestive system > Stomach > Rumen | place: USA...
AAAATAAGTCGTCGTGTGCGTATGTGTCCATGATGAGCTTCTCTAAGCTATCTTCTTTTAACATGGTGCTACCTCCTTTTAGTCGGTCAATAAGTATCAATTTTAACTTCCGTTTATGTTTCTAAAAAGAAGTTGAAATATAAAAAATATGGTATTTATTAAAAAAAATTTGATTATATATAAATATATTTGTATATTATAAAACAATGTCATAATTATATATTAACGCTATATTATAGTGTCTTTAAGTCTTTTGCCCTCATCATTAGCCCTCGCTATATGTCATACTTTCGGCAAGCTTTTGCGAGTGCTCTTATACGGTTTAAGGTTTCTTCGTTTAATTCCTGCGGGTTGTCGGTGTCTTCATGGTAGCTGCTAAGTATGTCGTTAAAGGTTTCGGGTTCGCCGTCGTCGTATTCTTCTACGGCGGTTATAAAGTAGTCTATGCTATAATTTTTTAGGCTATAAGCTATAATGTCCGGGTTTTCCGTGTATAAGTGCAAATAAGGTCTTAACAGCATGTTAAAATACTCTCTCGCAAGTCGTCGCTCGTTGTCGCCGTTGGAAGCTTCCCCGCCTAAAAGGTCACAAACAAAACTCTCAAGAAGTTGCTCCGGTGTTAAGTCGCTACCGTATGTAAGTATAAATAATCTCTTTGTGTCTTCGTCGCTTAAGTTAAGCTCGAAGCTTCTCGGCTTTATCTCGTCGGGTTGTGTGTTCATGTTTTGCCCTCCTCATCATTCTTTATTTGTATCATTATTTCAGCTATTCCCAAAAAGTCGACGCGTTCAAGCGCTATTATAGCGAGCTCGTATTCAATAGAGTCTTTCTTCTTAAGTGATTTCTTTGTTTCACTATAAAGGTGCTTTGTGAGCTTTGCGAGCTCCTTCGGGTCTCCTTTAATGCGTTCTAGCTCCTTCTCCCTCCGGGTGTCATTCTCAATATAATATATAGCGGCTGCTCGGGTGTAAGCGTCTTTAGCAAATTTAAGGTAGCTTACCTCTAAAGGTAGATCTTTGGTAAAACTCCGCTGCATTTGGGCGGCGGTCTCCGCGTGTTTCGCCTTAAACTCTTGGCAATACTCGTTTAATATGATTGCTTCGAGCGCCTCCACTTCGGTTAGCTGTCTTGCTTCTGATAGTTCGCCTAATTGTAGAGCGGTATGGTGCGGTATATGTAATATAAAGCCGCCTTTTTCGGTGTCTAATTGCAACATGATTAAAAGCCTCCTAAACATATTAAATATTATTTGGTGCGTCGTTTGGTGGCTTTGTATGCTCCTTTAGCGGTGCTTTGCGTTAAGTAATAAGCGTGAAACGTCGTCAACGTCCATATTGTTAAGCACATTTATTGCAAGCGCCGCGTAAAGCTCTCTTAAGGCTTTCTCGCCTGCGTTGTCTATCTCGTATTTTATAGCCTCGTTTAGAGCTTCTTTAGCCTCATCTTGAGCCGATTTAATGCCCTTGCCTTCCTGCGCTATTACTTCCCTATAGGTTGGCGTGTAGTATTCACTTAAGAAGTAGTCGCCGCGCCCGGTTTGAATGAGCCACTTGCTAACTATCTCGGCGGGTTCCTCGCTCTTCTCAAGCTCGAGCCCTCTTAAGCCCATATACCTCGCGAGCTCTTCTCCGGGTATAAACCAACGCTTATTTTCTTCGTTTTGGGTGCCTTTGATCTCTCCGCTTTTGAGCTTCGCCCAAACGCTTCGCCCGGACATGTTGAGGAGCCTAGCGGCTTCGGTTCTTGTATAATACTTTTGCATTTTTTTTTACCTCCTTTCTTAAGTGATTACATTTAGCGCCTATTCTTCTTCGGTGTCGTATTCCTCTTTATAGAGTTCTATAAATTTAGCGTTTTCTTCTCGCTCGATATACTCAATAAGTAGATCATTTATAAGAGCTTGGCATGATTTACGCTTGCTCTTAGCGAGTATTTTAAGCGGTGCTATGAGCTCCTTCCAAGTGTTAAGCATAAACTTACAATCTTTAGGCTTAATGTAAAAAGGTAGCTCCTCATAGGTTTGCTTTTTAACCTTTGGGGCTTGCTTTGGTTTGCTTTTGCTCTTTTCCCCTTGTACGGCGCGCCCGCTTAAAAAAGCGTCCGCTACATTCTCAATATCAAATTTTTTCTTTGGCATGTTTTAGCCCTCCGTTTTCTCGTTTTTTCGCTTTATCGCTTTATCGTTTTCTCGGTTTATCGTTTTTTCGGCTTTATTGCCTTTTCAATTTCCGCGCTTAATTGCTTAAAGTCGTCTGTTACCTTCTCGCCCGGCGCGTACTCAAAAATTGAAGTTTGCATGAATTGCGACTCTTTGACGGCTACCGCGTCTCTTATAGAGTTCTTAAAGAGTTTAGTTCCCGCGGCTTTTGCGATTTCCTCCGCTAGCGCCTCCGCTTGCCTTCCTACTATGCTTCTGTTTGAGTGCCTCATAAGAGCGACGCCCGCAACTTGTAAAGTAGGGTTATTATACTTCTTTACTCGCTCCATAGTAGCAAGAAGCTCTTGCGTTGCATTTATGGAGTAGCTCGACGCTTCGGCGGGTATTATTAGAAAGTCGGCAGCGGTTAAAGCATTTATTGTTATGATACTTAAGGCGGGCGGCGTGTCTATTATTACATAGTCATAGGATTGTAATTGCTCTACCTCCTCTAAGGCTTCTCTTAAGCGGTAGTCCGCGCCCGTCTCGGTTAGGAATTTAGGCAGCATACTTAACTTTTTGCTAGCCGGTAGAATGTGTAAGCCTTCCGCTATTACATGCGGCTTAATGGTTGCTTCCTCATCACTAAAGAGCTCAAACGCTCCCCCTTCTACTTCTTCCGCTTTTGCGGTGCGTGTAAGATCTCCTTGCGGGTCTAGATCAATTAAAAGTACGGCGTTCTTTTTCTCTCGCGCTAAGTAGTAGCCAAGATTATAAGCAAGCGTAGTTTTGCCGCAGCCTCCTTTTTGATTTGTTATAGCTATCTTTTGCATTTGGTTTCTTCCTCTTTTCTTTAATTGGTTCCGCTGCCTTAATATCCTTTAGAGAAGAACTTGGCAGCGGGCGCCTTTTATTTTCGAGTGTAAGCTTAAATTGCGATAAAATGAGGGCTTTTCCTGCTTTTTGTTTACTCCCTTAATACCCTGCTGCTCCCTCCTTCTATGCGAGCCTTCGGACATTTAGCAACACTTCAAGCACGGCTTGCTTCTCGCTATTAACTACCTCTAAGGTGGCATAGCTTGGAAGTAATCGCGAAGCGAAAAGCATAGGCGGTAGATCTTCAACCTTTACACCAAAAAGCTCTAACTCTTCGGCGGTGCGTTCCGCGAAAAAATCGGCGGTACTTATTATAAAGGCGTCTAAAAATGAGCCGTCCTTAAGTTTGTAGCCTACTTCTATACAATCCGCGAGCGGGTAGTTAGTGAGCTCTACCCCTACGCGTTCCGCTCCTGCGGTCTCGGCTATGAAGTCGAGCGGGTCAATGATTGTGAGTTGGTGCGCTTTGTCCTCTAGCTCGATAGTTTTACCGAGCAATTTAAACATTGTTTATCCTCCTTTCTTATGTATTTTGCATTGTAATTTTTATAGTAAAATATATTACAACTCTTATTATATGTTTAATAACATATGTAGAATGTTAAACTCATTACAACTTTGATAATATATTGTATTTGCATTTTTGTTGTATAAATGCTATAATAAAATAACATTTGGTGCGCCTTTAGGCGTTGTAATCCTTTTTCTTTAACCTTAGCCCGTGGCGTCCGTCAAAACTCCTGCGGGCTATTTTTTATGCGGTAGCTTTAGCTATTGCTTCTTCTATGATCTCTTCGCTTTTGTTCTTTTCCCTCTCAAGCTCATGCACATAAATTAAAGTTGTGTTTACGTTAGCGTGTCTTAAAAGCTGCTTAACCTCTATGAGCTCGGCTCCGTTTCTTAAAGCGATTGTTGCGGCGGTATGCCTTAAGCTATGAGCGGTTATAGTAGCACTATAAAGCCCCGCTGCCTTAAGTCTCGCGTTTATGGTTCCCGAAATTGCTCTAGTTGTCATTTGCCCGCCCGTGTTGTTGTTGGAAGTGCTCGCGAAGAGTGGCGCTTCTTCCTCAAGATCTCCTCGAGCTTCCAAGTAACTCTCTATAGCGTCTCGAGTCTGTCTAGTGAGTTTCACGAAGTCGCTCGCGTCGTCCTTGCCCTTACCATGCACATATAATACGGGCTTCCCTGCTACTGTTTTCATATCCTTAAGGGTGGCTCTTGATACTTCTATATCCCTTACCCCGGTTGTAAGCATTAGCATAATTATTGCGCGGTCTCTCAAGTCCTTAAGATTTTCTCCTTTTATGGAGCCTATAAGGTGGGCGGCTTGCTCCTCGGTTAAATAGCCCTTCTTGTGTTGGTTGCGGTTTGGGCTTGGTGTCTTTATCCTGCGGGCTATGTTTGCCCCGGCTCCCATATCCTCAACCCATGAAAAGAATATTTTTAACGCCATAATATAAGCTTGAGCGGTTCCCGCGCTCTTCTCCTTTAGGAGCTCGTCTCGGTACCTTACCACATCTTCGCGGGTTGGCGTTGTGATCTCCTCTCTAGCCGTCCACTCGATAAAATACTTTATAGCGTTGTCGTAGTTCCGTGCGGTCGTGGGTCTCACGTCGATATATTTAAGCCAAGAAGCTCTTAAAGCTTCAAAGTTATTATTTATAATTGTTGGTGCGTTCGTTATGGTTAAGTTGTTCATAGCGTTGCTCCCTTCTTTTGTGCTTTTCTGTCCGTCAAGATCATTATAACATATACTTCTACATATTTCAACATTTATATTTTATTATTAGAGTATACTCTTTTTATGTATCTTGTATTCTTTTAGAGTAGGTTACTATTATTATATAAATAAACTAACTAAATATAACATTATATACAGTAATAAAGGTGTATATACTTATTAAGTGAAGTATAGTAAGTTATACACTTTTTATGTATCTTATATTCTTTTAGAGTAGGTTACTATTATTATGTAAATATACTAACTAAATATAACAATATATACAGTAATAAAGGTGTATATACTTATTAAGTGAAGTATAGTAAGTTATACACTTCTTTTTATGGTGTATGTTATAGCTATGTCTTAATATAAATATTTATGAGGTGTATACACTTTAGGCAAGAAGTATATATACACCTTTTACAAGAAGTATAGTAAGTTATACACTTCTTAAAACGCTCCTATAATTTGCAAGGTGTATATACTTTTCACACCTTCGGCAGCGGTTGGCTTACTCCTCTAAAGGAGCTCGGACGGCGTGCTCCTCCAAACGAAAAAGAAGCCCCGGGGCGTGAGCTCTTAAGCTATGATCTAACCCCTTAAGATATAATTTTATTATTGTTTCGGTATGAGCAATTTGTAAGCCTTTTCTTTTTAGGCGTTCTTTAACCTTAAAATGCCCGCGCAAGTGTCTATATTTTCAAAATTTAGCCCCTATTTTACAAAATAGGTATAAATACCCCCTAAACAAATTAAGGGCGCTTAAAATCAAAATTAGAGCATTTTGGGTATACTATCTTATTATTTTATATGGTTTAACCTAGCTTTATGATCTCTTTGCGCCTGCTTTTATTATTCCTCTAAAGAATAAGCTCGCGGCCTCGGGCTTACTTTTGGCAGCGGTTCGGAGCTCATGCCGTCGGGTTTTTTGGTTTCTTCTCCGGGTGTAAAATTGGATCCGATTTTTAAGATTGTATACAGTATACACGATATTCATTTTCGGTAAACGTCGTAAAAATAGGTGGGGCGTCGGTCTGTGGGGCTTTTTCAAAATTTGAAGGTCAACCCCGGGGGGAGTACCCTCGGTAAGCCCCTACTCTTTTTCTCGTTTTAATATGCCCCGCTGCCCTCCTCACTTTTCGAGCTTCACTTCTTGCGCTCTGTCTCTTCTTCTCTCTTCTCGTTGCTCTCTTCCTTTGCTTGCTCTGTCTCTCAAGCTTTTGCTTCTTTGCTCGCCTGCTCTTAGCTTCTCAAGATTTAATTAACTTGCCTTTGAAGTAAAACAAAATAAAGCTCTAACCTTCCTCAAGTTCTTTTCATCATCACATAAAAGAAAAACTCTTGATCTTCTTATCTTCTCTCTTTAATCTCTTTTCGCTTCGTTCTTTGCTACCCTTTCTCTTTGCCTTTGCTTCCTTCTTCTCTTTGCCTTCCCTGCTTATATGATCTACCCCTACGCCCTATTAAATATAGGTGGGCATTAAGGCAGCGGGTGCAAATGTCTAAGTAAATTAAAAGAGAAGCTCGGGCGGTTGGTTGCCGCCGTTGCTTCTCTACGCCTTACTTTCCTTTAGTTTTCGCTCCTTTTATGTTTAGTCGTTCTTGGTCGTTCCTCATGCGCTGATCTTGCCAAGCCTTTAAGGTTTCTTTCGAGTATACCTTAAAATAATTATAATCCGGGTAAAACTCTAGCGCTAACTTACCTCCAACTAAGCCCGCTCTTTGCTTAACTATTTTTAGCGTTATCTTACGCGGGTTTCTAGTTTTCTCTATATCCTCATCATAAAAGCTACTTCCTATATGAGCAAAATTAAGAGTTATAAGCACGTCGGCGCCGTACTCTATGCCGCCCGACTCTTTGAAGCTTGACATGGAGCCTTCGCTATTATACCCGCCACGATTAAAGGAAGATATTAAAAATACAGTTGTTTTAAGGTCTCTTGAAAGTCTCTTAAGCTCTGTTATAGCAGTGTCAATGCTTTGTTTATCCGTGAGCTGCCTTCTTGGTTCCTCCGGGTCTCTCGGGCTCTTCATAGCTTGCAAGTAGTCTATAATAATAAGCGGGTTCCCTCCAAGTTTGTTAAAAGCTTCTTTTGCTTCCTCCTTAATCTTAAATATATCATAGTAGCCCACGCCTTCATAAAAATATAAATGGGGCGCTATTTTCTCGCAATATAAGCCCTCAACTTCCTCAAGCGTTTCTTTCTTCTCCTTTGGGAGTCCTGCTCCCTTTTGCCCGTTTTGGATTTCTCGTTGAGTAAGTCCACACATAGGAAGCAAGCTAAATAACCCCCCGCCCCCCTCTTCGTTGGTGCCTAACTTTTCGGCGCTAAGTCTACTTAAGCTCTTTGCGGTTAGCTCTTCCGCGCTTTGTTCAAGCGAAAAGATAATAACATCACGCCCGCCCCTTGCCACATTATCGGCTATTTGGAGCGTTAAAGTTGTCTTACCCTGCGAAGGGTTGGCGCCCATAATATATAACCCCTCATATAGCCCGCCCCCGAGCACTTTATCTAATTCATTAAAGCCCGTAGGGGTTACGTTGTCGGGCTCATTCTTCCAAGCGTTAGAAAAGCCCTCGAAAAGTTCCGCGGCGTTATGCTTTGCCTTAAACTCCTTTAGGCTAGCCTCCTTAAGCTCCTCTTTACTCTTTATAGCTATTTCTACTGTATCTCTAAGCCTACTTACAAACGCGGCGCGGTCTCCTCTAAGTGAGTCGTTTGCGTCCTTCTCTCCTGCATATAATGCGGCGCTATCCGCTATAATAATACTTTTCCCGCTCTCGTTAAGCTCTTTTATTTTGCCTCTTACTTCTTCCGTTTTTCTCGCTCCGGGGTTGTCATTGTCTAGCGCTAAGATCATGCAAGGACTCGAGCTCACTCCTTTAAGGTAGTTAAGGAAGTTTTCCGCGTTTTCTACTCCCGACAAAGAAACGGCGTTAAAGCCTGCTTCAAGTATGCTTAAAGCGTCTACTTCTCCTTCTACAACAAACACGGGCTCCAAGCCTTTAAGGGCGGCTACATTAAAGAAGCCAAGCGCTCCCAAACTTATTTTATCGCCATTTCTTAGACTCCTTGCTTTTGCGTTTGAGGCTCCTATAGGTATAATAACGCTATCGTTAAAAACTCCTACTCTATAAGGTGCCATATCGGCAGCGGTCATATACCCTATATTAAACTTTTGGGCGGTCTCCCTGCTTATACCTCGCCCCTCAAGGTATTTATAAGCTTCTTCCGGGTTAGCTTTAGATTTCTCTATGATCTCCTTTACCTTTTCGGCGCGTTCGGCTTTCTCTCGCTCTCTCTTCTCCTTCTCTTCCTGCTTTTGCTTTTCGCGTTCCTTTCTCTTCGCCTCTAAGGCTTCCTCATTCCCAAACACTTCGGCAGCACTTGGCGTTATAGATATGTCTAAATCTTTGAGCCCTTTCTTAAAGGCCTCCGTCGCGTCTAAGTTGTACGTTTGCCCTATAAGGTCTAAGGCGTCTCCATAAAAGCCACATGCGAAGCACTTAAAACGCGGGTGCCAAGCGTCGCTCCCGTTCGGGTCTCTCATAAGCCCGGTACCTTTAGCCCCGGAGCCGCTGCCACATATAGGGCATATATACCCCGCTTTACTCGCGGGCTCAAGCTCCTGCTCTAACCACTCTCTCGCTATAAGGTCGCCCGCTTCTTCCTTGCTATCTACCATTTTCATAATATAACCTTCTTTCTTTGGGTGTCGTGCGTCTCCTTCGACTCCTTTAAGGATATGCCGGGCGGCGCGCTTGCTTTCGTGTTTAGGTACTCCTATAGGGGTTTAATATAGCCTATAAGGTAAAAGTGAGGAGCTCGCTACCCTACTTAAATTAAATCTAGTAGGGTAGAGCTCGATTTAATTAGATCATTTAAGTTGTATATTGAATATTTTAAGAAGCGGGCGGCGCGTCGTCAAGAAAGCGACGCCTGCTCTATTACTATATTAATATAATAATATAGTAATATAGTAAGCGAGTTAAAAACTCCCGAAAACCGCGCCCCGTGGGCGTTTCCAAATTTTAACTTTAACAGCTTGACGAAATTCTTTAACAGCTTGACGAAATTCTTTAACAGCTTGACGAAATTCTTTAACAGCTTGACGAAATTCTTTAACAGCTTGACGAAATTCTTTTTTTCGTTTTTCGGTGCTTTTTGGTGTAATTCTGTTTGCTTGAGATTATAAAGAAGGCTTCCTCAAAGGTAGGTTTTACTATTTGGGAGCTTCCAAGTCCTTAAACATGAAAAAGGCAGCGGCTCGATCTGTCTCGCTCCGCTGCTCCTTTTCTAATTGTAAAAACTGTCGTTTTCGTCGTCTTGTAATTTTTGTTTCTCTTCCGTGATTGTCTTTTGTAAAGCCTCATCTTCGGCGCGCTTTTTCGCTTCTCTTTTTACATAATCATTAAGTGAGCTCTCGAGCTTTTCTTTGTTGTAGCGCCCTAAATTTGGGAAGGTATATAGTATTTTAGAGGCCTCCACAAGATTATTAGGGATATTTTCCGGGGCTACTTCGGGCAACTTAATATCCTTAAAGCGTTCCTCTAAGAATTGCTTATGATCGTTAAGGTAAGTAAGCGCCGCCTTAAAGGCTCTTTGGATTGCCTGCGAAGGGTTTGGGCTCTCCTCATAGATATATTTAAGCGTTGTATTATTAAAAAATAGAGTTTTGGCGGTTACATGAGGGGTATATGTTTCGCGTTTCGTATTTTTCTCGTAGGATTTGCTACCCTTTTCAATGGTTTGTATCATTTCCAAGAAAATAGCGGCTCCTGCTTGGCTTCTAAAGTTTAGCTTTTTTACAATATCAGTAAAATAGGGCTTGCGCTTTTTATGTAAAGGCGGTAGATCACTTATAATGCTTTCAAGTGCTTCTATTTTCTCGTCTCTATTAGCGTTTTGCTCGGTAAGCTCAATTAAACGCTCCTCAAGCGCGGCTTTAGCTTCTTTATCACTCTTAATAAGTTGGCGCTTTATGAGTTCCGCAATATAGGGGCTTCTGATTTCTATTTGGTTTCCTCTTGTATATTTTTCTATGAATAAAACGCCGTAGCCTATAATCTCTTCGGGGTTTGCAAGGCTTGTAAGAGCTCCTTGCTCTCCCTCATAGGCTTTGAGCTTGCTCAATACGGAGCTTATAGCATTTTCGCCCGGGTTATTTAAGCCCGTGTAGAGTTTAGCAAGCGCGTTAAGGTTGATTATATAAGGGTTTTTTAACGCTTCGAAGTCGTACTCTTCGTGCTTTTCATAATATGCTATTGTACGCGTTAAAAAAGCCGAGTATATTAACGAAAGTATAAGAGGGTCAAGGTGTTTGGTATTAGAAGGGCGTGACTCCCTCATATCCTTCTTTTTTATTACTACTTCGCCCTCTCCGTCAAAACTAAGTTGGTAAGCTTTAGGAAGTATAAAGGCTTCCTTGTTTTTGATTTCTTTGAAGTTATCATAGGGCATTAAAGCATGCTCAAAACCTTTAAGGCTCGGGAAGTATAGCTTTTGAGGGTTTTCAAGTATGTAAGTCTTTTTAAGAGGCTTGGCATAATTGATAAACCTCTCATACTTTTCTATTTGTTCGTCTTTTTCTTTTTGGGCTCCCGCTTCTCTTTCTCCGGGTACTCCGTATACATCATGAGCCGATAGAGGCGTTATAGCGAAATTGCCCTCTTTGGTTTCTCTTTCTACTATTGCTAAGTTTAATAAGCCTTCCTTAAAGATCTTAATACTTTCGTCGTCGTATTTAGTGCCTACTTCTATTTCTAAGTAGGTGGCGTCTTTTACCTCTTTAGATTTCTTGCCCGCTGCCAAGTTCTTCTCTTTAAGAGCGCTTAACTCTTCTTCTAGATCTTTATAGAGGTCTATCGCCGTGGGGTATTCTAAAAGACGCGATAATAAAACGCTTTTCTTAGCTTTATCGCGGGCGGTTTTCTCGGTTCGTCTTAAGGTGGAGTCGTACAAAGAGTCAAGAAAGTCTTGCCCGTCTTTAGCAGCTACTCCTGCGGTATTGTCCGGGTAGCCTAGCCACATACTATAACCTTTAATAAAAATAGCGTTTGGCATGTCCTCCGGCTCTATAGCTTTAGCACAACTTGAGAAGAGCCCGACGAATTTAATAAGCTCTATATTAAAGGTTCGCGATTTTTTCTCTATTCCTTTCTCATAAAATAAATATACTTTCTTAGTTTGCATTTGGTTTCTTCCTTCCTGCGTGTAATAATAAGCGCTGTTTATGGTGTCGGGCTTATTTTCCCTATAGGCGTATGCTCTTTAATTTATATAGCGAAAAGGCTCTTTTCAGTTTAAGAGGGGTTCGAAAAATTGGTAAACTTTTCGGACACTTTAGCTTCATTAACGAACACTTTAGCTTCATTAACGAACACTTTAGCTTCATTAACGAACACTTTAGTGTCATTAACGAACACTTTAGTGTCATTAATGAAAATAATTTCTATATCCCTCATCTAAGGAAGCATAAACGCTTTAATTATAAGGCTTTTGGCTTTTTTGGACACTTTAGCGTAATTAACGAAGTATAAAAGAGCCCGCTGCCTCGCTTTTACCCTATAGGTGTATGATCTTCTTGCTTTGGAGCCTTGCCCGGCTCTTATTTACCCTTCTTCTCTGTCTTAGGTACCTTAACATAAGCCGCGTACTCGGTCGCGATCTCTTGCCACTCGGTCTCAAGCGCTACGCGCGTCAATAAATCGCGGTAAAAGTATTTATAAGGGTTTCCTTCCTCTATCTCGCTTAAAGCGCTTAAGTTGTCTAAAAAGCGGGTTTTAAGTTGGTTTCCGAATAAAGAAATAATAATCGCTTCGGCGTCGTCTCCGTCCTCCTTAGCTCCTTCCAAGTTTTCCGCGAGCTCCTGCATAGTTTTGAAAAATAAGTCGTCGTGTGCGTATGTGTCCATGATGAGCTTCTCTAAGCTATCTTCTTTTAACATGGTGCTACCTCCTTTTAGTCGGTCAATAAGTATCAATTTTAACTTCCGTTTATGTTTCTAAAAGGAAGTTAAAATATAAAAAATATGGTATTTATTAAAAAAAATTTGATTATATATAAATATATTTGTATATAGTAAAAGTAATATATATATTAACGCTATATTATAGCGCTTTGCCCCCGCGTTATATGTTGTGCTTCCAGCAAGCTCGCGCGAGTGATCTTATGCGGTTTAAGGTTTCTTCGTTCACTTCCTGCGGGTTGTCGGTCTCTTCTTCGTAGTCTTTAATAATATCGTTAAAAGCTTCGGGCTTGCCGTTGTTGTACTCCTCTATCGCGCTTAAAAAGAAGTCTATACTATAATTTTTAAGACTATACGTTATAATGTCCGGCTGTTCTGTATATAAGTATAAGCGCGGTTTTAACAATGCGTTAAAATAATCTCTTGCAAGTTGTTGCTCGTCGCTTCCGTTGGCAGCGGTTCCGCCTATTAGATCACAAGCGAAGCCCTCAAGAAGTTGCTCCGGGGTTAAGCCGCTGCCGTAAGTAAGTATAAATAATCTCTTTGTGTCTTCGTCGCTTAAGTTAAGCTCGAAGCTTCTCGGCTTTATCTCGTCGGGTTGTGTGTTCATGTTTTGCCCTCCTCATCATTCTTTAATAAAAGAGTTTCTCTAAGTCCTTCTTTTGTAGGTTAAGAGTAAAAGTAAAAGGGGTTTCTGTCATTTGGTCGCCTCCTGCTTGGTTTTAATAAGTTCCGCAGCTATTCCCAAAAAGTC
>Ga0326513_10002939_pt1 | contig 12456 bp, 10 predicted proteins | sample 2_2465_0518_D_FD_203654 | JGI IMG/M metagenome (GOLD analysis project Ga0326513, IMG submission 203654) | Bovine rumen microbial communities from UC Davis, California, United States - 2_2465_0518 | ecosystem: Host-associated > Mammals > Digestive system > Stomach > Rumen | place: USA...
TCGCGGTACTCCTTTACTTTCTTCATATCATCAACCATACGAGATAAAGACCATAACTCTGGGTGTTCTGCAAATCCTTTAGCACCATTTTCGGCCTCTGGTTCGGACCACCCAGCATAGTTGATAAGGTAATACTTACATATTATTCTTCGTATATCTTCTTCTGTCGGTTTAATCCATTCGTTTGTGTACCCGCTGTAAATAGCATTGTACTGATTGAATTTATAGCCGTATGCTATATTTGTTATATTCTCAAACATAATTATCTATCTGTTGTTGTAACATCAGTTATTACTCCACTTGAGTTTATATTTGGATACCAAGTTTCAGTTATTCTATCATAGTATTGGTATTCGTTATTACTATTTGGATTTTGATACAATTGGAAATTATGTATCAATGTATTATTACTGTCATAAATTCTGACATCACTTGAATGCCAATCTGGAACTGGTGTATATGGTGCAACAAACTTAAATACGTAGTCTTTAGTTGTACAATAGTTTTGTGAAGCAACACTTGTGGTTTGGTCTAATATTGTAGTACCGCTTATATCAACAATCTTTGCCCTACCAGTTGTACCACAGCAAAGTCTCATAGTACACTTTCTACCATCGTATGCTGTGTTTATACCACTACTCTTCATAATACGTTTATCATAGTCGGTTGATTTAACTGTTGCATTTGTAGTAGAATTAGGATAGTGAATATCAAAAAAGAAACCTCTTTGATTTAATCTAACTTCCATAGGACTAGTATTTGTTTGAACTATAATAGCTGTGCTTGTATTTGCCGTAACAGTACCATAATAATCAAACTCCAAGTAGTAATTATTATTCCACCTTGTTGGTAATTCAAACTGATAAGTACCGTGCCACCAATTCTTTTTGGTAAAGTCAATTGAAGGATATGAAACTGACAATGTCTTATCTGCAGTAATATCTGAATGGACTATTGAGGTGGCTCTAATTACAACCGTATCACCACTTGCACCATTAATAGCAGTTAATACACCAGTACTACTATCAATACTTGCATATTGAGAACCAGATACTATACTCCAAGTTACACCAGTTTCTGTTGTATTTGATGGTGTATAATTTACTGTATAAGTCGCCGTAGCAGTAACAGTTGTTTCTCCAGAGATTGATATACTTTGTAATGGTATATCCTCAACAACAGTCCAACCAATTGGATAACCTTTGGTAAATGTTTCATAACCACCACTTATTGGTCTTTGATAATTCTGCTCCCAAGTTGTATTACTATAGTTATAGAATGTTCCACTTCCCGAAACATTCCAAGCAAAATAACTAAACTTATCATAATCACTTGGGTCACTTGGATAAGGAATGTAACAAGTAATTTCATTCAAGTTTCTACAATTTTCAAACATTCGTTCAAAATTACCATCACTCATCATAAGTGTAGGTGCTTTAGTTAAAGATGTACAGTTTTGGAACATACCTTGACAATTAGCATCTGTTGTTGTACTTGAAGCTAATATTATATCAGCATACGTCAGTGCTGAACAATTTTCAAACATATATGGCGCACCATAAAAAAATCCATTTCCTAAATTACTTGGTACATCAGTTAAATTAATACAATCTTTAAATAAGGCATAATACAACCCTCTTCCTTGAATTGGTGGAAGTATAAACTTGTTAACGTGAGTTATTGCACTACAATTATTGAATAATCCAGCAAATACATAGTCATCGTCATATGATGAAATATTATCAACATAATCACCAGCAATGAGTGAGTTTACTTTTCCCCCGATATTTACATTACCATCTATAGTTATTCCACTATAATATCCAGATGGCCTCTTTCCTCCAACAGCAGAACTATCAGTTATCCAACCATTAACAAGGTTCATTAGTGAAGGGTCATTTATTCCTTTGAATAGAACAGCTTCATTTTGCCGTATAGTCAAAGTCATACCAGTCGTAAAAGAATACCAATTTACACTATCGTAAGAATAGTTGATATCCCACTGTCTTGTTTTTTGGTTGTTAGCAAGGGTTACAGTTGAAGTTTCAGCATTTGATTGAATATAGAGATATTGTATCATATTCTTATTCCAAACCAATGTTGAACCTTGATATGCTTTTATATATCCAGTAATGTTGTTATTATATAATTCTTCTGCTATCCACATATTAGTCGGTAATTAAGTAAATAACTAAAGGGTCTTTAGTCGTTAATGCGTCATATTGCGCTTGGGTTAGTGATTGTGTTGTTACTGAAGGTACATTCACTGTTACACTATTCCAACCACCATCAGCTTTAGTATATGTATCATTTGCTGTAAATGCTGTTGAACTCAATGGTACACTTGCTCGGCCTTCTGCATATCCATCAGTATGTCCAGACGCGTATCCATTCTGGAACCCGTCGGTAGAACCAGAAGTATAACCACTTGTATAACCAGAGGTCCAACCACTTGTGAAACCGCTTTCTACACCGTCAGTGTGACCACTTTGATAACCCTCTGTGAATCCAGAAGTATGACCGCTCGTAAAGCCACTATCAAAGCCTTCTCCGTATCCGAATGTATATCCGCTTGAGTAACCACTCGCTACGCCATCAGTATGGCCGCTTTGGTATCCATCAGTAAATCCGCTCGTATGTCCAGAGGTAAATCCACTTTGGAAACCTTCATCATATCCTACAGTATGGCCACTTGTGTATCCATCATTGAAACCATCGGTACGACCAGATTGATAACCCTCTGTAAATCCAGAAGTATGGCCACTTTGGAAACCATCAGTATAACCGCTTGTGTATCCGCTATCAACCAATGCTTGTTTATCTATGTTTACTATAGCTGTAGCATCGTTTGTTACGTCATATGTACCATTATCTGTAAACTCACTCACCCCAGTAGGAGTAATGCCAGTTGGTACTTCAACTATTATCTCATTCCAACCACCTTCAGACTTGGTATATGTACCATTTTCAGTAATTGAAGTTGAAGATAAAGGAACACTTTCTTCTCCTTCCTCATAACCAACCTCATATCCGTGGCTATAACCACTTGTATAACCACTCTCTACGCCATCAGTATGGCCACTTGTATATCCTTCAGTAAATCCACTTGTATGACCACTCGTAAAACCACTTGAGAAACCATCTGTGTAACCACTTGTGTAGCCAGATTGGTACGCCCCTTCTGAGCTTTCATTATAACCGTCAGTCCAACCGCTTGCATAACCAAGTTCATAGTTGTCAGTATATCCACTTATGATATAGAGTGTATTTTCATCAATGGTACCAGCTGATACCATAGCGTCATATTCTTCTTTTGTCACTTCGACAATGTTACTACCGCTACCACCACTTACTGTTACATTTACTCTCTCATAATCCTCACAGTTGTAATTACCGTTGGTAGTGATATATAATGTACGTACCATTGAAGGGCCTTCACAATAATCAAGACCATTTGTTGCGTGTACGTTAATCTGCATCCAAGCACCCGCACAAACATCAACAAACTTCAATTTAAAAGGTGTAATAATGGCGTTATAAAACTCATCAAGAGTAATAGCACCACTATCGTATATATTGTGAAGGATAAGTTGAAGTGAGTTCATCGCTTGACTTTGTATTTCAAGCTGGTTTGAAGCATCCTCATTCAACCTATCGGCATAGTATACATAGAAGCTGTATACCACATCATTCTCCCTCTTGATAACGTTAACATTATCGAAGTTAATGCAAGGGTATCTCAACTCCTTCGTATTCATATTCTCATACACAGAGCCAACCATAACCGTTGGGTTATTGAATTGACCTTCTGCATACTTTTTTAATTTATTTACAATTTCTACAAGTGTCATTATAATACTGTTGGTAATCTGAATGAATTAGGGTTAGAATGGAAGTCACTGCAGTCATCGCACTGACAATACTCTGGGTATATATTACTGTTAGCCTTCAAGAATTTGCTCATTCTTGTAGCGTAGAAGGCCGCTTTATTACTGTAGTACTGTTCAAGTACTTGAACGTCCTTGAGGCCTAAATTATATACCCTTTCGTCTTGAGTTTGTACCACTCCCAAATTTCTCGTTTTAAAGGCAATTGGAAGCTGGATAAGGGAAGTGACCATCCACTCCAAATAAGGCGTTATATAGCTGTCTAAAAGCTTCTGATAAGCCGTATTTGCAGTGATACTATCATCTTCAACAAGAGCACAGATTTTATTAAGCAATTTTGTGCCAATCAGCTCTTGAAGATGTATGTCTTGAGCAAGCTCTATCGCTGGTTGAAGAAACTCTGAACCAGTGTTATCATTAATAAGGCTGTCGGCCTTTAATGTTGTTTCTGAAATCAAAAATATACTTGTCATTATACAGTCTCCTCTTCTTTAACTTCTTCCTCCACTTTTACATCATCAATAGCGAAGGGTTTAATTATAATTGCATTATCAAGACCAAACATTACACTGAAGGCCCTTTGAATGGCTTTTTGATAAGGCTTGATTACGGTACGATTAAACAATGAAAATGCGTCCATAAACTCTTGTTTGTTGAACAATGAACCTTCTACAATATAACCACACAATTGAGGTTGTGTACGGAAACCTACAAAGATATTTTTTACCGTATCTTTAGCAAGTTGTTGGTAACGCTTATCAAAATCTCCAGCACCAAGTCTGGCCACTGTCATTTCTGTTTCCTTATTATCATTGAAGTTCAACATGAACCTTGAGGCATTATTACTTCCAGTGAATTTCTCAGCAAACTTACGTTCAATTTTCTTTTTCGTCTCTTCGTCTACATCACCACAGTTGAGGTTGATGATACAGCTTGAATTGAAGTCGTTTAATACGCTATTAAGGTGGAAGTTGCTAATCTCTGTTGAAGTACGAATATCACTCAAAGCACCTATATACTGAGGTATAGGGTATGTCTTGCTTTGTGGTGTCATCTGTGACTTGAAATAGAAGATACTGTTTTTTTGAAGTTTCTCCCTATCAAATCTTGCTATCTTCTTGGTCTTTGCATTGTATTTTGTCCAATCATTTGAATAGAATACGTATTTACCATCTTGTGATAAGCGGCAGTTAGCAAAATCAAGGTTGTAGATTTCCTTGATACGGTCTTTCTCATCCCTAAAAATTTGAATAGCAAAACCATCAAACAAAAGGAAGTCAAACACCGCTTTTTCAAGTACGTCTTCCATATCCTCATAGTCACCATTTACTTTGTTGGCAAAATTACCGATAGCGTCGGACACAATTAAGCCATTGCCTACTATGTAATCCTTCATTTGTTTAATGATACTCTCCATTACTGCAGAATGGTAGTATAAATCAAGAATATATTGAGGGAAGAGGTTATCATTACCGTAGTATACATAATCCCTTCTATTATCAATAACCTCTACCAAATTAGGTGTAGGTTCAATATTATCCGTTAGCGAACTAAATCGTAAAGTCTCTTTATTATCCATTTTACTTTTTATCTATTATATATCTTTATTGTACGTTGTCTTGTATAGTACTTTTTTTCTACTGTAGGCTCTTCAATCTTACCGAACTGAAGAAGGCCCGTGGCAACAAGTTCATTGTCTTCAGCGTAAAGAGAATAGTTGTATTCACCATTCTCAATATCAAGGGTAATTGGGAATAAATAATATAATGACGATGCCATTGTATCGGTAACGTCATATTCGTATTCTGTATTAGTAATTCCATTTTTCAATACAAGGGTGTATTGTATAGTTCCTTTAGTGATATTACAAGGAATGACTATATTTGTGCTTGAACTATCTATGTAAATCATATAAAATATCGTATAACTATAGTTATAATATAACCAATAATACATATGGACACAAAAAACCTCGACCCAAAGGGCCGAGGTCCAAGTTATTAGCGATTAGGTATTAGTCTATACCAATTGAAGCTAAATCAGAAACAGTCATTTCTACTTCCATAGGAAGACCCTTGCTGAAGTCAGTAAGAGTGATTGTATAACCGTTGCGGTCTCCCATAGCAGTACCAGCTTCACCACCAGCAGCAGAAGCGCTTACTGGGTTGTCGTAACCCATATAGAACAAGCGGTCATTGCTGTCCTTTACGATAACGACTGTGTTAGATACTGTAGCGGCCATAATTTGAAGTCTCTTAACCTTCTCCATTTGTGCAAACACAAGGCTGCAGTCATTTTGGAAGTAGAGAGTACCATTTTCCTCAGAGATTGTAGCTGTTGAAGTAAACGTACCAGTCTGAGCTGCAAACTCCCACTTTTGGAATTTAGCTGTACCACTCATTGCAATGCTTGTAATAGTCTCGCCAGTAGAAGCAGTAACACCACTAATTGAATCAACATCAGCAATATAAATTGCCTTGATACCACCAGCATTATCCTTACATTGTTTTGCAATAGCAGCTAATGTATAATTGCCACACTTCATAGTTATTTTCGTATATTTTGATTAAATTATTATTCCAATTAATGGTAGGTGGCCATATTACCACCTACCGTTGTTTACATCACTAAAGATTAGGCTTCTGCCTTGTGGTTGATAACAGCTTCACTTGGGTAAGCGAATTGTACACCACAGATGAAGGCGATACGGATACGATATTCGTCGTTGTCCTCTGAATACCAAATCTTGAACTCTTCTTTGTCACCAGCAAGGTCACAGCCATAGAATGTGTGTTCTGGAACAAGAGCTACGATAGTGTCAGCACCTTCAAGACCAGCAACACCCTTAACAAGAGTATTTGTAGCTGGGAGAATCATTTCGAACTTCTCATCTACGTCGCGTTGATAGTGGAACAAGTTCTTAGCGGTAACTTCAAGAACAAGGTCACGGAAGTCAGCGATAGATACGTAGATACGTGCGCTCTTCAAAGAAGCAGCTGGGATTGCGCGATAAACAGCAAGTACACGCTCATAGATTGTAGCGCTTGAAGCTGCAGTTACGTTAACAGCACCGCCAGTAGCACCAGTTGTTTGGTCAAGTAAGCGGATAAGACCTTCAGCAAAGCTCATATCACCCGTAGAAGCGGTGTTACCTTGCCAGATAAGCTTCTCTACCTTCTCGTTTACGTTGTCAACAAGCTTGTTGCAGATTTCTTCCTCAAAAGGAAGGTTCTTACGACCAGCACCAACTTGAACTTGGTAGTTCATCCAATATTCTTGCATCTTATTTTGGCAAATTGAAGTCTCAATCTTAATAGAAGCTGGCTTCATATTGCGTTGTGTAAACTTGGTTGAACCAGAATCATTCCAACCACAGTTGTGACCGTCTTGGAAGTAACCCTCTACGTCGATAAGATTAAGAGCAGTTTCACCCTTTACACCAGTCATAAGTTCAAATTCTCGGGCAGACTTAGCGTCAAGACCAAGCTTTGAAATCAAAGGTAATCTTTGTTCGTCCACATATTTTGTGAGACCACTTAATACAGCACTCATTTTAAATATTAATTTTTTACTTTTTAATTATTTATTATACTTTTTAACGACCTCTGCAAGTGAAACTGTAGCAGTGGCCTCATCATTTTGCACTTCTCTAAATGCTGGAGTTTCCTTTTCGAACTCCTCTTCTTTTACTTCTTCTTTTACTTCTTCCTCAACAACTTCCTCTTCTTTAGGTTCATCTTCCTCTTTAGGTTCGTCAACGTCAACGTACTCAACGCGTACTTCTTTCTTCTCGCCAAGAGTAACATAACCTTCTTCATTAATTGAAATTGCATAGCGGAAAAGATGTTCTTTTTGGTCTTCTTCATTCCATTCAGCGACTATAGCGTAGTCATCACCATTTTCTACCAAGTATCCCCAGATATTAGCGTCTGCAAGAGCAGAATAAATATTTTGCTGGATTTCTTGATATGAAGCTTCAAATTGAGCCTTTACAGCGTCGAATTTGTCCTTCTTTGTGGCTTCTACTACAACCTCTTCTTCAACAGTTTCCTCTTCCTTTTCCTCTTTACGGATTTCTGACACTTTACCTTCAGCAACTACAACAACGTCACCATTCTCAAGTACATATTCTCCATCAGAAGCGGCTTGGATTTCACCGTCTACCTCTTGGAACACTTCTACACCTACTGCCAATTCTCCATCACTGATAAGCGTGCCTTTGTCAGTTGATACTTCGGCAAACTTTGCGATAAGTCGGGCTAAGGATAATATCTTTACTTTGTCCATAGATTATTATTTTAGTAATTCATTAATTATTTTGTCTATTTCGTCTTCCTCTACCTCTTCCATCTGTTGTTCGGTAGGTACTTCTAACAATCTGAATACACCTTCAACACTGAAACCTTTGAACTCACCGTTTTTAGCCGCTTCCCAAACATCATCATTCTCTACCTTGTAGGCTGTGAACAGTGAACCATCCTCAATGTCTTCGAAGTTTTTAGGGTTAATACCATTTTCAACGTCCTTGAAAAACATCTGTGTCATGTAAACACCGTCTGTATCCTCAGAATGGTCAAGATTTACTTTGTTGAAGTTGTTTTCTTTTGCAAAACGTTCGTTAATATCCTTTATGGATTGCTTATCAAACACTACATAGTACTCGCCTCTCTCCTTATCCCTACGGTAAATAGGATAATCGGCCCTAATAGCACAACCGAATACAATTCTTTGCTCTTCATCAGTCTCAAACTTGAATGGTTGTGATGGTGCTTGTTCATCAAAGCAAAGGAAATCACTTTCTACAGCTGGAGAATGCACAAGACTTATCTTCTGCACTCCTTCCACTTCGTCATCTATGTATATTTTATATATTGGTAACATATTCAATAAAATAATATATTATTTATCAATTATTTCCATTTGTCCGTTTTCAGATAACCGATAAACCGCTGATTAATAGCGGTTTTCGGTCTCTTGTACACTTACTTTATTACCTACGTTTTGTATATCTGTTTCTGACACATATACGCGTTGTGTACTGATGGTATCTTCCAAGCTTGCGCCTTGTACGTCTTGGGTGTACTGCACTGGGGCATTGATAGCGTTGATAGCAGAAGAAGAAGCGTTGAATGATGTATTTGCATTACTACCACTACCTTTACTATTATATTGCTGTTGTGAAAGTTTAACGATATTAGCAATACCAGCGGCTGTAACAGCTGCAGCATTAGTAATACCTAAAGCCATAGCTATTGCTGGACCAACCATTGGTATAGAGTTGATACCAGTATTACCAACAGCACCCATATAAGCTGAAATAGCACCAGTGATTGTATTAATAGTAGCAGAAGCAATATTGAAGGCTTTAGCGGCCTCGAATTGTTCCTTGTTATTCTCATCCATCGTATCAGCGATAGAACCAAAAATATCAGCAACAGCATCGGCCATATCCAAGGATACATTTACCGTCATTGTGTGTTCTTTCTTTCTGGTCTCAATACGCTTTTGTGTCTCTTGAGCCTCAAGTAAAGTACGTTGGCTATCAATTAAAGCAATCTGTTGGTTTACATTAGCTAAATCTTGTATATAACGCTTTTGTTCATCTTCTGACAATTGATTGAAGAATATCACGTCATTTACTATACCTTCAAGTACCTTTTTACGGTCCTCTGCACCTTGCATTTGAATATCAAGAAGTGCTTGTTGGTGAGCAAATTCTTCTTCCTCTTGTGCCTTGTTCAGTTCATATACTTTGAGATTTCTAAGCTGTTCGGCTTTAGTTAAATTATTAACAATTTGTTCGGTATTTGTAGCTGTAGAAATTTCTTGGTCTATTTTTTGATTAGCTTTAGTCTGTTGAAGTTTAGTAGCTTGGTCTATAACCTTTGCATTATCAGAAAGCCACTTTTGTACAAGTAGGTTATATTCTTCCATTGTAATCTCACCATTCTGTAAAGCTTCGAAGAATACTTTTTCACTCTCCTCAAATTCTTTCTTGAGTTGCTTCAACGGTAATGTTGTGTCACCTTCTGAAGCGGCCCAAGTAGCTAAGGTCTTTTGAATAGTCTCTAACTCTTTCTTTCTAGCCTTCTCATTTGCTTCAAGTTCCTTGGTGTTTTCCTTTAACTCCTTCGCTTCAGCCTTCCATGCTTTTGTTTGTTCTGAAGATACCTCATAAAGAGCTGCTTCTGCTTGTGCCATCTTCTCATAAGCGGCCACAGTAGCTTCATTTTCCTCGGTGCTGTTAGGAGCTTGCTTATCTCTCTTAACAGCTAAATCATATTCCCTCTTTGCAAGGTCATAATTACGCTTTTTAATGGCGTTGTTTTCCTCTTCAATCTTCTTTGCAATCTCAGCTTGTTTTGCCGTATCACCAACAGCTTGTTTGTATTCCCTCTGCAGTTTGGTAATCTGTACTTGAGCTTCAGCATTTTGCCTACGGACATCCCTTGACTTTTGTTGAATAGCAACTTCCTCTTTAGCAATTTCCGTGCTTTCAGTCATTCGCTCATTCACCTTCGCCATTTGGTCGGCCAGCTTATCCAAACCAAGAGCGCGTGCTCCCTTCTCAAGCAATTCAAAGGTCTTAGAAGCCACTTTAGCAACTCCACTGAAGGCTTTACTTAAACCATTGGCAATAACGTCTACAAGCTTACCTATTGCAGTCTGGAGAGCATTCACAATACCTTGGAATGGTGCAAACGCTACCTTTAATTTGTTAACGGATTCCTCATTCTTCTTAAAGGCTTTTACAAGACCTTGGATGACCAATACGAATGCAGCAATAACAGCGAAAATAGGGTGTGCCTTGAGTAAATCAAAACCACTCTTAACACCCTTTGTGCCGTTAGCTAAAGAAGTAAAAGCAGCACCACCTTTACTACCCATTGAAGACAGCGCACTACCGAAGGCATTGGCATAATCACCGACATTACGCTTGAAATCACCTATAGCCTCATCTTGTTTCTTCAGATTTTCTTGTATTTTAGCTATCTGTTTGGCTATATTGTTCTTTTCAATACCATCGGCCATTAATTTGTAGGTCAATTTGAGTTGTTCACACTGCCTTTCAAGGTCTTTATAGGAGCCAGTAGCGACGTTGATAGTATCGGTACTACCCTTCATAGCTTGCTTGAGTAAGTTTTGGGCGTTAGCAAGTTCATCAGAAGCCTTTTTAGCTCCCTCTGAACCTACTGCCTCTTGGTCAAGAGCCTTCTTTAACTCGGAAATCTCTTTCTTCAAATCCGCAATGGTCTTAACTGAGTTGCCAGTGTCGACCGTCATAAGTATTTTGTTTTCAGTTTCCATTTTATCTTGTTGTATATCCAGTTATATCTTGAACGGTGATAAGGTCCACCTTAACCTTCTGATTAGTTACAGCGTCGTAATCGTAGATTTTGTTCACTACGTACAGTTGATTTTCGATTTTAATAAAGTCATTGAAGTTAAAGTTAATGTAATCGTATGGTGTCAAGTGTATGTAGCAAGTAACAATCTTGTTATTTCGGTTATAACGCTCGTTTATATACTTCTTCCAGAAATTTTCATATATACCACTCATACCAATGTACTGCATTGGCCAACAAGTGTAATTTTTCATTGGTGCGGTAAAAATACATACGTTGTAATTGTTATCCTCAATATCCAAATAAGGGTAACTTGGAACAGATTTTGAATTTTCTGATTGTGAATAAAAATATGTATTGTTTTTCTGTTGAAGTACAGTATCATCACTAATTTTTGCTTCTCTCATACTAAGGTCCTCACTAGTATCAAAAATATGTATTCCCCTCATAATATAAAAAGCACCAAATTGTTTTACATAGTTACCATCATCGTCAGCCATATGTACGTAAACTTCATTTGGTAACGTATACAATATTCGTTTGTTCTCGTATAAATTAGTCCAAGAAAGTACATTAGGTGAATATGTTAATGAAGGTGATATTCCAGAAAACAGTTCATCGGTATCACTATTGAAGTTGTATTCAGTAATGATTTTCTTTTCACCCCAGTCTTGACCGTACTCTTCTCGATACTGTTTACCAAGTTTTGTTTCGTTATCCATATAATTGAACAGTACATATTTGTTTTCCCAACTGATTGGTTTAACAGAAAACTCTTTATCGGTACATACCTTGTCGGTCCAATCCTTCACTGTGTAATTCTCAAAGTACTTGTAAGAAGGTATAAACTTCAACGTCTTGGTATAAACGTCCGCGATAATTAGGATACGATACATTTTGCAGTAGTTGAGAATAACGTCAAACAAATTGTAGTCGTTATTCCATAAATTATTCAATGTGAAATACGAATAACTTCTGTTTGACAGTGGGGTAACTTCGATGTTCAATTGATTTATTTGGGCATTGACTTGAATATTACCAAGTGTAACAGCACCCCAAGCATTACTTGAAGTCTTATATTGCCACAATGAAGCATAATTGTATCCAGAAGCACCGACACCATCGGCTTCTACAACAAAGGTAAAAGCACTTTGTGCCAAACCACCAGTCAATCCAAGTTCAATGTTGTTTGCTGTTACAGAAACAGTGTCACCGCTGTAACG
>Ga0326513_10002940_pt1 | contig 12447 bp, 21 predicted proteins | sample 2_2465_0518_D_FD_203654 | JGI IMG/M metagenome (GOLD analysis project Ga0326513, IMG submission 203654) | Bovine rumen microbial communities from UC Davis, California, United States - 2_2465_0518 | ecosystem: Host-associated > Mammals > Digestive system > Stomach > Rumen | place: USA...
AAAGACGGCGCTGACATCGCACTGCTCGACAGCATGATCCTGGCAACATGGATATGCTCGGAAACTAAGGCAGAAAAAGTAAAACAACATATCAGTTATTAAGGCATCGTTTCGGCGGTGCTTTTTTAATACTCATTTACGGATACCGACCGGAAATCGGGAAAGGAAAAAAATAATATGGCGAACGAATTTACACCTATTGAGACTCAGGAACAGCTCGACAAAGTGATCGGCGAGAGAGTGAAGCGTGCAGAGCGTCAGGCGGCAGAGAAATATGCCGACTATGACGATATTAAAAAAGAAAATGCAAAGCTCGCGACGCAGATCCAGCAACAGGCGGAAGCAATCAGCAAGCATAATGCTACCGTCGCAGACCTCAATGCAAAGATTCACGGATACGAGACGGACTCGGTAAAAACCCGCGTGGCTTTGGAAATGGGGCTTCCTTATCAGATGGCATCCCGCCTCACCGGAGACGACGAAAAGGCCATCCGGGCTGATGCTGAATCAATGGTAAAACTGATCGGCAACACGAAGCCGGTCGCACCGCTCGGATCTTCCGAGCCTAACGTCAAAAACAATGAGTCCGCCGCATGGTCTTCACTGTCAGCGGCACTCAACAACCAATAAGGAGGATTAAAATGCCTGCATCTACACTTAATGCATCTACAAATTTCCCTACACAGATCGTTTCCGAAATGTTCAGCAAAGTTCAGGGCCATTCTGCACTTGCAAAACTGGCTGCGCAGAAGCCGATCCCGTTCAGCGGAACAACCGAATTCGTATTCAACCTTGATGGCGAGGTTTCCATCGTTGGAGAAGGTCAGGCGAAGCCGGCCAACACTGCAACTGCAACTCCCAAGGTGATCCGCCCTCTGAAGTTCGTCTATCAGGCCCGCGTATCTGATGAGTTCCTTCGTCTTTCCGACGAGGCAAGAATTCCCACACTTCAGACATTCGCAGATGGTTTTGCGAAGAAGATCGCTCGCGGCCTCGACATTGCCGCTCTGCACGGCGTCAATCCCGCTGATCTCGCAGACGCTTCTTTCAAGGCTGACAACAGCTTTGACGGCTACTGCACTGGCAACGACGTAACTTATGTCGCGGCTTCTGTTGATGATAACATCGATGCCGCTATCGCTATGGTACAGGCTGACGGTGGTGCCGTTAACGGCATGGCTCTGTCTCCCACAGCTGGCTCCGATCTTTCCAAAATCAAAGTTAATGGCGTTGTTCAGTATCCTGAGTTCCGCTTCGGTCAGAATCCCCAGACCTTTGCTGGCATGGGATCTGATGTTAACAGCACCGTAGCAGTTAAGGCTGTCGCTCACGGCTACATCGGCGACTTCCAGAACGCTTTCAAGTGGGGCTATGCGGCAAACATCCCGCTCGAGGTTATCCAGTACGGCGATCCTGACGGCAGAGGCCGCGACTTGAAGCAGTACAACGAAGTATGCCTGCGCGCTGAGGCTTTCATCGGCTGGGGCATCCTTGACGCTGACAGCTTCGCACGTCTGACCATCGCGTAATGCAGTACCGGAACATCAAGACCGGCGCAGTGATCGACACACAAAGTAAGATTACGGGTAAAAACTGGGAACCAGTCAAGGCTCCCAGTAAAAAGCCCGTTAAGAAAGGAACCGCGAAAAAATGAGTGATTTTGCTACGCTTACAGATGTGGTCACGCTATCCGGTAAAGAATATTCTGCGGAAGAATCCGAACGTGTTGAGGCGCTTTTACCTCTTGTTTCTGATGCTCTCAGAATGGAAGCGCGTGCTGTAGGCAAGAATCTGGATGAGATGGTTAGTGCCGATTCTGCATACGCAAGCGTAGTAAAGATGGTCACAGTCGATGTCGTGGCTCGCGTCATGCGCCAGTCGATGGATGGTGAACCACTTTCGCAGGAATCTCAGAGCGGCCTCGGCTATTCATGGTCGGGCACTTATGCGGTCCCTGGCGGCGGAATCTCCGGCGCAATCATGCGGAATGACTTAAAGCGGCTCGGATTAAGGCGTCAGCAGATAGGAGTTTATGAGATATGGGACGGCTCACAGGACGAAGCATAATTTTATATGACAAGGTCAAGGCGGGAGTTGATGATTTCAACCATCCGATCTACGAAGAGACGCCCGTGACTGTCGAGAACGTCCTGATCGGCTCGCCTACGCCGCAGGAAATCGTTGACACGCTGAACCTTACCGGAAAGCGCGCAGCGTATACGCTGGGGATCCCTAAGGGCGATACTCATGTGTGGACGGACAGGCGTGTAGAGCTCCCGGCTGATTTCCCCGCAGGTAAATACCGCACGTTCGGTTATCCCGCCATCGGACAGGCAGAACTGGTCCCGCTACAGTGGGACAAGAACGTGATGGTGGAAAAGTATGAGTGATTTCAAATTTACGCTCAACCGTGACGGTGTCCGCGAACTCATGCAATCCCAAGAGATGCAGGACGTGCTTGTAGAATTTGCCGGACAGGTCGCAGAGCGTGCTGGAGACGGCTACAGCGTTTATGTTGGTACAACCCGAGCGAATGTATCGGTCGGAACTGCCACAGAGGAAGCAATGGCGGACAACCTCGACCACAACACGTTAGAAAAGAGCATACGATGATAGAGCAAATCGTACTTGAATATTTATCTGAGCATATCGACGTTCCGGTATTTATGGAGTTGCCCGAAGTTCCTTCGGCAGACTATCCCACAATGCCGGAGCGTTTTATTTTGCTCGAAAAGGTAGGCGGCGGGCTGAATGATCATATTGATTCGGGGTCTATCGCCGTGCAGTCTTACTCGCTTAATTCGCTCTATGAGGCGGCAAGCCTCGACGAAGAGATGCGCAATGTCATGTTCGGAATGGTTGCGCTGAACAGTATCAGCGAGATAAGGCTGGCATCTAACTATAACCACACGGACGTAAGGACAAAGCGTTACCGCTACCAGTCCGTGTTCGAAATCCACTTTTAAGGAGGCTTAAAAATGGCTGGAACAGCAACAAATGTAACGGCAGGCAAGCCGAGACCGGCAGGCGCAGTATTCTCCGCTCCGATCGGTACGACCGCGCCCACAAATGCGACGTCCGCACTTGGCGATGCGTTCAAGGATAACGGTTTTGTGTCTTCTGACGGTGTTACGCGCAGCATTTCCAAATCCACCACTTCCATCAAGGAATGGGGCAACGGAACAGTGCTGATTACGGAAGACGAGAAGACCGTCACGGTTAAGCTGAAACTGATCGAATATCTCAATGCAGATGTACAGGGGCTTGTACATGGCGAGGATAATGTCACCGGCGCACTTGCTACTGGTCTGCACGTCGGCATCAATGACGATGAGGCAGAGGAACACATCTTCGTTATCGATCAGATCATGAAGGGCGGAATTCCGCAGAGAATGGTAATCAACAGGGGCGTTATCACCGAGATCGGCGACACGACTTACAAGGGCAACGATGCAGTTGCTTATGACCTTACCATCACCGCTATGACACCTGATGGCGGCGGCAACAAGATCGACGAATACATCGGAGGATAGTCTGCATGATCAAAATCACAATGGGGGACGGGTTCAAAATCCAGTTAGACGAAAATGTCTTTGATGATTTTGAACTTGTGGAACTCTATGCGAAAGTCGCCAAGAATCCCATCTGGATCGGAGACCTCGCAGAGAAACTGCTTGGAGCAGAGCAGAAAAAGGCGCTTATTGAGCACCTGAGAGACGAAAACGGCAAGGTGCACACCACTGCCGTGATGAACGCGCTCAAAGAGATCGAAGAGGCTATACCCGCAGTAAAAAACTGAGGATCCTCAGCGACATGATGGCAAAATTCCCGGACGAACTCACCTGTGATATGGCGGAGACGTACGGGATTTTTGACATTAAGAGAGTTCCAGTGAAGTTACTGGCTACTCTCGCTGTCGGTCTGAGGGAAGATTCGCGGGTCAAGATGGCAAAGCGTGGGGCGCTTGTGAATACTCAGACGGTACTGCTTGCAAAGCTGATAGATGTGCTTAGAGGCGTTGAATATGACAACCCTCTTTCATTAACAGCACAGTGCTTTGCGGACGGTCCGACTGGATCCACGACAGCACCAAAAGAACAATACGAAATATTTGACAGCCCAGAGGCTTTTAAGAAGCGGTGGGCAGAATTATCGAGGAATTAATATGGCTACACTGGGACAGGCTTATGTGCAGATTGTTCCGTCTGCCGATGGCATATCGAATTCAATCAGCAGTGTCCTGAGCGGGCCTGCGGATAAAGCCGGACAGGAAGCCGGAAGCACTTTTGGCTCTTCGTTCGGAGATAAGATGAAAACGGGACTGCTTGTTGCGGGCGCTGGCATAGCGGCGTTTGGCGCGACTGCGGGCGTAGCGCTCGGCAAAAGCATTTCCGATGTAAGTAAATACGGCGACCATGTTGATAAGATGTCGCAGAAGATTGGATTCAGCGCGGAGGGCTTCCAGAAATGGGATTATGTGCTGAACCGTGCGGGCACGTCTATCGACAGCATGGCGCCTGTTATGAAGACATTGAGCAATGCGGCAGTAAGCAACTCGGATGCGTTCCAGAAGCTCGGAATCAGCCAGGAAGAAGTTGCGAATATGTCGCAAGAGGAACTGTTCGGGCGGACCATACAGGCGCTGTCCGGCATGGAGGAAGGCGCGGAGAGAACCGCACTGGCTTCCAAACTGCTCGGCCGTGGTGCTTCCGAACTTGCTCCGCTGATTAACGGCGGTACAGATGCCATCGAAGAACAGATGAAGATGGCGGAAGAGTACGGCATGGTCATGTCTGATGAGGGCGTTAAGGCATCAGCTGATTTTGTGGATGCTCAGACGACTCTGCAAGGCACGCTGACGGGACTTAAAAACAAAGTTACAGCCGATTTTCTGCCTGCTGCTACGGACGTTGTCAACGGCCTTGCGCAGATGGCATCGGGCGACTTCATGGGCGGTTTTGCTCTGATTGAGCAGGGTGTCGGGGAGTTTATCGGAAACATTGCTTCCAAAGTGCCCGAAATGGTCACAAAGGGCGGCGAAATGCTTGTCGGATTCATTCAAGGACTTACGGAGAAAATCCCCGAAATGGCGCTTGCGGCGGCTGATGCGATACGTAATTTCGCTGACGGATTCGGAGAGAATTCTGAGGGAGGAATGACACTGATTGCAAAAGCGGGCGAAATGATGGTAGCGCTTGGCGGTGCTCTGATGGAAGCGGCGAGTGTCCTTATACCCGCAGTCGTGGAACTGATTTGGAATTATTTTTCGGAAACCGACTGGATTGGCTTGGCGCTGTCAGTAGGGCAGGCGGTATTCGATGGCTTTGCGGAAATCTTCCCACAGGCTGTTGAGTTTGTCGGCGAAGTTGTCGCAGACATCATGGATGCGCTCGGTTTCCACGGGCTTGCAGAAGATGTCCGCTCACTGTTTGAAGACATCCAGAAGAAGATAACCGGTCCGATCGAGAGCGCACGCGACCTTGTAGACAAGGCAGTAGCCAAGATTAAGGGATTTTTCCCGATTGACGTCGGAAAGATACTGGACGACATCAAGCTCCCGCACTTCAGCGTCGACGGCGGCGAATTCCCCTACGGTGTCGGCGGAAAAGGACGTATGCCCGACTTCGGTGTCGATTGGTACGCACGTGGTGGTATCTTCAACGCTCCAAACGTAATCGGTGTCGGTGAGGCAGGACCCGAAGCAGTCGTTCCGTTGTCTGAGAACCGCCTGAGACCGCTTACGGATGCCATTGCAGAAGCAAACGCACGGAACAACGAACAGCTGCTGAATGGTATGTACAAAGTGTTTACGATGGCACTGAAAGAAGCCAATTTCACTGTTACTATCGGACGCCGTGACTTCCAGCGAGAACTGAGAGAGGCGGGTGCATTATGATTACTCCAATCAAATATATCGCCTCATCTGGCAGAGAATACAACCTCACCGCCAACGGCGCAATTCACACTGCCGCCAATTATTACAATTTCGCGTGGAATGTTCAGGGCACAACACTGCAGCATGGTGTTCGTGTCTCTGATTTTTCCCGTCAGCCCGCCGAGTATGATGTCGATCTAGTTATTTACGGTACTCCCGCACAGAGACGGCAGTTATTGACCGCTCTGCATAATGACTTCGAGAACGACATGCGGAAGAAAAAGACAGGTCGGATTGTGTGGGGCAATTATTATATCGATTGCTTCATTACGCAGTCTCAGACGAATCCTTTTGAGACGTGGCGATATTTGCAGAACACGATTCACATTTATGCGCCATATCCTTTCTGGGTGCAAGAGTTGCAGATTACGCTCCCTGCATCGGGAGAACATACAAGCGCTCTTTTGGATTATCCATTCGACTACATGTACGATTATACGGAGCCTGTCATGGGTACGAAGATTATCAAGACTGACTTCCCGTTCGACTCGGAATTCCGCATGATCATCTATGGGCTTGCAGTTAATCCGCGCATCACTATCAATGACTATCCGTACATCTTGCGGGCTACGATTCCGCAGGGCGCATACGTTATTATCGATAGCAGGTCATACTCAATCACGCAGTACAACTTAGACGGCACGCAATCCAATATGTTCAACTACAGAAACAAGACTGATTCGATATTCAGTAAGATTCCTGGGGGCAACCTCGAAATCTCATGGGATGCGTCGTTTGGCGCTGATATTACTGTCTATCATGAAAAATCAGAACCCGATTTTGTGGAGGTCGTATGAGTGAAGTTATCTTAGCTGATGCCAGTGGCATCGAACTTAGAAGCATACTTTTCCGCGAATACGACTTCGAAATCGGCGACAAAGAAAATACGTTCTTAGTGACCTGCAACCGTGCAGAGTGGGAAAATGTACCCGACAAGGCCCGTGTATACATTCCCGGCACGGAATACGGCGGGATATACAAGCGCCTTGAATCAGATACACGGAATAATTCCGTATCAATCGGCGGGTATACCTGGCGCGGGATGTTGCAGAACAAGGTCATCATTCCGCCTTCCGGAAGCGCCTATGCTACGGATTCAGGCGAATTAAATGCAATCATAGCTCGGAGGGTGTCAGCGGTACTCCCCGGGCTTTTTATTGGGTCTGAGGAATCTACGGGCATAACTGTCAGTTACCGCTATGAGCGCTATGTCACCTTGTATGACGGATTAAAGGCAATGCTTAAATCTGTCGGGTACAAGATGCGGATAGCGTATGACATGGAGCAGTGCAAAGTTGTTGTGGATGCGGTCCCGATTGTCGATTATTCGCAGATGATTGAGTATTCAAGCGACATGAATGCTGAGTATTCGATGACCATTAACAAGATGGGGATTAACCATCTTATCTGCTTGGGGCAGGGCGAGTTGCAGAACAGAACAGTCGTGCATCTGTATGCGGACACCAACGGAGTCATCAGTCGCACACAGACGCAGTTTGGAGCGGACGAAGTAACGGACGTGTACGATTATGCGGGCGCTGAAACAGACAACCTTGTTGAATCTGGAACAGACCAGATGAAGGCAAAAGCAAGCAAGAACGAGTTTTCAATCGACCTCGAATCCACACAGGACGTTGCAGTCGGCGATATTGTCGGAAGCCGTGATTATATCACCGGCTATACAGTGGCGGCGCCGATTACGACCAAGATTGTCAAATGGAAGCAGGGCTTCGAGAAAGTCGAGTATCAGTTATCCGATGAAGTTACAGTCGAACAGACGGCATCTTCTATGTTGCTCTCTGTTAATTCGGAGGAAAATACATGAACATAATCACAGGCTACAGGGCGGAGCCGCACATCACCGCCCAGCAGGACAGGGATGTTAATATCGGCATCTTCGGAGCGAGTGCGAAGATCCTCAAGGGCGTCGGGAGCGAGATGGCTGCTACGGTCATCAGTGCGAACGAGGTAGAGATTGCCGACGGTACGCTTGTGGCAGAGGGATGCACTGCGGAGATCCAGTACGGCACAACCGAGAGCATGACCATTGAGAACGGCGGGCAGGGCATGCTCAGGGTCGATTTGATTGTTGCGAGATACACAAAGACGGCAGGGACGGGCGTCGAGAGCATGGAGCTGGCGGTCATTAAGGGCACGTCAGCAGCGAGCAATCCGGCGGTACCGGAATACAACACAGGATCGATTGCAGACGGAGATTCTCCCGTAGATTTCCCCATCTACAGGGTGAATTTGAACGGCATCAGCATTACAAGTGTTGACCCGCTTGTGGAAAAGATAAATATAGCGGAAGCAATAAGCGCATTGCAGAAAACAAGCATTAAGGCAGTGCAAGTGGACTTCGGTTCACAGGGATTCGATGCGAACGGAGTTATCGACCGTTCAAAGAATGTGGCGAGTGAAATGCCCGCAGGATATAGGTTGCTATGCGCGTTGCCTTTACATTCGGGAAGTGCAAGAGCGGTGATATATTCCTGTACGGTGATCGGGCAGAGCGCAATACGAATCCAAGTCAAGAGGCTTGATAGTGGTCTTGCAACAACAGAGCCACATGCACTCATCTTGTGCGTCAATAATGGGATGGTATAAGGGGGTAGTATGAATACTTCCAAGATTATAAGAGGAGTAGTCAGCAACGGACGCTACACCGTGACCGCTCCAATCGTAAAAGAGGATTATGGACTCTATCTCAAAATTGAGGGTGTAGAACTGCCGTCAACCTATGAGGTGGATTTCAGCAATTCCGAATCAAACGGCACTAGCGTAACTATGATTGGAAACGCTGACGGTGTGCTTATCCCTAGACAGTTTATTGATTCGGGCAAAGATGTATTTGCGTTCTTGTATCATGTCGGAAGTGATTTCGGCAGAACGGTGTATAAATTCCGTATTCCGAACAAAGTCAGACCTGACCGCACAGATGAAACGCCTACACCCGAAGAACAGTCCACCATTGACCAGTTAATCGGTGCGATGAATACGGCAGTTGCACAGACCGCACAGGACAAGGCAGACGCTGACGCATCGGCTCAGTCGGCACAAGGATATGCAGAACAGTCAGAAACCGCAAGGGATACGGCACAGACCTATGCCAACAATGCACAGACCAGTGCTACATCTGCACAGACAAGCGCATCACAGGCAAGTGCATCTGCTACGGCATCGGCTCATTCGGCAAGTGAGGCACAGAGTGCAAGTACAAATGCAGAAACGTATGCGCTGAATTCGGGGAACAAAGCAGTAGAATCGGCTCAGAGCGCACAGGCATCTGCTAATTCTGCTACACAGGCACAGGGATATGCTCAGAGTGCATCGGCATCGGCTCAGAGTGCAAGTGGTTACGCATCACAGGCACAGTCTTCTGCACAGACCGCAAGCAGTAAGGCATCAGAAGCAAGTCAGAGTGCACAGACTGCATCGGCAAAAGCGGACTCCATCACAGGACTTACCGCACAGGCAACGACACTTCCGTCGGGATCATCTGCGAGTGCGAGATATGACGCACAGACAGGGGTGATGAGTTTCGGGATTCCGAAAGGCGATACTGGCGATAGCTACATCCTTACTACTGCTGATAAACAGGAAATCTCCGAGATGGTCGGTGATATGTTTGTAGTCACCGTCAGCGGACGCACTCCAACAATCACGGCACAGGCAAACACTCGCTATGTCTGTGGAGAGTTGGATACGCTTGACTTCACGCCGTCTGCATCAGGTATCTGCGACATTATCTTTACAAGTGGCACGACCGCTACAGTGCTGACCTTGCCGAATACGGTAAAAATGCCGGGTGGATTTGGAGTTAATGAGGATACGGTATACGAATTGAATTTCCTTAACGGATTGGGGGTGTATCAGACATGGGCAGTGACTTGATGAGCAGGAGATTTGGAATGGCAGACAACATTCTGAATGTCGGCATGTATTTACTTGCCGAAGTAGAACTCAAAAATGCCGTGAGGAACGCCTTTACATTTACGCCATCTCGCAACTGGAATTTGATATTGATTATTCCAGACTTGGTATGTAGCGGTGGACAAGATTGGTTCACAGTTACAGCTAAGGTTGGTTCACAAGCAGCCATGGTGTATGACAGAAGTTCCGTGGAGGGGCTGAGGACGGCCAGTAACAGCGTTATCTTAGTCGAGGAAAGTGAAAGAGGGCATTGGTTATTAAAACCATTTCAAGGTGGTGAAAGTATATCACTTGATAGCACAATTCCTATAACAGATATAACCATAGGAGTTGGCGGATGGGATACAAGCAAGGGGTACTTGAGTGGTACCGTGCGAATATTCGGTACTTTGATCTAATAGGAGGGCTTGACACATGGTTAGAACGATGACAGGCTTATCTATCTATCTATCTATCTATCTATCTATCTATCTATCTATCTATCGGCATAATGTCGAGAATGCGTGGGCGATATGATGTCGCTCATGCAGAGAAGAAGAGAGATGATGTCAAGCAGGATCTGGGATTACGAATTTGTTTTCGACGACCAGGGGAGCGCCGGCGAGCTGTTCGATGTTATAAAAGGTCAAGTCATCCAAGTAGCTTGGGACTGCCCAAACGGAAATAAGAACGGGTGGGTATTAAATGGGAGTGGCTTTTGCGAAAACATCAGACGCTTATTAGAAGTCGGAAACGTCGGAAGCCGAATAGTAACCGTAGCATCTTCTGGAACAGTAAGAATCGGATCATACGCAAACAGCCGAACATTTGCTGTCCGTTTCGGAGTTATAAGAATCAAATATCTCTAAAAGCAAAGGCGGTGATGTCATGGATTTGATGGCACGCCGAAGAGAGATGCTTGTTGGAGAGATATATCCTGTCGGGACGAAACTGATTGAAAAATACATCGGGCGCAATGAATACGGAGATGCCTATTTTGAAAGACAAGTAAGTTTGAATACAGCAGGAGAATATGTCGAAGGAAGCTCAGCCGGAAGTCCGATATTTTTCCCTGTTAATCCGAATTATGTTTATCAGAAAAGCAATCGTAGGATTTATCTGTTGACGTTTTATGACAGCAAAAAGCAGATGATAGGGCAAATTAGAACGAATAAATATAGCAACTTAAGTGTCCAAACACTAGACAGATTCCCAGAAAGAACGGCGTATATTCGTTTTTGCACACTAAACAATTCTTCCAACTTTTCGCTTGAAATTACACGAATAGAGTAGAAAGGAGACATCATGACCTACTACGCACAGAGAAAATCTATCAACAACGGCGCACCTCAGCCTGTCGTAAACAAATATGGCACAAGGGAAGAAATGGAATACCAGTTCCACCTGTTCTGTGCTTCTGCCGTCAAGACAGACGTAAAAGACGTTGATTCCATCGAATGGGGGACGGTAGAGCAGGGAGTTATCGAGCGCAAGAGATACACGAAGCAGACTCCCGAACCCGAAGAGGTGAGCGAGGATGCCTAAATCATGGTGGTATGGATTCGCCACTCTTTGGGTGGCACTAATAATCATGTATGTACCGTAAAGCAGAGGTGACAGGATTCGGTGATGGAATAGGTAGACATTGAGAAGATGCAGAGAATCATTCACGGTGCGCAACGAATTAGAATGACTACTGCATCATGCAAGGTGCAAATCCTTGCCCGAATTTAGTTTAAAGCAGAGGTGACAGAAAATTGAAACCTTAACGGTTTGGAAGTTTCGGACAACTCATTTGTTGCCGTTACTGATTTTTAAAGCACTATTAACCAGAGGGCCTTCGGGTCCTCTTTTTATTTGAGAGGATCATGACATTGGATTTCATTAACATTCTGATCGGTGGTGGGCTGCTTGCATTTATTCAGTGGGCCGTGGACAAATACAGTCTGTGGCGCAACAAAAAGGACAAAACGGCCGAGGCCATTGAGGGACTGACGGACAAGGTTTCGGAACTGAAAGACACTATGGATGAGCGCGACGCTGTACTGGCGAGAACGCATATCCTTAGATTCAATGATGAGATCTACAACGGCGTCAAGCACAGCAAAGAGTATTTCGACCAGACACTGGAAGATATTGACAATTATAACCGGTTCTGCGAATCACATCCGGAATTTAGGAACAGCAGGACGGTGATGGCTGCAGAAAACATCAAGGATACTTATAACAGGCTCTTGGATAGCCACAGTTTTTTATAAGGAGTACACCATGAGAGAAATCATCCTGGAAGTATTAAAGCTCACGATCATGATCGCAACCCTGCTGATCACAAGATACGCCATCCCCTGGTTCAAGGCCAAGACCGAGAACGCGGTCATGCAGGCCCTGATTGACTGGATCGGGCAGGCTGTTATGGCGGCGGAGCAGACTCACGCTGCCGGTACCGGAGCCGAAAAGAAGGCGATCGTGACAGAATTTATTAAGAGATTGCTGATACAGAAAAACATTTCTCTGTCTGACGAGGAGATCGAAATGCTGATCGAGGCAGCGGTCAGACAGATGAAGACGGAAGACGGAACAATTAAGTGAGGTGAGGCCCT
>Ga0326513_10002941_pt1 | contig 12446 bp, 14 predicted proteins | sample 2_2465_0518_D_FD_203654 | JGI IMG/M metagenome (GOLD analysis project Ga0326513, IMG submission 203654) | Bovine rumen microbial communities from UC Davis, California, United States - 2_2465_0518 | ecosystem: Host-associated > Mammals > Digestive system > Stomach > Rumen | place: USA...
GTGGTTGGTCAGTGCGACGGAGTGCAGCGAGCGCGGATGGCGGCCCTCCCCGAAGGCGAGGACGGGCGAGTGGTAGCGGTACTCGCGCTGGGCGAGGTGGTCGCGGCCCTTGGGCGTCCAGTTCACGGCGGCCTCCAGGCCGTCGGGGGTCTTGCTGAGGGAGGTGATCCATCCGGCGGCGGGAGCCTTGCCGTCCCCGAGTGTCTGGTGGTCGTAGTCCACCACGAGGTCGCGGGCGCGGCTGGCGAACTCCGCGATGATGGCGTCGGCGTCGGCCTCGGAGAAGTCGATGTGCCCGCCCTTGCCGTCCTTGGTGTATTCGGTGCGCCCCCACTTCACGAGCAGGAAGCGCTCGGGCGGCGCGGCGGTCTCCGCGTCGGAGAAGGCGGTGGCGGTGAAGATTGCGAGGTCCTTGAGCATATTGGATAAAGGTGCCGGGGGTGCGGCGATTCGGGCGTTGCCCGGCGCGCCCCGGAAATGTCCCTCCGCATTGTCCCGCCTTGCGGGCGCGCCCGGAGGGCCGCATCGCCGCAGACGGTTTGACGGCGCGTTGGGCGGTGCTGTCAATAGCGGACCAGCGTCAACCGGACGCGCTTGCGAAACGGAAAATAGGGATTATAGTAAGTGCAAAGGCCGTTCCAGGCTGCGACTGTGTGGGCATTGTAGTATCGCACGCTGCGCGGGGGCGGCCCGGCCCGGATGTGCTAACCGCGACTCCCCTCCCGCACGGAGGATAGCGGTTTTCGCTGTCCGGGCTATTTTTTTGTTTCAGTCAAAGTGACATCGTATAGTATATTTTTCCCCATGGGAATATGATGCAGCACCACGGCGTCCAGCCGGTATGGCACGCCGTCGATGACCAGCCGCTGCTTGATGTGCCACGCCTTGTCGGCATAGTGCGCCTTGTCAGCCTTGACGGCATCTGGCTTGCAGTCGCCTCTTGACAGCATGGCGGAGAGATCGCCAGGCGAGCGCATAAGGCGTTCCAGGGCGGCAGTGCTCTTGGTGCCCAGCGTGTGCTTGACCCCTCTGGCATATGGATATATAGGATTGGGGATTGTCTTGTGCCCGAAGACCTGCCCATCCATCGCCTCCTTGACAGATTTGGCGCGGACGTTGGTCTTGAGCGACATCCAGCCGGACGGCAACGGTGGCACGGACACGACGGGCATCCTGCCGCTGGCAAACCTGCCCAGCTTGTCGCGGGGCTGCCCCTCGTAGAACGCTACTTGGCGCCCTTCGGCTCGGCGGGTAAAGGGCGCCGCTTCCAGAAGCCGGGCGGCATGAGGCCGTCGAGGTATCCGGCGAGCATGGACTCGCCGAGGGCGCGGGTGAGCTCGCGGTCGTCGATGGCGTCCATCACGCCGGGGAGCGAGGCGAGGAAGCCTGGGGCGCGTTCGGCGAAGGCGGCCAGCAGCTGCCGGTCGTCGAGCCCCTCCGGGTCCACGTCCCCGAAGTGCTTCCGGATGGCCGCGTCGATGGGCGCCCGCCAGGCCTCCAGCGCGTCGGTCTCCACCAGCCGGGCGATGGCGTTCTCGGCGATGGACTGCACGCGACGCTCGGCGGCGGTGAGGCGTGTGGCCGGGCGCGCGTCGCTGAAGCCCAGCTGGTCCAGCCCCTGCGGTGCGGGCGGCGGCTGCGGGGCCTCCTCCAGCTGGACCCCGTAGGTCTCCTCGGCGTACTGTTTGGAGAGTCGCATCCCGGCGGCCTGGGCCACCTGCGCGTCCCGCTGCGCCCGTGCGGTCATGTCCTCGGGCTTCTGGCAGTCGATCCTGAAGCGCAGGTCCCCCGCGTCGGGGCGGCCGTAGCGCAGGATGCAGTACCAGTCCACGAGCTTCTGGACCTGGGGCTCGACGAGCGCGCAGTCGGCCTGCAGGAGGTCCTGGCGCACCTCGTCCTGGGCGGTCCCGGCGGAGAGGCCTCCGGCGTGGTCGGAGGACGCGAGCTGGCCGAGGATGAGGAGGGTGGCGGTCTCGTCGCAGTATCGCTGGAAGGCCTCGAAGGCCTGCTGGTTGCCGCTGGACGCGCCGTTGAGCATCTGCATGTCGGTCTCGGTGGTGCCCACGCCACCGCCGCCGTTGCGGACGTTCATGATGGAGCGGAGCAGCTCGTCGCGCAGCTTCGGGTCCTTGAAGTCCCCTGACGGGATCTTGCCGAGGATGAAGGGGATGCCGAAGCGCTCCAGGAAGACCGCCCAGTCGCGGAACCCGGCGTTCTTGAAGAGGTAGAGCCAGAGGAGGCTGCGCAGGAGCCCGCACTGGCAGGGCAGCCCCGCCGTGCCGTCGGCCTGGACGTAGAGGATCTGCGCCGGGTGGTAGCTGGACAGCGGCACGCCGAAGGCGGTGTCGTCCATGACGGCGGGGTATCCCGCGTCGTCGAAGGTCCATCGGTCGGCGGCGACGGGCTTGAAGCCCCGCACCAGCGAGCCGCCGGGCGCCCAGTCGGCGACCACCCCGGCGTAGCCGGTGCCGACGGCGCGCATGAGGGCTCCGATGGCCTTGCGCAGGTCGGCCCGCCGGAGCATCTCGGTGATCTCCTCGGCCAGCTGCGGCTCCTTCGAGGACTCGACCTTCCAGGGGCAGGAGAGGACGGCGAGGCGGCGGGTCTGCAGGTGCGCCGCGAAGCGCGGCTCCTTCTCCAGCATCGCGTCGAAGAGCTGCGCCTGTTCGCGGGGGTCGCCGGCGTCCGCCTCGCGCACGATGCGCTCCAGGCGGGACGGGGTGAGGCGCAGCCGCGCCATGGTGGAGTCCAGGTACGGGATGGCGGAGAGCATGAGGTCTCTCCTGCGGTCCCACGGGCGCGGCGTGCGGTCGGCCTTCGCGTCGGCGTTGCGCATCTGCCACGAGAGGAAGGTGTCGGTGACTTCTTTCATGGTTCGGAAAGGTTTTTCGGGGTGCGGCGAAAATATTTTTCGTTCACAAGCCGCCATTCGTCAACCCTCCCGCGTTTGACGAAATATCCGGGAGTCACATCCGGGCGAAGTCGCTGGCGCGGTCGCCCTCCCCCGCGTCGCCGTCCGAGTCGTCGCCGAAGAGGCTCCGCGCGGGGTCGTCCCGCGTCTCGGCGGGCCTTCGGAAAGGCTCGGCCAGATAGACGCGCGGGCGGTCGGCCTCCATGACCATGTAGCGCATGGCGTCCATGGCGTGGTCGTGCTCCTTGACGGGCTTTTCGTCCTGCTCCCTGCCCTGCCGCTGGTCCGCCCAGCGGTATTCGTATAGTTCGTTGATCACGTTCACGCACCGCCGCGAGACATAGAGCCTCGGCCGACCGTCGCCCGCGACGGCGAGGCGCTTCTGGACGGCCTGGATGCCGGGCACGACCTGCTTGTCGGCGGGGGTGGTGTCCAGCCCCGCTGCGGCCAGCGTCGCCCTCGCCTCTGCGTCCTCGGGGTCGGCGACGGTGGTGAAGGAGCCTTCTTCGGCCCCGAGGATCCTCGGAGCGAGCTGGTCGGCCCGCTGGCCGCGCTCGTAGAGCTCGCGGTAGATCCAGAGCCTCCCGTCGCCGTCGAGCGCCCCCCAGAGGCAGCAGAAGGGGTTGGTGAAGCCGAAGTCGATGGAGCGCAGGCGCGGCCAGCCCTCCGAGCCCTCCGGGAGTGCGTCGAAGCAGTGGATGTCGGGGTCGAAGCCGTCATAGACCATGCCCTCGGAGGTGCACCACTCGCCCAGGAGCATCCGGCGGCGCATCACGCCGGGCAGCGCCTCCAGCGTCCGGATGGTGTCCGGCGGCAGGTGCGGGTTGTCGTAGGGCGTCCAGGAGAGGCGCGCCCACACCCCCGCGTCGGGCAGGGGCTGCGCCTCGCCGCTGCCGTCGTTGGGCAGGACGTGCTCCACGCCGACCTGGTGGAGCCAGTGGCGCGGCCCCTTCGGGTTGCAGTCCAGTATCAGCTTCCGCACGGCGCCGGGGACCTGCTGCGAGAGGCGGGTCATCACCTTGGTCACGGTGTCCCACGTGACCTGGGTGGCCTCGTTGATGAAGACGTGTAGGTATTCGTCGCCGAGGATCTTGTCCACGCGGTCGGCGTCGTCGAGCCCGCCGACGCGGATCACGCTGCCGTTGGCGAAGCGGCACTCCAGGGTCTGCTCCTGGTACTGGACCATCCCGCAGGGCGGCAGGAGCTTCTTAAGCGAGAGGTTCCAGAGCGTCGTGCGGGCGTGGTCCAGGTGGAGCCTCGCCACGAGGATTCTCGCGCCGGGGAAGGCCGTGGCCTGGGCCACGAGCCACGCCAGCGTGAGGTCGGTCTTCCCGCTTCGCGCCCCGCCGTCGAAGAGGTACCGGCGGTAGCGCGGGTCCTCCAGCAGCGCCCACGCCTGGCGCTGCTTCGGGCTGAGGATGTATTCGCGCGGGCTCATGTCTTGATGATGAGGACGGGCTGGACGGCGGCCTGCACGGTGGCCTGGCCGGTCTTCTCGCGGGTGAGGCCGAGCAGCTGCAGGGCCTTCTGGCGGTCGGCGAGCTTGATGTGGCACCTCACCGAGCCGTCCGGCAGCTCGGTCGTGTAGAACTCCTCGACGGCGGCGGCGAACGGCCCGTGCCTCACCTTCTCGATGTCCACCCGGCCGTTCTCGTCCAGGAAGTCGGCGATGGACGCGGCGGCCATCACGCTGAGCCGCTCGACGGCCTCGCGTCGGGAGATCCCCGCCAGCTCCAGCGCGGCCTCCTCCAGCACCCTGATGCGGTTCCGGATGCTTACATTACTTAACAAACGCAGCCCCGCCGACGACGCGGGGGTGGTCTTCTTGCTCTTGTATCCGGCGGCGAGGTAGGAGCCCGCCGCGTTCCTGGCGTGGGTGGATGTGTATGCCTGGCAGAATGCCTCGTGGCGTGCGTTCCGGAGCGGCACCGTGCCGTCCTGCTCCGGCTCCGGGCGGTTTCTTGGCGCGAGCTTCCTCATGGCTCGAAGGGCAGCTCCTGGATTCCGTTCTCGGCCCCGGCGATCTGGTCTGCGAGCCTCCTGAGGCGCTTCCGGGCGCCGTCGAGCGCGGCACGCCACTCCCGCGCCTGCGCGTCCCGCTCCTGCTCCATCTGGCGGATCCGGTTGTAGGTCTCCACGAACTCCTGGCGGAGCGCGTCTAGTCGTTCATCCATGCTGCGAGCCTCCTCCTGTTTTCGGCGTGCTTCCGTGACATTTCCAATATGCGAGCGTCACCCCATGCCCTCTCGTCGAGCGGGTTCCCGCCGCCCAGCCTCAGGTAGGCCTCCATGACGGGGTGTCGCCGCACGACCCCGCGCAGGCGCTTGTGGACGGCCTGCTTGGAGACCCCTGTCCTGGCGGCGATCTCGGCGAGGGAGAGGCCCATTCCGCGCATGAGCATCATCAGGCATGCCTCCCCCGAGCCCTCTGCGGCCGAGACGACCTGCTCGATCATGACCCTGGCCATCCTGGCGGCCTCGTGGCACAGTTCCTCCTCCGGGCTTTCGGGCTCCGGCTCGTAGGTCGGCTCGCATTCGGGCGGTGCGGGCACGGTGTCCAGCGCATAGTCGTATCTTGTATTCTGCCTCACGGCAATAATATAGCCAGTTTTTCGCGCGCGCGCGTGCGTGCGTTATGAAATATCAGCGGAAAACGGCTTCTGACTAGAACATCCGATAGACAGTGGAGCCCACGCAGTCCCTTGGCCACGGCGGACTCCCTGCGGATTCATCCATCTGCCGCGCCCGACGGCGAGCATCGGCGACCTGCCTAGGCGTCAGCGGTCTTCCGGCAACATGCTTGTCATATCCCTGCCAGTGCCGCTGCAGTCTCTTCACGACAGCCTCCGCCGTATTGGGTGACACCGACTCGAAATGCAGCAGAAGCCATAGCTCGAAGCACGGATTGCTGACGGCGACCCTGGCCCCGTTGGCTTCCGCCGTGTCGACCGCCTGCTGTATCACCGCGTCTGGGCGCGCCTGTCGGTCCTCCCTGTCGAACACCGCCCAGAGAAGGTCCCCTGGGCGCCTCCTGGCGCTTTTCTCCAGCAGCAGACCGACTGTCTGCCGTGGGTCCGACCTGCCCTGCTTGTAATAGGCCTTGACGCTGTATTCCTCCGGCATGACCCCCCTGCGGGAGAAATACTCCTTCTCGGCGATTCCCTCGCACGCAATCCACAGGACCGGGCGGTACTGCCTGCCTGTCTTCCTCCTGGTCGGGTTATTCGCCATCCTCGGCCCTCCTCATGGCGTCCGCGCCAATGGTGCTCTCCGCCCTGGGGATCCCCCCGAGCCTGCCGTCCAGGTAGCTGTCCAGGAGCGCCGGGTCGTCCTCGGCCTCCAGGAAGTCGTAGAACGGGATGAGGGTGGATGCACCGTCGGCGTCCCGTTCCGCGGCCCACATCTCGTCCACCCTGAATAGTCCGTCCCTCATGAGCAGCAGGTCGTGGGTGGTGAACACGATCTGCGCCCTCCTGGTGGCGTCCCTGGCGTCAAGGTAGTCCTCCATGAGCTTCTGCACCAGCAGCGGATGGAGGCAGCGGTCGATTTCGTCCACGAAATAGACCCTGTCGCTTTTGGGTTCCGCCAGGTCCAGGAAGGCGGGCAGCAGATCCAGTATCCTCCTTGTGCCCGCGGACTCCTCGTCCATGTCGAAATCCTCCATTCCGTCATGGTCCGCCCGATGCGTTCCGACGAGCTTGTAGGCGGCCCCCTCGCCGTCTTTCATGGTCAGCAGGAACCGCAGGTCGTCTCCCGGCCTCTCGCATCGGAGGCTCATGGTCTGCCCGTTCCGCATCCTCGCCAGATATTTCTCGATTATCTCCTTCTGGACGGGAATGGACTCCAGCGGGACTCTGCGCAGCCTGAGGTCGGCGATTCCCGTGTCGAGGGAGGCGACCGCGCGTGTCATCTTCCGCTTGTAGTCTTCGGAATTCCCGATCAGCTCCGGCAGCTGGATCGCCACGCTTTCCGGGGAGACGAGGACGATCTTGGTGCGGAACCATTCGTAGACTTCCCTGAAGGCCGCCTGGTTCTGGAGAACGGACGCGGTCAGGAACAACTGGTTCGGACGCGTGTTCTGCGCCACGAAGCGCAGCAGCGACCTGCTCCTGTCGTTGCCCGTCTGTGGCGACAGCGTGACCTTCCCTTCGGCGTCCCGCGAGAAAAGCGTCTCCGCATTCCGCTTCAGGGTCTCCTTTTTGACCGCCTTGCGGTCGATTTTGAAACTGTATTCGTAGATGTCCTTTCCAATCAAGGCGCGGACCGCAAATTCCGACGGAGCCTCCCTGGACTTGCCGTCCAGTCGGAATGGCCTGACAGGAATCGGGTCTTCAGGCAGGCGCGTGCCGCCCACGACGAAGTTCCGAAGAAACTCCACCGCCTTGAAGAGATTGCTCTTGCCGGCCGCGTTGCCGCCGTAGACGACCGCGGCGGGGAGCAGACGGAGCCCCTTCCTGGGGACCGCCACGTGGTGTTCCCCGCCCTTTCCATCGCCCGCGACCAGCGAGAATTCCGTGGCGTCCCGGAACGAAAGGAAGTTTTTGATTTTTAATTTAATGAGCATTGTTCCACTTTTGGATGCTCTGGATGTTTGGGATTTCCCATAATATAATGCCCTGCCTTTCTTTCGATTGGTAAGGCGGGGCCTTTTTTTCGCCGGGGGCTTGAGGTCTCTGGTGGCAGGACGGATGGAGGGAGGAGAGGGGGGAGGTGTATGACCCCCTCCCTCCCCCGCTCCTGCACACGACAGAGGTGCATTCCTCGTACTTTTTATTACGAAGTAATAAAAAGCGATAGCGTAACTCGTTGATAGTCAATGAGTTATGACCTATTCAACGCAAGTTGCTCGTTTCCAGTCGGTTGGTCGGTTTGTCGGATGCCGAGAAATCACCCGCCGCGGGGCAAAACGGCGAACAAATGGAAGGCGAATTTAAACCAGCCGCCGAAAACGGGCGGTCGCTCCAACGGGTTACGGAGGATGAAAAATTGATTATAATGTGTTTTTATGTGTTTCTATGTGTTTTTAATAGATTATAACTCACTAAATTTTAAGTAAATATAAATCGCAATATGTGTTTTTAATAGATTATATGTGTTTTTAATAGATATTCACGAAGTCATAAGGCATTTTGGCAAAACAGGGCGATTTCTCGGCGCAGATTTGACGAAAAACCGCCCTTTTGTTGACATTCCAAAGGCAATGAGTTAAAAATCCAGGTCTTTTTTGACTATTTGACCTGGTTGATGGCGGTCAGCACCGCGTCCTTCGCCTTGGCGTCCAGTTCCAGCCCGATGATTGCCTGAAGCACCTTGAGCTGGTAGTCCCGGATGTCGTCGCCTTTGGTGTTGGCCACGACATTCGCGCCGATCTGCTGGATGTTGCCGCTGGAATTGTCGCCGATGGACTGGGTAGATTTATCGCCATGCAGAGTTATGAAGGCGTCAGGAAAAAGAGCAAACAATTTGTCCAATGAAAGCGTGATATACTTCCGCTTCCCTGTAACTAAGTCATGCACGTAACTGAGGGAAATTCCTGAACGTTTTGCCATTTCTTTGTAGGTGGAATTACGGTATTCCTCGCGTAAGGCAGCAGAAAGCAACTTTTCAATGTCTTGCATTGTTTTGGACCTGTTTTTCTATGTGAAGTTAATAAAATTTCATAAAATATAAGATTTTTTCATAAAACCGGCTTGCAAAGTTTCGATACAGCGTTATTTTATACGACATACCGAAATCCCAACCACAACAACCTGGAGGTAGAAATGAGTAAAATCTTCTCAGCGTATCTTTCCGATGAAACAGCAATGCAGTTGGAGGTGTTACGCACTAATCAAAAACGCACGAGTTCCAATCTTATTGGTTGGCTAATTTCCGAAGCCTACCAAAAATTTTTGTCCAATAATTCCGCTACATCGAATAATAATTCCGCTAAGCAGAATCCCTCTGCCCCCGCTGCCCGTCACGTTCCGACGGTTGAGGAGGTCCTGGCGATGCGCAAGCCGGAGGCCTCCGACGCGTGCTGGGAATTCTGGGGCGACTGGACCGAGGAGCAGCGCCGCGCGCTCATCGGGCCGCTGGGGATCCCCCGCAGCGCACTGGACGAGCGGTTCGGCCTCTCCCCCGACGACGAGCCCTACGGCGACGACTAGCCCCTTGGCGCGGGCGGGGAGGCAACCCCCGACACTCTCCGGCGGACACTCCCACCTTGAGCCCGCTCCCGCTTTCCACCAATCGACCAACCCAAAGGAACCTCAGAAAATGGAACTCAATGAATTTCAGGCCCTGACCGGCCACAGCGTGCTTCCCGGCACCTTCGCCAAGTTCGAGAAGATCTACATGCAGCTCAACTGCGAGAAGGCCGCCTTCTGCTGCGCGGTCGCGGACCTGGCGGCCGAATACGACGAGACCGTCAGCCGTCCCCGCGTGGCGGCGCTGGAGAGCAAGCTGCGCGACCTGGGCAACCTCCAGCCCGCCCGCGTCGTCGCCCTCAAGGACGCGACCGAGCGCGGCGACTGGGATACCGTCGAGAAGCTGGCGTCGGCGCTGCGCCAGGGCGTGAAGCAGATGACGGTCATCAACTCCGAGCTGCTGTTCCTGGACGGGCAGCTCCGCTAAGCCCCTTGGCCGGGGCGGCGCGGGTTTCGTGCTCCAGTGTTTCCCCGCGTTCGGTACGCCCCGGCCTTTTCCCCTTGCGGGGGCGGGAGGGCGCAACCCCGCCACTCTCCAGGCGGACCCGCCCAACCCTGGCCCGCCCCCGCTTTCACCCCTTAACCAACCCCTCGAAAATCATGGAAACGCTGAACTACCTGATCGGATGCGCCGTGGTGGCGCAGGTGTGGATCGGCCTCGGGCTGATCCTCGCCGCACTCCTCTTCGAGCTCGCCCGGTGGCTGCTGGGCGACTACGACTGCGACTTCGACAGCGCCGTTTGCCCGGATGCGGGCGGGAAGGCCGACAAGGACGGCTCCCCGCAAGCCAGGGACTGAGGACCCGCCTCCCGCCCCCCGGAGGCCAATTCGGGCAGGGGCGCATTTTCCCCAAAACCATCACAACCAAGGAGAATGCTATGCATCAATGGCCGCAATACGTCATCGAGACGGTGCAGGGCGTGGTGAGGCCCACCCTGCGCCGCACGGTGGAACCCGAACTGATCCGCACCGCGCTGGACCTGCTGCGCACCAGGCCGGCGACGGTGTACGACATGGCCCCCGCCTTCGGGCTGAAGCCGAACACGCTGCGCAAGCAGCTCGACCGCGCGGGGGTCGCCCCGCTGGAACGCGGCGCCGGCCGCGGGATGAGCCTCTACGACTGGGCGCAGGTGCGCTCGGTCGTGATGCCGGCGGGAGTGTCCCCCCGGCGCTTCCTGGAGGACGCCCTCCGGGACGAGATCTTCAGGGAACAAGAAGCAAAGGAGCAAGCCAATGGAAAAGCGTGAGCAAGTCAAGATCGCCAGCCTGGAGCTGGAGAACGTGAAGCGCGTGCGTGCGGTCGCCCTCGCGCCGAAGCCCGACGGCCTGACCGTCATCGGAGGCCGCAACGCCCAGGGGAAGACCAGCGTGCTGGACGGCATCGCCTACGCCCTCGGCGGCGAGCGCCGCCGCCCCAGCGACCTCCAGAACGCGGACGGCATGGCCCCCGCCCGCATCGACGTGACCCTCTCGAACGGCCTGCGCGTGGTCCGCGAGGGGAAGAACGCCGCGCTGAGAGTCACCGACCCCTCCGGCCAGAAGGCCGGCCAGAAGCTGCTGGACAGCCTGGTCTCCGAACTGGCCATCGACCTGCCGAAGTTCCTCGCCAGCCCCGCTTCCGACAAGGCGAAGACGCTGCTGAAGTGCCTCGGCATCGAGGACAAGCTCAAGTCGCTGGACGACGAGGAGCGCAAGTGGTACGACGAGCGCACGCTGGCCGGACGCGAAGCCGACCGCAAGGAGAAATACGCCGCCGAGCTGCCGGAGTATCCGGACGCGCCCGAGGAGCCGCTCTCCGGAAAGGAGATGACGAAGCGGCTCCAGGACGCGCTCGCCGTGAACGCCGCCAACCAGGCCGCCAGGGACCGCCTGGCCGAGCTGGCCCTCCGGGCGCAGGCCGCCGAGGCCGAGCTGAACCGCGCCGAGGAGGCCGCCGAGGCCGCCCGCGTGGCCGCCAACTCCGCCGCCGTGCGCCTCGCCCAGGCCCAGGCCGACCTCGACCAGGCGAACCAGGCCGGAGTCGGCGAGGACGTGGACACCGCCGCCATCAGCGCCGAGCTGGAGCAGATCGACGCGGTGAACGCCCGCGTGCGCACCAACCAGGAGAAGGCCCGCGCGCTCGACGAGGCCGAGCAGGCCAAGGCCGTCGTCGGCGAGCTGTCCCAGAAGGTCGAGGCCGTGCGCACGGCCCGCGCCGCGCTGCTGGCCTCGGTGAAGATGCCCCTGGAGGGGCTTTCCGTCGAAGGCGGCGAGCTGGTCTTCAACGGCCGGAAGTGGGACTGCATGAGCTCAATGGAGCAGGTCCGCGTGGCGGTCTGCGTCGCCCGGATGCTCAAGCCGACCTGCGGCTTCGTGCTGCTCGACCGCCTGGAGTGCTTCGACCCCGCGCAGCTGGCCGACTTCGGCGAATGGCTCGCCGGACTGGGCATGCAGGCCATCGCCACCCGCGTCGCCGACGACGGCACCTGCGACATCGTGATCGAGGACGGCATGGTCCGAGACGACAATCCGCCCTCCCCCGAGGTGGCCCTCGGGGAATGGTAGAACCAACAGTACATAGGAGAAAAGAGAAAATGGCATTGAAGATCGAGAAAGGCATCCTCCCGCCGCCGCCGAAGGTGGTCATCTACGGCGTGGAAGGCATCGGGAAGACCACCCTGGCAAGCCGCTTCCCAGCGCCGCTGTTCCTGGACGCGGAGGAAGGCTCCGGCCGGCTGGACGTGGCGCGCGTGAAGCTGGCCGCATGGGCGGACCTCAAGCTCGCCGTGCGGGAGCTCTACGGCGACATCCAGGGCTTCCGCACCATCGTCATCGACTCCGCCGACTGGGTGGAGAACGCGCTCATCGAGGCGCTCTGCGCCGACAAGGGCGTGGACTCCCTCTCCAGCCTCGCCTGGGGCAAGGGCTACGTCCTGCTGCTGGACGCGTGGAGCCACCTGCTGGACGACCTCGCGCGGCTCCAGCGCAAATACGGCTGCGCCGTGGTCTTCACCGCACACGCCGAGCCCCGCCGGGACAAGCAGCCCGGCGAGGGCGAGGGCTACGACCACTGGGCGCTCGCCCTGGAGAAGAAGACCGCCCCGCTCCTCAAGCAGTGGAGCGACTTCCTTTTGTTCTACAAGTACAACGTCTCGACCGTCACCGACTCCAACGGCAAGGTCACGCCCACCGGAGGCCAGCGCGTGGTCTGCACCACCCACACCCTCTACTACGACGCCAAGGCCCGCGCCGCCCTGCCGCCCGTCGTGAAGATGGACGCCGCCGGCTGGGAGCTGCTCCGCAAGGCGATCTACGAGGGCGCCCCCGAGCCGCCGAAGCCCGAAGCCGAAGTCAAGCCGGAGCCGAAGC